>Ga0325403_1005458_pt1 | contig 11999 bp, 5 predicted proteins | sample PopdelMetagenome_19_FD_205665 | JGI IMG/M metagenome (GOLD analysis project Ga0325403, IMG submission 205665) | Populus deltoides microbial communities from Bellville, Georgia, United States - Xylem-PdKOR-R4 | ecosystem: Host-associated > Plants > Phyllosphere > Stem > Wood/Secondary xylem...
AAAACATCCAACTCCACAGCCGCCGCCGCCACAACCACCACCACCGGCTGGTCTTCTGAAGAAGCAGAAGAAGGGAAAGATAAAAATTGATTTATTTCATCACATAAAGAATTCAAACTATCTACTTTTTGAGCTGCTGCTGAGCTTTTCGATCTCTCTCTTTCTCAATGAACCCTTATACTCCACACCCTAATCACCTTCCCTTCCCATATCCCTCCCAAAACTCTAATCCTGACCCTAACTTCCTACTCCACCCCTTCCTCCCCTCACAACCGCCATCAAAACCACCTCAAGTTCCTCCACCTACCACCACCACAACAACCACCCCTATTCTTGATCTTTCCACCACCCTCTCCACTCTCACCAACCTCCTCTCTCTCACACACCAAACCCTCACTTCCCTCTCTCCACAAATTACCCTTTCAAAGCCCCAAAATGCCAACTTTATCCCCTGCCCTTTCAATCGTCACCACCTTATGCCACCAGAATCCCTCTTCCTCCACTCTCTTAACTGCCCAGTTCCTCTCTTTCAAAACCCATCTTCCCCTTTTGATTATCTTCACTACCCTAATACACTTAACCCACAAGACCCACATAAAGATTCAAACTTTAGTCAATTAATACAAGACCCTTATGAAACTGAACTTTGTTTCTCGTTAGATAGCTATTACAATCAGTTTAGTTCACATTTCTCTTACAATGACTGCCCTGGTGCTGTTAACTTGAATGATTTAGATAGCTCAAAAAGAATGTTTACATTACCTGGTGTTTTGTTAATTGAATGTGTGAATTTTGGGGTTAGTGGGGAGAGCGAGCGAGAGGGTTTTGATAAAAATGGGTTTAGAGTTTTGCCATCTGAGTTGTGGGCAATAAGGAGGGAGATAGAGGGTTGGATTGATCATCCGAGTGTGTATTCGTATAGCGTGTTTTGCTCCATTTTGAGGTTGGATTTGATTAAAGGGAGTGATTTGAGGAGTTGGATTATTGCGAATTCTCCACGATATGGTGTGGTGATTGATGTTTATATGAGGGATCATATATGTGTTCTTTTTAGACTTTGTTTGAAGGCTATTAGAAAGGAAGGTTTGAGCTCTGTGAGTTGTGAGATGAATGTGAAATCTTTGAAGTGTCCAATTTTGGTTCAAGTTTTGATGTGGATTGCATCTCAGCTTTCTGTTTTGTATGGTGAAGTGAATGCAAAGTGCTTTGCCATTCATGTTTTGAAGCAGTGTATATTAGACGCTGCTAATGAGGTGATGTTTCAGTTGGACTCTTGTTTGAAAGAAAGTCTGAGGGATTTAGATGCTTATGAGAGTGAAATAAAGGATAGCAAACTTGAAGAGCTTCGAAAAGGAAGTAGAGAGTGTAAAATAATAAAAGCAGTGGATGAAGGTGATGATGGAGTAATTTTTGTGTCCCAAGTGGCAGCTGCAGTCGCTGCATTACATGAAAGGTCTATACTAGAAGCAAAAATCAAGCTATTACGGGTTCCTCAACAACTACCAAGATATCAGCGGTACATTGCTATTCTTACTTCTTTTTCTTATTGTGCTTGCATGTAATATGTTTCACTCACAAGTTCAGTATGATTTCAACTTGCCTCGCCTTCTATGTAGGATGGCTGAGCATTCTTTTGTCTCGAAAAGAGCTGATGATGAGAGAAGTAAACGTCCTCAATACAAAGCTATTATTGAGCATGATGGCCTTCCTCGAAAGCAATTATCTAACCAGGTACTAAACATGTAGATGGTTTTCTTTGTTTTAATTGCTGGAGCTTTTAGTTTTTGTTCTTTTACTGGACATAATTGCAAGTTCAGGAAGGGAAATGACATACTGGACAGAATTTATATGTATATAAAATCCTCCTGCCCACCCCACAAAAAATATAAAATATTTTAGAAACACGGTGACATGATATCAAAGAAGGTAAATGACATTATAGTTCAGGAATTTTGTAAAGTTTCATAGGCAGTGGAAGTTTTGTCTTCCTTGTTACTGAAAGTTTTAGGGATGTGCAGTAGTATTCAGTTACTGAAGGTAGCTGCCACATGTTCTTTACATGCCTATGATTTAGAGATAAATTTTATTTTAGAAAATGCAATTTTTGGACATCCTTGGCATGCATTTGAAGAGGTTTGAGTTCCACTGTCTGAAATTATAGTCATGTCCATGGTAATAGGTATTGAAGAAAAATAAAGGAAAGAGAGTCGGTTTTTATTTGGATGTTGATTTTATCAAAATTCAAGTTACTTCCTTTAGATCCCCTGATATCTTTCAGAGTTTCATTTATTGTGAAGAGCCATGGTTTGAAAACTGGCAACTGGTCGAGTAGTTGCTAATATGGGACCCTTTACTTGCTAACATATTTTCTCATGTTCTCTCCTGACAATGCTTATCTGTCATAAAATGTTGCTTTGGTCATAAGTTTAATGATCCTTTTCTTTTGCACAAGGAATCAAACAAATCAAAGACAAGAGAGGAGTTATTGGCTGAAGAAAGGGATTATAAACGTCGAAGAATGTCATACCGTGGAAAGAAGTTGAAACGAACAACTTTACAGGTAGGAAGCTAATGAGCAAAAGCTAAAGAAGCTCCTACTAGTACTGTTATTATACCTATCAAAGTTTCATTAGTTTTTCATGTTGAAATCTATTTACTTTTATGTATTGTCTAAACCATCAGCTGCTTATACATGTGGCCTATTTCCTGTAGTTTCCAAGTGACTCCTAAAGTGATAGTTTGCCTTATTGTCAAGTGAATATTGTATTGTAGTTTTCATTAAGAGGAAGTTGGAATCATATGAATTGGATCTGTAAGTTCCAATCTCTTATCACTGATCTTTCTTGGCATGTGGTAGTGTCATATATGTTAAAATTTTGAGAAAACCAATAAAGGAAAATCCATCCATTTGACAACAATTACTTTCACATTTAACCTTCATGTTGTCATTATAAAAAAGCCATGATCTCTCTCTTATTTAGTTATAATTACTTTGTCAAAGGTGATGAGGGATATAATTGACGGATACATGGAGGAAATCAAGCTAGCTGGAGGAATAGGCCGCTTTGAGAAGGGAACTGAAGAGGAAGAGATGTCTCCTAATCCTCCTTCTGCCCCTGATGTTACTGTGAATGAACTAAGAAAAGTCAATAGCCATTCTTCTGAAGCAACAAGAACTACTTCGAACCACTACCAGAAGGAATCATACCCTGACCACAATTCTAGATCTAAAACCTCGAAGGATGTATTGCCTCAAGATTATGAGCAGCAAGGACGAAGCAATCACGGTCACCATGAAAAGCTGGAATATCGGAGAAGTGCCAACCAAGACAGACATGGAAGAGAGTACAGCAGAAGTCCAGAAAGATACAGAAGTCATGTCCGATCACATGAGCAGAGTGGTCACCAAAGAGGACGAGATGAAACTAAATTGACTAGATCCAAGGATCATGAGAAACGGTCTTCTAGCAAGTCCTATCATGATTACAAGTCATTGAATTCTGGACTAGAATCTGCAGATGGTATGCAAAGGGATGATCGGAAGTTAGATGTAAGAGATAGGCATCTAAGAAATGCATATGGCAATCGTGGTTCTAATTCTGTGGCACGAAATGCATTTGAGGATAGATATGATCCTACAGAATCTTATGACATGCATGAGGATGATGTTTACACTAGCATTACATTTGCCAGTGAAGATGTTCACGATTGATCTAGCAGGTGCAGTGCAAAGGGCAATTAAGCAGATTACCTTGAGAAATTCTCACTTCAGAATGTGAGGTAAGCTATTGTGGTTATTTTTATTGTTTTGGAAAATGTTTTATCTGCACTAGATAAAAGTTCTTGCTTTTAACAGTTTTTGTCCGGACAACTTTGCAGTAGGAAGTCATCAGGCTTCAGCAAGTTATCTGCATCTGTATCCTCCGTTGTATCCTTGACTGTTTTATTCTCTATATTGTTAAGGTCCTTACTGTCTAGGCAGTGATTTCATTATCCTCCTGCCCATACAATGCCAGTACTTTTTTCCAATATATGATGGAATAAGTAGTGGTCACATTTGAGTGAAAAAATAATGTCTCGGTTATTTTCATAGTGAAAGAGGAAATAAGATTGTACAGGAACATTCTAGCAGAACAATGCCTTATTGCAGCTTGTAACTGTTCTGTTATTTATACTGTATATAAAATCTGAAGTATATCATATCTGATTTTGTTGTGTTGACATCAGTACCTTTGTGGATTAATAAAATATGCAATTCCTTGGCAATCAATGCTTTGATGGTAAGGTCATTGGTTATCATGGAAGAACTGGTAAATAACCCAAATCGGCAGGGTTTACAGGTTTGCTTAGAATGGTTACCTGTTTATGATTTTATTTTTCTAGGTAAAAGCTGATACTTAATGTTTATGGGTCTTTTTTATTGCATACAATATGTATGGATAATTTATTAATTTGAATGTTCTTATAGCTCACATTGCTTCTTGTAGATTGCAAAAGAACAGCTTTTTCCAGAGAATATTTGAAGTTTGTTTGGCTCCTTTTCTCATGATGGTCTTTCATGGCAAGAAGGTTGATGATGAAGCAAAGTGATTTCTTCAGCAGGTAAAATGATAATCAACGGAGTTTCGCATATGTTCTTGCCAATTTAGTGCTTGCAAATGAAATATGGATTCAAAATTGCTAATCATCTGTTTTTTCTATGTTGATTAGACTCGCACTTGGATAATATTCACCTTAGATTCTTCCTCTATTGTCCCTTTTCTGTTACTGTATTTCTGGAGTGTGAAGAGATGATAATACTAAGAGTTTGTATGAGAAATAACAGCATTTTCATGTAAACTCTGGCAAGTTACTCATTTATGTTTTATTGAGGAACTTCCCCGTAGAGAATTGCTTGTAGAAGTTTTGAAAATGTCCAAGTCTTTTGCCAAAATACAGTTCTTGTATTCTGATATCTGTGAATCAAAGATGAGATGGTGGTTAACAAAAGTGCCCCCCATGACAGTTAGAGCGTTACAAAAACAACATGGTGATAGACCTTCTTGCCAAGAGGACAGAAAAAAGAGATGATAACCCCCCCTCTCTTTCAAAGAAAATATAAACTCTGGCATTTCTTGCGACTGCAGGTTTGCTGCAAATAAGCAGCGCTTTAGCTTGTGTTCCTTCATGACTGTTGTAGCCTCTCTTTTTCTCGACTGCTCAGAACAATTTATTGAGCACCTTGGAGGTGAAAGAGGCAGCCAAGGAGAGAAACTGTAGAAGATAGAGCGAAAGCTTAGGTGACATAGCCAGAGACAAAACTATATAACAAAAAAAAAAAAAAAAACTTGCAGTAGCAGAAAGGAAAAGGCAAACAAAGACGAGCAAAGCAAAAAGGGATATCCGGAAAGTTGAGTCGTCCAGGTTTGATGCAAGGTGAACCATATCATATCTCAGATTTTGTTATTGAGCAAGAGCAACCAAAGAAACCCATTAAACTGTTCGATGAAAGCTTATATTTTTTATGGGAGGTGGTCGAAGCTTCAATGTCGCCATGAATGATCCCATCTGATTAAGGTGATTTTATTACAGAACTCCATGTCATCAAGATATTGAAGAGAGTGGTAGTAAGAGTGGGAGACAACATTAATATCTTACTTTTAGCTAATAAAATGGTCTTAAAGTACATAATCAATGATAATACTAGGGAGCAATGTTTTTGGATCATCTCTTTCTCCTGAGAATGTTCCTTCTCAGATTTTTATCAAGCAAAACAATTTATATACTTGCAATATAACACAAGCTCAATCTTTGAAAAACTTTATTTGGTTGATAAATAAGTAAGTTCTCTATATTATCATTTTTATTTTTATTTTTATTTTTATGTTTTGATTAAAAAAATTGTTAAAAAAATAACTTTTTTTGTTTTTGTTTTTTATTTTCAAAACCAAATAAAATGGTTTTTAATAATTTCAGTACTAGTTGTTGATTTTGTTTCAAAAAATATATTCTAAAGAAATAATTTTCTTTTTATGTTTTCAAAAATTTAGAAGACAAAATAAAAATAGCAAAGATGAGTTCCTCAAATTTTTCCCCGTTCCATCAAGATTCCAAGTGAAGCATTCCATCGGGCAGCAGCAGGACAGCTGCCAGGTGTTGTCTGGTGGCAGATTATATATATATATATATATATATATATATATATATATATATATATATATATATGAGACTGAATAATGGCTCTGTTTTGTAGTGCCACCAATTTTGAATTTTTTTTAAAATAGTTTTTTTTTTTTTTTTTGTTAAAAATAGTCTTTTTTAAAAAAATATTATTTTAATATATTTTTAAATAAAAAAATAATATCTACGAGTTCAAACTTTCCCTCAGCCCGCGCTACTGACCTATATCGAGCCCCATTTGTCCCTCAACCCCACACTAGAAGCCTATCTATTGATCTATGCTCTGTTTCAAGCCCTCTTTCAGCACGTGGTTCAACACGTGTCAATCACATAAGATCTTGCCTTTTTAATTTTAATTTTTATATTTTCTCTAAGTGAGAAGCATGTAAAGAAAATTTATATGGTACTCAAACATTACATAGAAATAAGAGCATAGAAAAAAAAAATTACATTCGGGTTTATAAAAAAATAATATAATTATATTAAAAAAAATAAGAGTATAGAATATGTTGTTTTATAAAGTATTTTTTTATTTGAAAATATATTAAAATATTTTTTATTTTTTAAAATTTATTTTTAATATCAGTACATCATAACGAGTTAAAAACACTAAAATTTAATTTAAAATAAAAAAATTTAAATTTTAATAATAAAAAATAGGTTAAACCACAACAGTCATCAAGGATTGAAAAGAAAATTTCTCCAAAATCAATGACTTTGAGGGAGTCTCACTTCCTCGAAGAAATTTATTAATATTAACACATAGGATCCAAATATTCACCAATTACAAGATTTTACAAGGATTTAGACGTCTCTAGAAAATTGATAAAGTAAGATGATAAGAAAAATAATTATTCAGGCCGAGATTTTAGATTTAAATTACATAAGTTCAATTTTGTTTATCTTAAGAAGAAGAGGTAATATATAATATTTTCTTTATGTGATTAATATCATAAATTAAATGAAATTTAAAAGTAAATTAACGTGATTGTGTGGTTATGTTATATTAAAATCCATAAAACTTAATGTGTTTTTATATTTAAATGCACATAAAGATATTTAGTGGGATAATATATAAAGGTGATTTCAATGATGCTAATGAGAAAATATTGATTAAGTTAAGAAATCTCAACTATCAACATTAGAATCGAGTAAAAAAACTGAAAAACAGATTAAACCAGAAAAATAGAAAAAAATCAAAAAAACCAAGCTGTGAAAAAAACCAATTAAACCGATTAGAATTTTAAAAAACCGACCGGTTCGGTTCGGTTTTGGTTTTACAAGCCTGAAACCGAAAAAACCAAACCCAAACCGAAAAAACCAGGAAAAAAACCGAGTCAAACCAGAAAAAAAAAAGAGTCAAACTGAAAAAACTGAGCCAAACGGTTTGAACCTGTTTATATTCTAAAAAACCGAACCGAACCGAAATTGGTACCGGTTTCGATTCGGTTTTGGTTTTTTTTAAAAAAATAAATTTTGGTTTGGTTATTTTTTTATAAAAACTAAATCGAACCGAAAATAATCACCCATAATCAACATGGATAATTATTTTTAACAGGTATTATTTAAGAGTTATTACGGATCAATTATGATGAAATCGGATGCTCTAATATTTTGAGTCATTCACTTCTATTTCATATTTTGTTGTGAATTCTTTATTTTAAATTTTATTTTATTTGCATTATGACTTCTTTAATCACTTTTTTATTGGAATAGTGAATTTTGATATTTAGTTGATTAATCGATCAATCTTTTGTGGATTTGATACTCTATTTTCAATGATTTGATACTCTTTCCAATATATGAAAACTCTCTCTCTCTCTCTCTCTTTTATTATTATTATTATTATTATTATTGGAGGGACACAATCTCATAAGTATATATGGAGGTCAATTTCTCTAGAACACCAAAGAGGGGGGAACATTCTCTTGACGATAAATTTGTCCAATTTTGTTTTAATCGATGTGCTCATCGAGTACTATCCTAGAAAATGTCATATCCCACTCTTTAGGTTAGAGTGCATATACAAAGGCAAATCCTAAAGACAAAGGCTATAGACTTCATACCATTAAATGATTGATCTTCTCATGTGTTCATTGATATAATTGGTTTGAGCTCATGATTATATCTTATTCAATGTGGGATATTTTATAAATTATGTTATTCTATTAAGATAATTCAGGTTTTACTAATTTTTTTTTAAAATATTATATATATTCATGAGTTGAGTTTATATTACTAATTTTTATGGATTGAATTTAGTTAGAATTAAGATTTGTGCTCAATAAATTAATTGGAAACTTGTTATAAGTTTTGAAAACAATTTAGGCTTAATATATCAATTTAATTAATTGACCAAAATAAAAGAATTAATTAAAAAAAAACAGATTTTAAGTTATTGAGCTCAACCTAACCAGCTTTTAAGTTGATCCGAAAAAAAAATATTAACTTGATAAAACCTGTTTAATCTAACTAAATCTTTAGCTACTAGTTTAATCCGTCCAAACTTGGTTAATACTTAGTTAGGTCAACATCGAGAGTTTTTTTTAAAATGAAATAATATTGTTTTAATAAAAAATAATTGATCTAGATTGATTTAGTAATCCGAGTCCTTTTCTAGATCAATCTCTAAACCATGTTTAATAACTATTGGATAGACAACATGGGATTGATACATGTTCTATTTAGTCCCTAATACTATATATCAGTCCTTATCAATTATTCATTGTGAATTCAAATCCAATTACTTTTAAGCATCTTCAATTGACCTTGTTCTAAAGCTAAATAAAGCCATCAAAATGGCGAAACCTTGAAAAGTTTTGTCTAAACAATTACCTCTTTAAAAGAGAAATCAATAATATATTAAGATGAAAAAAAAAAGCAATCTACATATATAATTATGGATATATAAATCTCTAAAAATACATATTGATTTAATAAATTGATTACCCCTTCTTAAAGATTGTAGAAGAATTATGAAAAAAAATATTAATTTTAAAAGTTATAGCTCAAAGATAATATATGGAGCCTTGCAATAGAAAATCTACCTAAGCTACATTATATATATATATATATATATATATATATATATATATATATATCTTAGGAAATAATAATAATAATAATAAGATATTATATAGAGATATAAAATCACTTAACAAATAACTTTCTAGTATACATATTATTTTTCATTGCTTAACAATGTTATCCAAAACTACTTGAAAAAATTATTTGGTATTTGGTATGTATAAAAAAAGTATTAAAAATAAAAAAAAATGATTTATGGTAAGATTCATTATTTAATAATAAAGATAGTATTGATATTTTCATCTCTAGAGAAATATAAATGGTTTTCTCTTGTTTTTAAATTTATTTTTTTGACATTAAAATATTTTCTATTGAATAAATTTTACCAATGAACCACATAGTGAAGAAATAAAAAAAAAATTATTTAATAAAAGCTTATGTTATACGACGTCACACGTGTGCGGCGATCACCCACCCTTCTCGGGGAAAAATAGAATATGGTCTATCTCTGGAAAATATGAAGAGACAAGGAATTCTTGTCTCTTATCAGTAAAATATGGACTGGGATTCACCACCTAATATTCTGGTTATTAGGAACCCTAACTGGTCTCAGAGATCGGGTAAGGAGACTAGTTGCATAAAGGGAAGGTATTAGCACTCCAAATACGCCCTACCTAAGGTAGGCTACATTGTTTTGTCTGATCAAATCTAACGTCTTGTTTTGTGTTTTTTAATTGTTGGTCTGTCTAAAGTTCAAGACAAGCCCTCCTCAATAAGAAAGTTCTTATCCTAAAATGCGGTCAAACCTAACAGTTCTATTGGCCAAAAATGAATTAAATATTCAGCATACGCATTACTTGTAATGTCATACCCCGAATACTAAAAGACAAACAAAATAAGATTTTTGTTGTTTTTGAAATTTTGGCCAGTGTTCTCTTGAGTTTAATAAACTGGTTATTAAAGTCAAAATGGATGCTAAAACATTGTTTTTTTTTTGTGTATGAAAAAACACAATAGTATTTTTAGCTTTGAGACACTTGGTCATATGCACAAAAACATTATTTCTTTTTTCAAAAAAAATTTTTGTATTTTATTTTTGGAAGATTTGACAAAAACCGGATATTTTAATACTGGATTTGTATTTTTACGATGTAAAATACTGCTCGATATTAATCAAAATAACATAAAAACTACGCGGAAAAATTATAAAACATTGAAACAAATATTTTTGATTTTTTTTCTTGAAATGGAACGGATCAGGCCCAAATACATGGGCTGGGCCGAACCTGGCCCAACTACACGGGCTAGGCTGCGTGTGAACAGTGCCCTCCACTGTTCACATGCACGTGAACAATGGAGGTGTTGCAGGAACGAAGCAGGAGAAAGAAAAAGGGGAGAAGGGCTGACCTGCGGTGACTGCGACCGTTGGCTGTGCTATTAAAGGCGACAAACGGCGGCACTGGTGGCCGGCGGTGCTGTTTCTCTTCTCTCTCTCTCCTCTATTCTGTGTTCTCCTTCTGCTTTTCCCTTCTTCTTCTTTTTTCAGCTTTTTTCTCTTGTCTCTCTCTCCTCTTTATCCTCTCAGTCCCTCTCTTCCCTCCCTTCTTTGTTCTCTTCCCCTTCCCCTGTTTTTATAGGCAAAAACAGGGGAGGGAGACGTGGCTGAGGCGGCCACTGTGCTGCCGCCCCTCCACCGCCCTTCAACACATGAAAAGTGGGTTGTGTCGGCGTCTTTTTGAAGGTGTCGGCATCTTTTTGGAAGGATTGAGGGCGGTGACAGAGGAAGGAAGAAAAATCATCTTCTTCCCCTGTTTCGCACGTCCAGGGGAAGAAGATGATGATGCCGTTCAACGGCACCGTTTCGATATTCTTCTCTTTTTTTTGTGAATAGTGCATGAAACGACGCCGTTTTGAAAAAAACGCATCGTTTCATTTAAAAGGAAAGGGCGGCAAAATATGTTAAATTTCGCCCTGGTCCCCAATTTGTGACTTGTTCAATTGCGTTATCAATTGCGATTTTAATTTAAAATCAATGCAATTGCACCCCTGCCAAAAATCCAACAGTGGCCCTATAGTTGGCCACCTTTTTCACTTTGGTCCTTGGTCTTGATATTATGCAATTTGACCCTCAATTGAGCAATAAACTTCTAATTTCTTCAATTGGGCCCCTGACCGACTTTAATTCCAGCCCCTCTACTTACGCTCCTTTTCCATTTTGATCCTTGGTTTTGGATTTCTTCAATTAAGTCCATGATTGGTCATCAAACTTCAACATTTATGCAATTAAGCTCCTGATTTGACCAAATTAACTCTAAAAAATTATAATTTGACCCCAGAACTTTAATTTCTTCCAATTAAAGCCCAAATTAACTCCAAAATCAATTTTTCTTGCAATCAAACTCTCCATAAATTCAATTAAACCTTCAATAAAATTTAATTGAGTCCATAAACATCTGATTTTGGACTTTTCTTCCTCAAATTGAATTTTCTTTGTCAACAGGGCTATCATCAATCAAGAAAATATTGTCAAATTTTAATTTTTGTATTTTTAAACCTTCTCAACCAATTTTTTTGACCATTTTCTGAACATTCTGACATCCTTTTTTCATTGTTCTATTTTTTTGCTCATATATTTTTTTTTGAATTTTTTGTATTTTATCTTTTTTGTGCGGGGACCCAAAAATGGGTTACAACATACGAAACAAATGTATCGTTAAACTTTCAATTTCATTCACCTTGAAAGCACTGTTTTTATTAATATTTCTTTCTGCAGCAAAATAAATTTTCTTTTGATTTTTTATTTCTTCTAAAAA
>Ga0325403_1005461_pt1 | contig 11998 bp, 6 predicted proteins | sample PopdelMetagenome_19_FD_205665 | JGI IMG/M metagenome (GOLD analysis project Ga0325403, IMG submission 205665) | Populus deltoides microbial communities from Bellville, Georgia, United States - Xylem-PdKOR-R4 | ecosystem: Host-associated > Plants > Phyllosphere > Stem > Wood/Secondary xylem...
TACACAAGCAACAAACACCACATAAATTTCTCTCTTGGCCATTTAATATTCTTGGACTTTTGGCTAAAGAAAAAACAAACAAAATCACGTAAATTTCTCTCTTGGCCACTCGATTCTTGGACTTTTGACTTATTCATCAACACCAGTTCAATATTTAATATTCTTGGACTTTTGGCTTATTCATCAACACCAGTTCAATGGTCCCATTAATTAAATAACCACTGAAATTTCTAAGGAATGCTCAATATTTTCTCTCCATAATCTCATCCAAGGCCTTCGTGAAAGACACAACGGGGAGACTTTAACCATCAAAAAGCCAAGTCTACGTTTAATTTTCCACTGCAATATAAACCAGCAACTTATTGGACAAACAAACAAAATCACGTAAATTTCTCTCTTGGCCACTCGATTCATGGACTTTTGGCTTATTCATCAACACCAGTTGTTCAATGGTCCCATTAATTCAATAACCACTGAAATTTCTAAGGAATGCTCAATATTTTCTCTCTATAATCTCATCCAAGGCCTTCGTGAAAGACACAACGGGGAGACTTTAATCATCAAAAAGCTAAGTCTACGTATAATTTTCCACTGCAACTTATTGGACAATTCTTGATTCCTTGCAGTCAATCTGGGAAGCCTTTCGGCTGTCTTTTACACGTTAAAATTTAGTGGGAGGATCTCGTAGAGACTGGAAATGTCTTGGCACGGATTTGGACTAACACGAATCACTAGCACATGTACATTTCATGGCCTAGCTAAAACTTGCCATCAAAGTCACTATTATCTCGAGAAGTAGTAGAATTTCCTAGGCTTCACGCTGCTACCTTTTGATTTGGCAAAATTTTGTTCAATTTAATTCATTAAAAATAATTGAAACTTCCAAGATCAAATATGATATTGAAACCAGAAAGTAGCCTAGGTGTGTTTTTTAAAATTTTGATCCCTAAAGTTTTTGCATTTTGCATTTTGATTTTGATTTTTAATTTTGATCTAAAATTTTATTTTATTTACTTTTTAGTTCATGAATATGAGATTAAAAAAATCACCAAAAAACTTGAAAAAAAATAGAAAGTTATTGGTTGATAATTTCCGGACAAAAAAAAAAGAGATCTTTGTATTAATGGAGAATTGATGTGCAGATTGGATAGCAAATCATAAGGGTATGTTTCAAATTATAGTAGTGATTGCGATTTAAAGTATTTTTCGTTTAAAAATGTTTTAAAATAATATTTTTTAAAAATTGACAAAAGTCTTGAATTTTATTTTTATTTGTTTTTTAAAAATTGGAAAGGCAAGTATACTATCATGGACTAAGATAATATTTGATATTGTAGTAATGATTTTTTTTCAAAGTATTTTTTGTTTGTAAATGTATTGAAATAATATTTATATTTTACATTATTATATCAAAATGATGCAAAAATACTAAAAAACAAATTTTAATTTGAAGCCAAACAAATAATAAGAATATTTTCACCTTGGATTGTATCTCTTCATCTTTAAAATTGTATCTAAAAAACATAACTAATAAAGTGTAATTAATTAATCAAATGCTGGAATTATTAGAAGTCAATTCACCAACAACTTAAAAATTCAACCTCTTTGATAAAATTACTTTTTATATAAAAAAAAGTTGAATTTTCCATGAATGATTGGTGAGAGAATTTTTATTGATTTCATATAATAATAATAGTTTTTTTTGTAACAATAATACCGAGAAAAAATAATCACAAGTATAAAAGACAAAATTCAACCTCTCCTGATTCATGTGTTAGGTTGGAATCCTTAAAACTGTTTTTGCCACAGTTCTTCGACTAGGTTCAGGAATTCATTTTATAAAAAAAAATACAACTATATCTTCGAGCCAAACACGTGCTTGAGTGATTCTTGGCAATCAATTCCTGGATCAAGACAATAAGGTCCAGCCAGAGATAAAACCTGATGCAGCGTTGTGTCCCGCCGAGAGAGGCCACCAGGCAAATACTAAGATCATTTTTTATTTTATATTGTAAATGTATTTTTAAAAAAGGTTGATTTTTTTATTTAAAATTAAATTTTTTAGTATTTTTAGATTATTTTAATGTACTAAAATCAAAAATAAATTTTAAAAAATAAAAAACATTTTATATATATATTTTTAAATAAAAAATATTTTAAAAATGATTGTAATTTTAAACTGGCAGTGCACTATACCGAACTATATTATCAACAAGATTTTCCTCGTATGAATTAAAGCATTCTGCATTTGACACAGCTTGAAAACATCTTTCTTCTTAAATTATTATGCCTGTGTTTTTTAAAATCTGAATATTTGAGAATTGTAATTTTTTGTTTTTTTTTTCGGGCAATTCGCCTAGTACATTCTATTTGAGTACTCTAATTTGTCTCCAATATCTCCTACCTCTTATCAAATACTGACATGTAAACTGCTTGCATGGTTATCAGTTTCTTTAAAATGAGTGTTGGATATATGGCTTATGATCATATTTTTATTTTTCCTTTTTTTTATTTTTTTTCTTAAAAAATTGTGAAAAACAATGAGGAAACTAATTTAAGGACTGGGAGACGAACTAGTTCATAAGGGTTTTTTGTTTTTTATTGGCAACTCAGAATCCAGAAGTAATTCTCCTTGATGCTTGAGAAAGATGCCTACAGATGGGAATGAATGGAGTAATTCGAAATCTTCTTCTCATAAAGGGGATAGCAGATAAGCTAATGATGTTGGGTTGTGATGGAGATTCATCTCAACCAACAGATGCATTGTGTCTTGACAATGGAAGATATTTATCATGATCAACTCTGGGCTCCAATCGCTAAACAAAGATGTGATTATGTGTGATTTGCAGAACATGGTGGAATTGAAAGACGTATTGGTCTAAATATTTCTAATGAAGATGAAGAGCTGCATAGAGTGGTCGAATTGAAAAAAGAATTAATGGAGAAACAGAAACGGGTTCTGATTTTAGATGGTATGAGGGAGACTTTTGACATACAAAAGCTGGGAGTTCCTGTCCAAGTTAAGGGATATCCGCAAGCTGATTCTTACAAACCGATCAGAAAAGATTTGTCTATGGATGATGTTTCCTATTTACTTTGCAACAACCCTTCCTTCATCACCATCCAATCCCATCACTGGAAAACTTATCCTCTTTGATCTCAATGCCCTTCTGCCATCCCCAAATATATGTAGGAAAACTGAACTTGTGTTCATGTATATTGTTCGTGCCTTTAAATAGGCATTTCATACATTACAGGTCATTACTTCTTACTATATATATACATGATTTGATACAGAAATTATGGAGATCATGACATAAATGAAATGAAGAATTATAGCAGGGGATCTCTCAATAGAGTAATGTGTGCAGAAGATCAATGCAGGATTTCTGCCCTTGAATCCTGTATGGAATTGTTGCATATATTTTCATATTTCTTCATCCCCCCTCAAGCTCAAGGCGGGGCTGGACCGAGGCAGAGCTTGGCGCGATTCAATGCAAACGTTGCAGCGCAAAGTGATTTGGTGAAAATATCCGCAATTTGAGCAGATCCTGGAATATGAGCCAAGGAAAGAGCACCACTTGCAACTCGTTCGCGGATAAAGTGAACATCTATTTCAATGTGTTTTGCACGATGATGAAAAACTGGATTTTTAGCCATATGGATGGCACTAATATTATCACAATAGAGCTAAGGAGAAGGAACACGGTGGCCAATAGTGGTGAGTAAATGGACAAACCACATGAGCTCAGCTGTAGTGGAAGCTAAGGCGCGATACTCTGCCTCAGCTGTTGACCAAGACACCGTGGCCTGCTTTTTAGCACCCCAGGATATCAAATTTGTGCCTAGAAAGATAGCGAACCCCGTAGTGGAACGTCGGTCATCCCTACAGCCAGCCCAATCAGCGTCACAAAAACCACGAAGTTCATGAATAGGATTGCGAATGTAATGCAGTCCAACATTGAGTGTCCCCTTCAGATATCAAAAAATTCTCTTCACAGCAACAAGATGAGAATCATGAGGTGTTTGCATGAATCTGCAGACATGATGTACAGCAAACGAAATGTCTGGCCTGGTCAGGGTGAGGTATTGCAGAGAACCAACCAAGCAACGATAGTGAGAAGGATCAGCTAAGGGAACACCATCAGTGGCAGACATGGAAGAACCTGCTGCCAGTGGAGTGCTTACTGGTCTGGCACCATCAAGACCAAACTTCTGAAGAAGAGATAGCAGATACCGTGTTTGAGTTATTGTGATTGTAGACTCATCACGTGCAATTTGAAGTCCTAAGAAATAATGAATGTCACCAAGGTCTTTCATATGGAAGACAGCAGAGAGATGGGCAATAAGCTTGATAATCTGTGAAGAGGAGCTGCCTGTTAAAAGAATGTCATCAACATAAATGAGCAAAAGGAGGATGTCTGAGCCTTGATGGAGATAAAATAAGGATTGATCATAGGGGCATCGTGTAAATCCCATTTGCTGAATGTAGTTACTGAATTTGAGGTACCATGCACGAGGAGCCTGCTTCAACCCATATAAAGCTTTATGAAGGTGACAAACATAATCTGGATGAGAGGAATCTTCAAAGCCTGGAGGTTGAGCCAGATATACTTGCTCCTGTAGATCTCCATGAAGGAAGGCATTACTGACATCTAGTTGTTTGACAGACCATCCGTGAGACAAGCCAATGGTGAGGATAAGCCGAATGGTGCTTGGTTTGATAACAGGACTGAATGTTTCATCATAATCAAGTCCTGGTTGCTGTGAAAATCCACGAGCCACCAGCCGAGCTTTATATCTTTCAATGGAACCATCAGATCGTGTTTTGATTTTAAACACCCATTTGCTGCTGATAATATTCATGTTGGCTTGTCTAGGTACCAAGGTCCAGGTTTTGTTGTTGTGAAGGGCATCCATTTCAGCTTGCATTGCTTGAATCCAATGTGGATGTTGGAGAGCTTGTTGAACTGAGGATGGCTCCTGTGGCTGGGCAACAAGATTAGCAATAAAACAGGCAGGGATAGGATGTCGAGAAGAAATAAAGACCTTGGGTTTTAGCTTCCCTGTCTGAGTGCGTGTAATCATATGATGTTGTCGCTGTGAAGGTGGAGCAGTTGCAAGAGAAATCACTGGTGGGACAGGATTTTCTGCTACACTGGATGAACATAATGAAGCAGAAACTGCAGATTGAGATGCTGAAGCTTCTTGAGCAGTTTCAGTATGTGGAACAATTGTTGCTGGATCATGAGCACTGACTTGTGTAGCTGTGGCAATTGATTTTTCTGCCACAGTTTTGAGTAGTCGAGGAAGTGCCTTAATTTGGAACAACTGAGAGGCATGTGTATCAGGTGGCTGCATGCACCTGTAAGGAAACTGGAGTTCATTAAATTTCACATGGCGTGATATGTAGAAGCGATGTGTCCGTGGCTCAAAGCAGATATAGCCTTTGTGATTGGTAAAGTAACCAAGAAAGACACATCGTGTGGATTTAAAATCCAATTTTGAACGACCAAATGGTGCCAGCAAGGGATAACAGGAACATCCAAACACTCGGAAGGAGTCATAAGTAGGAGCAGAGCCAAAAACCACTTCATGTGGTGATTTGTAACCCAAGACTGAAGTCGATAAGCGATTAATTAGGAACACTGCAGTGCGAAACGCTGCAGTCCAGAATTTTATTGGAACAGAAGCATGTGATAGCAGAGTTAATCCTGTTTCTACGATATGTCGATGACGTCGTTCGGCTAATCCATTTTGCTCTGGTGTTCCTGGACATGAAATTCTATGAATGATGCCATTAGTTTTGAAAAGATTCTGCAGACTTTGATTAACAAACTCACCGCCTCCATCGCTTTGAAATATTTTAACATGTGCATCAAATTGTGTTTCCATTTGCTTGAGAAAGGAAAGAAATACTATTGCTACATCAGATTTTTGATGCATAGGAAATAACCATATATACCGAGAATACTCATCAACAAGAGTTAAATAGAATCGGTTTCCATCAAAAGAAGGCACAGAAGCAGGACCCCAGACATCGGAATGCAGTGTATGTAGAAAAGTAGTAGCATATGATTTTCTAGATTCAAACGGTAACTTTGTTGATTTTCCCAAAACACAGCTTTCACAGAAAGCATTTTGTTTGTCCATAGATGGTAAACATAACTTTGTAAGAATTCTGGCTTGAGGGTGTCCCAATCGTGCATGCCATAGGCTGCTGGACACTTTATTTGCTAAAAAACTGACTGGAATTGTAGAGAATTGCTGCAGATTGATCGGATATAACCCATCCTTTATGAAACCTTTAAGAATTACCTGCTTCGTCTTCATGTCCTTAAGAATAAAACCCCATGGATAAAACAAAAAATAGCAGTTATTATCTCTTGTAAACTGAGATACAGATAATAATTTCTTCTTAATTTCAGGAACCACAAGGACATCTTTTAGCTTGAGATTGGTAGTGGGAATAGTAACGTTTCCAGTACCAGTAATAGACAAGCCCTGGCCATTTCCAACTATAACAGAGTCATTTCCAGGATAAGAAATAATACCTTGGACTTCATTTGTGTCAGACGTCATATGCTGGTTTGCTCCAGTGTCAGAATAACATGGATCTTCTGCAGTTTCACCAATTTTGATTGCAGCAAAGGCCTTGTACTGATCAGCTTCTTCATCAGATGCGAAACATCCATCTGCTTTGTGATTAGGTCCTCCACATCGAAAACAAGTGATGCTACCACGCCCACGATTACTATTATGTGAAATTTGTTTCTGACGGGTTCCATTGAAGCTTCCATTTTGGCGAGGAAAACGAGTCTCTTTAGCTCGTAGTGGAGTGTTATTAGAGGGATTTCTCGCAGTAAAGCTGCGATGATTGCGACCACGAGTGTTGGTTTTTATCCATGGCTTTGAGTTTGTGCGGCCACGATTTGTATAAAACGCCATAGAGGGAGTAGTTGTTCTTGCTCCTTGAATTCGAATTTCAAAGTCACGAAGTTTGCCAATAATTCCTTCAAGAGATGGAAAAGTGTCTCTAGCATTTAATGCTGCTACTATAGGATCAAATTCAGATCCTAATCCCCGAAGAATACAAATGATGAATTCATCATCATCCATTGGTTTACCTGCACCACAGAGAGATAGAGCCAAAGCTTTTGCTTTTTGTAAATAATCTTCCAGTGAAGAAGTACCTTTTGTCAGAGACTGTAGTTCGCCTTTGATTTGTTGGATGCGATCTCGAGTGTGAGTGCCATAAAGGGTCTCTAACACTTGCCATGCATCATGCGAAGATTCACTATTGATGACTTGGGAAAGGGGTCCATCAGATAGTGAACTGTTGATCCATCCAAGGATCAATTGATCCGTGCGCAGCCAAACTACTGCAGCAGGGTTTGTTTGCAACTCACCATTCTCACCAATGATAGTTGATTCTGGGCAAGGGACTTCATCCTTCACATATCCAAGGAGTCCATAGCCACGTAAAACAGGAAGAACCTGTGCTTTCCACAGAAGATAATTGTTTGAAGCCAGTTTGATGGAGATATCAGGCAAATGTGATTTTGGGAGTGTAGTCTCAAGAGAAGAAGCAGAAAACGTTGTTTGAACTGAAGAAGAAGATGCCATAGTGATAGAGGGCTCTGATACCATGTAGGAAAACTGAACTTGTGTTCATGTATATTGTTCGTGCCTTTAAATAGGCATTTCATACATTACAGGTCATTACTTCTTACTATATATATACATGATTTGATACAAAAATTATGGAGATCATGACATAAATGAAATGAAGAATTATAGCAGGGGATCTCTCAATAGAGTAATGTGTGCAGAAAATCAATGCAGGATTTCTGCCCTTGAATCCTGTATGGAGTCGCTGCATATATTTCCATATTTCTTCAATATATGCTTTTATCCCTTTTCCTTTGTATCTTGTCGTTTGTGTCTTTGTCCACTGGCTTAAGGGTGTTTAGTAATTCTACATACGGTTTTTTAAAAAATATTTTTCAAATAAAAATATATTAATATAATGTTTTTTAAAATCTGAATATTTGAGAATTGGCGGGGTTGATTTTGTTAGCAACAAAAAAACACGATCATCTTTGTATTAATTGGAAACTAGTGTGCAGATTGGCTAGCAAATCATACTTTATAGGTCGAGGGCTAAAAATATAAATCTGTAGAAGGGTGTTGGGGAAAAAAAAATTTACATTGGTGTGGAAAAGTTCAAGTATCATATAATAAGATAATGTTTGATGTTGTGATAATAATTATTTTTAAATTAATTTTTTATTTAAAAATATAATAAAATAATATTTTATTATTTTTTTAAAAAATTAACATTAAAATGTTAAAATAATCTAAAAATATTTAAAAATTTAATTTAAAATAAAAAAATATTAAGTTTTTAAAAAAACATGATTCAACTATGAAATTATTATTATTTTTGCCGGGGTGTTGGTTGTTCTAAGCAAGGCCGAAAAGGTCATGGAATGGAGAGTTGCTGAGAACCATTAACCCATGACATGGCTCAAATAATAGTATGTAACATTCTCTTCCACATCTCATCTCATCATGATCAGTGCGAATGGGGTGTTGATTTATGTATGCTGCAACTTTATTATTTTTCTAAACCATATATTCTTCTGTGATCTGTGATTTCTCTTCCTTTTCTTTTGGCTGACCACTGCTCAAGCAAACAAGCGAGCACTTGAAGAACATCTTGAATCCAGGTAAATTATTTGTCATTCATCTTGTCTGAATCTTTAAAGTAATCCATGATAAATAGATAGATCTTTTTCTCAGATTTTATAATCCATGCCCTGTGGTGTTCATACTGATTAAATTAACCCTAAACGTTGAATTCAATGTTTTCTTCTTTCAAGATTCTTTGCTGTTTTTTTTTTTTTTTTGGTAGTAATCGAGTATATTATAAATAGACGACCCCATTAAGAAGATGAGAGCTGAAATAAGAAAGATTACAGGGGGGCATTAAATCATAAAAAGAGCGAGGAATTTACAGATTCTTTGCTGTTTTTAACTCCTTATTTTAGATTCACCCTTTTCTTTTCCAATTAATGGGACTGCCATTTATTTTTATTCAATATTTTCAACTTTTTTTCCTTACAATGATTCAATGAATTAACTTGATCGGTAATTACCTTTCAATAAACAAAATAAGAATAATTAAAAAAGAATAAATAGGAGTTGAAAGAGGTTTGTTTAACAGTAAACAATGAATCTTGCATTTGTTTTGCTCCCCAGATTATGAATACAGAGGAGTTGAAAGAGGTTTTTGTTAACCCCGTCAAAACAATCAGCTCTTCTACCTTCAACAGTTATCCTGCATCTTTCTATCTATCATAAAAAGAATTTGAGTATGATAATTTATCTTAAAAGACAAAGGATTAAATCATTAACAACAACATTTATATTTCATATTTTTCATCCGAATTTCTTTAACAAACAAGAAAGTCATTCATATATATATTCTTTTCTGATCTGTGCTTTCTGTTCTTTTTCTCTTTTCTGATCTTTTCTGGTTAGATGGAAGGGTTCCCACTATCTTCTATAGAGGAGGATGTCAACATGATATCGAATGAGCTCGACTTTCAATCACTATTGCTCGACCTTGAGCTTCTCTTGTACGTCATTCTTAAGCATATTTTATCAGAAGATGATTGCTTGCAGTTTATTCCCAAAAAACAATATAATGTTTCTCTTGTACGTCATTCTTAAGCATATTATTCCCAAAAAACAATATAATGTTGTCACTGTCCATGGAAGCAGGCCGCCACCGGAGGTTCCAGTCAACCAAAGCTCCATATCATGCAATGATCAAGGTGGACAGAACAATGTGATCAACGATAGTATTCAACAAACAACTCCGTTTCCAACTTCATTTCCCGAAACCATGGTGAGTACTCCAATTTGCTACAATGTCCACTGAATTAGCAAGTGTTTGTATTATACAAAAAGTTTTATGTTTAGTGTATCGATCTCGAGCATCTTCAAATTGTTTACTGTTAAACAAACAGACAACAATTGGGAGATTTAGACATTTTTTATGATATTTTTTTATCATTAAGTTTTATATAAAATTGGCCTCAAACTCCATCAAGGCATCATAATTCCTTTATCCATCAACCTCAGCCGGGACATGGCTATTCGACACCGAACGCAACCACTTCACAACATGGTGGCTTCAATCAACCTGGTGGCTTCAATCAACCGAAATTATCTAAATATGGACTTTAGAATCGTTCTTGATTTCTTGACGGTAGAAATAACAGGACTATTATTAAAATAAAAATAAATAAATAAATAAATAAATATGTTCAGACTCTTACCATGTACCAATAGAGAAAACAAGGTAGATGTCTCTCTGTTTTTTTTTTATAATGCATTTTTGTTTTTAATTTCATTTGATAATTTTTTCAATAAACTTGTTATGGAGCAAAAACAATCAAACTTCCAATGCTCCCTCTACAAACAGTATGTCCAGAGAAGTTCTCAAGTAGATGCTTGACCATGCTTACCAAAGCCTGAACTCTAGAGAGATTCAGATCAAAGAATTATCTGAGAAGATAACTTCATTGCAACAGCAACTAGTCCAGATGACAACCTTCCATAGCCAAGAAATCTCCATCAGAGATGAGTTCATTTCTTCTCAAACACAGATGATCACGAATCTACAGTCAGTAAATTCGTCCCTCAGAAAGAACCTGAGACTATGCTCAGAATGCGACCAATACGGTCACCGGCAACAAGACTGTCCCAGTTCAGTATAAGAATGTCAGAAAATCTACAAAAAGAGAACACCTACCTAAAAGAGCAGGTAGCCCTTCAAGCTCAAGAGATAGAACGCTTGAAAAACAAAGTAATCCAGCTAGAGTACCAGCTAAAGCAGAAAAATGAAGAATCAAGAGAAGACTGGTATAGTCTCCCAGAATCATTTGATTTCCCGACGCTCTACTGTTTGTAGAATTCCAGTACTTTCTCCATTAGTCACCTTGCTTTATTTTAATTTGCATTGAAAATTAAGTTTTATTCTCTATTAAATCATTTAATATTTTCTTCTATTCTCTTAATCTGTATTTTAAAGTTTTTTCTGTCTTTATGAACAACATAAAAATAAACTAAAAGAATTGGTTAATCCAAAGACGCGTGTTTCTAAAGGTTGTTTTTTTTTTTTTTCATTTGATGTTTTTTTTTGGTTACTTTTGTATGCTTTACTCCGTTGCTAATATCCACCTCAGCATGTAGCATCACACTCTGTTATAAACACCATGGGTATATTGGTAAAATAGAAAAACATTCACTATAAAAACTCGGAAAAAAAACGGAAAATTATTGGCCGACAATTTTGGCAACAAAAAAACACGATCATCTTTGTATTAATGGAAAACTAGTGGGCTAAAAATATAAATTTGTAGAAGGGTGTTGGAAAAAAAATAAATTCCATTGGTGTGGAAAAGTTCAGGTATAGTATCATAGAATAAGATAATGTTTGATTGTGTGATAATAATTATTTTTTAAATTATATTTTTATTTAAAAATATAATAAAATAATATTATGTAAATGAGCTAGCGGCTGTAACGTTCTCTTCCACATCTTTATTATTTCTCTAAGCCATATATTCTTCTCTGATCTGTGATTTCTCTTCCTTTTCTTTTGGCTGATCACTGCTTAAGCAAACCAGCTAGCACTTGAAGAACATCTTGAATCCAGGTAAATTATTTGTACTCCATCCTGTCTGAATCTTTAAAGTAATCCATGATAAATAAATCGATCTTTTTCTCAGATTTTGTAATCCATGCCCTTGTGGTGTTCATACTAAATTAACCCTAAACCTTGAATTCATTGTTTTTGTCTTTTCAAGATTCTTTGCTGTTTTTAACTCCTTATATATGGGATTTCTTTTCCAATACTAGATTTTGTAATCCATGCCCTGTGGGACTGCCATTAATTATTTTTATCCAATATTTTTCTGACATA
>Ga0325403_1005462_pt1 | contig 11995 bp, 9 predicted proteins | sample PopdelMetagenome_19_FD_205665 | JGI IMG/M metagenome (GOLD analysis project Ga0325403, IMG submission 205665) | Populus deltoides microbial communities from Bellville, Georgia, United States - Xylem-PdKOR-R4 | ecosystem: Host-associated > Plants > Phyllosphere > Stem > Wood/Secondary xylem...
ACCTAAAGATAGCACTTCTTGATAATAGTCTTTTACACCTTTAGACCATAGATTGACTTCAAACTTCTCTTTTGATTCATTTTCAAAGCAAACACCAAAGCTTTCTGCCAAGCACGACTGTCTCCTTCCCTTCCTCCGCCCCTCTCTCCAACCCTCCTTCCCTCTTTCTTTTAATTTTCCAAAACCATTCCCTTTTGATTTGCTTATAGTATACGTATATATATCTTGGCCTTCAAATACTACGTGTTCAAGGGTATGCATAAAGCAGTCTCTATCGTCAGTTTTCCAGGGAGAAACATGGGACTCAAAGATCTTCATCGAAAGCTCAAGGTATGCCTACAGGTTTCATGGTGGTCTTTTCATAATTCTTGACGTTCAAAAGGTTGTGAGAAATGAACAGCGGAATTGAATTCTTGATTGCTTTTAAGTTTTTATACGTCCAACATGCTGTGTATGGTTTTCATCTTGATTCATTTTTCACTTTCTGAGGATCGTATTCAACTGGGCAGGGTAGTCTTCTTATCTCGAGTTCTTGAACAATCAGATTAAGATCGAGTTGACCATTTTTATTGTGTTTATGGCTACAATTCTACAAGAAATCAGTATCGAACAATAAAAACGATTCAGAAACTGCTATGATCATAATCCTTAAATATTTGCTTGTATAACAATGATTCATGTATTTCTAAGATTTTGAAACTGTCAAGGAAAGGCCGTGTAAAGTTCAAATGCAATTTTTTTGGTACTGGGAGACTTGAGATTTTGGAGTTTGCCATTGAAAGTCAAATTGTGTGGAATGGTCATTTCATTAACGCGCTTGTTAAAATTTCAGGCATTTCGGCTTAAACGCCCTCTTATTGGAAATTGGCGCAAGAAAAGAACGGCTAGTATGGCAAAGAAGGCTTCATGGATGATGCCAATAACGCATGGATATCATGTCGTGGAGGATCAGTCGTTTAAAGGTGGTGCAGATGAGTCAGACTCTGACTCTGTAGTGGTTCAGAGAGAGCAAATAGCGGAGCTGGAGTTGTGGTATTTCGGAATTTCCGATGCACAAATTGGACATGTAGTCAGCAACTATCTGCAATCCCACCTGTTTTATAGGAACCCCAGCGAGGTAATCAAGATGGCATCCAATGCTTGCTCATTTTCATGCTTTCTTTCATGCGCACAAATATCATAGTACGACAAAATGACGACTAACACTAAAAAAAAGTTGTGATCACTGACTTGGAAATTATGCTAATGCATTGACCTTCACAGCTGAAATCATGCCCAAATGAAAAGGTGCAGGTCATTTACCTGTGCAGTAGCATACAAGGCAAAAAAGCATGGAAACTTCTCGTTTACAATTTTGTTACTGAAGAAAGTCAACTAATGAACCTGCAAGCAGAACCATTATGCATGTAACTGTGATCATAAAAGAATATTTAAGATGTACTTGTTTCACTTTCAAGTCTTTGTCTATAGCTATGTGACATTACAAGATGGCTTGCAGTCTCAGATAACGACAAAGAGTAAGGAGATGATGAGAAAAGCGTATCTTGCTGCAAGAGCAAAGATCAGGGAGACACAGAAGTCAGTTGAGGCAGTGGAAGCAGGTGCGGCATCTGTTATGGTGATCAACAGAGAGAAGCTTGTGACAGCTAACATGGGTGACTTTAGAGTTGTAGTGTGCAGAGACGGCGTGGCTCATCAGATTAAAAGCAAGCACCGGCAAACAGCCACAAGGCATTGGTCTCAGAGACTTTTTTCCGGTATGGAGCACTCCTTACTCCAGTCTTTTTACAACTAAAGTGGATGTATATGCTATTAAATTCTGATCAGACAACGTGACCCAAATGTTTTTAAGAATTTCTTTAAAAAAAAGTACAACGCCTGTTAGGATCAACGATATTTGCTGGAGTGATGCGGAAAATTTTAACAAGCTGCGCACTCTACATTGTTTCACCAGAAAGTTACAGAAGGGTTTTTGGTCATCCAGAAAAAAATAATAATAAAAAAAAGCGGAAAATTAATGACATGGGAGTCTACATGCAATGGAAAAGCAATCTAACAGTGTTATATATACCTCCGTGATCTGATACCGGGTGCTATTTTGTGCATCCAGGACGCATGTTATCGTGGAAATCCAGCGATGCAGCAAGCACCAAGAAATCTAAAGGCTCCGAGCTTGCTGTTGGCGCTGAAAGGATTGACTCTGATACTGAGTTTGTCATCATAGCAAGCACAGGCATATGGGAGGTAAGATATATCTGATTACCATAACATACACTCCATCTGTCCTAATAATTATCGTACACTTATTCGCTTAACTTCGATATTTATCCAGACAATGAATAATCAAGAAGCAGTGCATCTCATCGGACACTTGGAGGATCCCCAAGAGGCTGCCGAGTGCTTGGCGAAGGAGGCTTTAACTAGAATGAGCAAAAGCAACATTTCATGCATTGTTATTCGCTTTGATTAAAACATGTGTTTTCTCCGGACTCTTTATCTGGCAGGCAAATATGCAGTGAGAACTCTTGGAAGCAATAGGAAAATAAAAAATTTTCGATGATAGAAAATCACCGTTTCAGCTTTGTATGATAACACAATAGGCTCCTTGCATTTTCCATTCGACATGGCATAGGCATGCGATTGACAGTTGTAATTTATAATTTCACTATCGAAGAATTTATACTTCGAAGTTTTTTTTTTGTTCAGCTAAAATGTGACAACATTAGATTTCCACTTTGATTCAGTTAAGGAAAATTTTAACTTTACTAACAAAAGTAGCCAGATGCCAACAGTAAGCAGATTCCACAGAAGTTTTGGTGCTAGTGCCCATAGCAACAAGTGAATGGATACATATTCCCGCATTGCTTCTTGGTGTACCTTAGTTTGGACAAGAAGTCTACAAAATCCTAGATGGGCCATTTCCTCCCAAAACCTCCTCAGATTTTGGGGAGATTCGTTTTGCTGTTTGTTTAGGCTTTTTGTCTTACATTTGTGAAGATTCCAGGATATCTTATTCCAAGCACACCATGTTTTAAGACTACTAACAATCTATCAACACTGTCGTACTTAATAAGAGTGGGAGCAACAAGTCAACAACCTAATGAATCAAAAGAAATTTAGAAATTGAATGTGAATGTGAATGTACATTGACCGATATGCGTAATGAAACTAACATACCTTTCTTTCAATTACAAGACATGAAAATCAACAAAGCACAAAAAAATGGTGCAAAACAAGACCAGCTTTCTGCTTTGGTACATCCACATATCAGCTATCAAGTAGTCAACTTCTTTTCACCTGTCTTACTTCGGAAGGGCAATAGCAATGAGAAGTGACGAGAAGCTGCAGCCAAGTTTTTTTTTTTATCTTAGTGACAACTAAATCTATGAACAACAGTGTTATATGATGAGTTTGATGTGGGCATAGGAGAGAGCTTACTCTTTTGATTGGAGACAGCAGTGAGGGTTTCATCTTGAGAGATAAGATTCTTCAATGCATGAACTGGTGCAACAACCAAAAATTGATAGTGATCTTGTGGAAAGTAAATATGATTAATCATGATTAAGGCTTGCACTAAAATTTATTTATCTGCATAAAACTCATCCTTGGGAGTATTTAGTGGTATATTCCTTTGACTTTACCAATATCACGTGGTGTATTCTTTCAAACTAGACTTGGCTGAAAGAATTTTAAGATACTATTTGCTCACTAAATCATAATCAGTGGAACCACTAAGCAGTCCAAGGAACTTCAGGTTCAACTATTCACTAAAAGCAGGGGCAAAAGTATAGTTGCTCTTACCTTCACTGGAAGAGGCAGCATTATCATCTGTCTTGGACCCATTCAAACTGACATGATTTATTTCTGCATTACGTTCACCTGTAGTATGACTCTTTCTTCCAAACTTCAGCAATCGTCGAAACCCTTTCGATGATTCCTTTGTATGAGGCTTCTCCAATGCTTCAGGGATCTCTTCTAGTTTCAAGCTTTTTAAACCAGACACGTGAGCTTTAATGGTCTCTGTGCCTGCTGAATCCGTTATGCTTGATGGAGGTGCTTTGCCGTATTCGGAATTTCCAGTACATGGATCTTCCAAAGATGAGACCCGAGCATAAGGGGCATGGTAGGGCTTCTCAACAATGGTGCTTGTAAGCTTTGGTGATTCCTTCTCTGCACGACTTGCATGTACAGATGCAGCCTGAGAACAGAAGATGATACATAACAAACATCAAATCAGGAAACAGATTTCCAACGCGGCAAAAAAGAAAAATGGTTTACTCATATCCAAGAGTGCAGAATTTACAACAATACAGAAGTTTGCGTTGCCATTCAGAGGCAAAATATTAGTCTATGTTCCTGATGAGAAGATTATCAGAAGCAGATTATCACATTGATTCTGGGACTTAGTAGAAATAATTACAGCAGCAAGGAGGTTTTAAGAAAAGAGATAAACTTAGATGAACCTTTGCTATAAGTTTCATTTATCAATAAAGGAGGTTCATTACAATTCACAAGATTTCCATTGAGACATGAAAGGAGCTATTAACTGGTTTTGATGTTTTGTATAATCCAGTAATAAAACATAACATAATAGATTTCTAAACTACATATCTGCTATAAGAACACTTCCAATCTTATACTACTATGTTCATTTCAAATGCACTGTGTACTTATTCTAAGTCTTAAATCTCCTAGATGAATTTACATGACAATTATTTTACATGTAACGCACATTGATATACCAGTCAACCATTTCTAGTCACCTACCTCATGAAGCCCAGGGTGCTTTGGTAACTGGTGCTCAGTGTGTTTTCTACCAATCCCATCCATGGTAAGTGGTGAAACTGGTGCTCTAATAGCAGCATAATCCACCACAGTCTCTGTTTTCTCCCCTACTTTATAGTTATTCGAGTATCCATCTTGTACTTCTATTTTGTGCTCTGATGTGTGTACATAGGGAATGGAGGGCTTCTCACACTCGAGCACAACAACAGTCTTCTCAATTATTGGGTTGTCATCCTCATCACTATGATGTGAAATTTTGTTTCCATTCTGTTTCAGTTCATTGCTCTCCGAAGTTGCGATGGCCTTGCTTTCGTGCATCTTCTGTGGAATTTCTTCTGCTGCTGAATTGCCAGGGGCAAAATCATGCCCTTTAGTGGTTTTGGTTTTCAGTTCTGGAAGAGATGCTGCCTTGCTTTTATCATGGTTCATGATGGCAGATATTTTCTTGCTCTCAGTCCCACTGGATAATTTTGGTTTCAGTACTGGTCCAGTTTTTCGTGGTTTAATTGAAGCATGATTGCTGCTACTTACTTTTGGCTCTGATAATCTTCTAATCCTGGCCATCGATGCCTTTGAATCAGGTGTTACACCACTTTTCTCGTTCTTTGGTTCGGACAATGATGATAATGACAGAGTTAATCTATTTCCAGCTGTGCTAGGTCCAGTGCTCAATTTGCTGGACCTAGAGACTTTCCGAGAATCACCCGATCCTGCAGAAACACTTTTGATGGAGAACCTTTGCAGAGGTGATAAGGATCCAGGCTCTGAATCACTGAATTTTGATCCTCTGTGAGAGCTTGGGGAAAGTTTTGTTGGCAATTGTTTTCTGGTTTGCTGCAATGCTGGCAGAGCAGTAGTGGAACTGCCTCTAGCAGCAATTCTCTTTTGTCTCTCTAACTTCAAAGCTTCCAGTCGTTTAATCTCTTCTTCTTCCTGAAAGAGAAAAGAAATTCCAAATCTGAGGATAACTCCGAGCTAGCTAGTAAAATAGATAAATCATCCCCCATGGGAAGATAAAACTAAGCCATGGTAGCACTGGTTGGAGCCTAGATCAGCGCCCCACTTTGCTGAAAGTATTCAGACTTTCAATGTGGAGTTGAGTGCTCACTAAAAGGTCAAGGAAAAGTACCTTCTCTTTCTTCATTTTCTGGAGATCAGCTTTAAATGCTCTTAGCTTCTCAGCACGGGCTCTTGCTTCATCCAAAGGACTCAATTTTGAAGGCTTTCCTTTCCTTATTGGTCCTACTGTCTTCCTCCTATCTGAAGTATCTGGAATGAGTTTTGGTTTCCGGTACTTGTCTGACTTCATAGAGCCTTGCCCAGTTACCACCTTATTTTTCTTATGTAGTGAGGCCTGCATATCATAATCTAAAGCAGGATCATAACCGATTGATCCCTTTTCTGTCCCACGTTCAGGCATCAAACTTAAATCATCTGGTTCATATTTGACTTGGCTTCCAACCCTGTTAGATAAGTTTTCTGTCTTCTGAGCTGTTGATGGGAACTCAGAATCCACATCGATAATGTTTCTTCCCTCAGTTACAACTTGATCTAGTGATGTTGACCATAGTGAAACTACATATGAATCGTCATCCATATTGTTGGATGATCTCCTGTCCAGATCACCTTTTGTAGTCTCAAAACCATTAATAGCTAGTGGATCTGATGATGAACTTCTATAACCTGACTTGTTTTCTCGTCCATGAATTACAAAATCATCATTTGCATTCATCCTATACCGACCTCTCCCGCCATCTATATCCACAGACTGTAGATCCATTTGACCATTTACAAACCCTGTACCATCATTAGGCTGCCCCATTTTTCTTGATATCAACAATTCATCTTTTGTTGCATTAGTCATGCGGGTCCAGTTTCCACTAATTTTCTGCATATCTGTCACATCCCCTTCTTGAATATCACCTGGATCTCGTCCATCAATAACTAAAGGATCATCACCCATTGTATTTTGTCGCCTTTTTGCTCGAACATTCTTTTCCATTGCAAACATGCCTTGATCAACAGAACGTTCAGCTTCATCAGCATCTTTTAGCAAATAATTTTGAAATGCTTTCCAGTGTTCACCATCATCCTCCTTCCCATAAGATGTTCTAGCCACATCTGACGAGTTCAGTTTATCCACAGATTTTTTATGGCTTCCCTTCCTTTTTGAGGATCTCAGAGAGTTCCTATGCTTGGAATTCGGAGTGGTGTTCAATAAAACTTCATCTTCCTCATCATTTTCAGAACCAGAAGCTGATTGAGATTCACTACCAGATGCTTCCTGTCTCTTTGAAGTAATGTAGTTGATGTTCCGAATAACAACCGTACCTGATTGTCTTTTACCTGAACGACTTCCCTTCCTCCCAGGTTCTCGACCTCCTAAAGTTTCCTTCTCTTCTGTCTCATCCTGAGATCTTGTTCTCAAAGCATCCACTTCCCAAGCTTCAGGTTCAGTATTGCTATCCATTGAATGCCTTCTGTGACTCATTCTTTGACCAGCATTGATTCTAGGATCCTCCCCTGATGAATATGGTGGCTGAAAAACTGGGCTATTTCCTGGATAATTCTGGTAGTAAGGAATGCCTTGCATGGGATACCCTGGAAAGACAGGCACTGCTCCAGGTGGAGAATGAATGGGCCAAGGAGGAAACATAGGATGTGGAAACTGGCCTTGAAAATACTCCTGCTGGCCTGGTGATGGTTGTTGATCTGTTGGAGGCCGCTCATCTGGCAGATTAGTTGAAAATTGTTCAATAATTGGATAAAACAAAGAAATAAATGAAATTCAACGCCACAAATAATTACAGCAAGGACATTCCAAGTTCACCATTTTTAAACATGCATGCTTATAAGAAAATTTTCACGCTACTGGACCTTCTTTTGTCCAAATTGGTTTTAGCTGCTATTGGAACACCCTATGTGATGTTGACCTCAATAGCTGCACCTTTGTTCTTAATACAAAGAAAGCATTATTCTAAAAAAAAAGGGTGCGCAAATCCATGAGCCCTTGAAGTTAGCCAGTCCAGCAGATTACAGTCAGTTGTTTGTTTTAGGTGAAAAGTAAGGCTGAGGTCAGGTCTTGGGCTTTTCCACTCCTTGAGAGGTTTACTTAAATCAGTATCAGTTGTATTCCTTTCCGATTCCCATGACATTTAATTTCCATCAGATAGTGAGACATGTAATTGAGTTGCAATGACAATAGAGTAACTCTTCATTTTTAGGGAACTACTTACATTTTGAGTTCATACCTGCACTTGGGTCAGCACCAGCTTTCCTTTTACTATCAGGAGTTTCAGGCCACTGCTTGTTTATTGTATTAGAAAGAACAATGCCTGACGCATTCATGGAAGAAAAGTCAGACCTGCTAGACATTGCTTCAGCTCCTTCAATTTCAACCCACTGACCAGTTTCATGCTTTCTTTTCCATAATTCCATGAATCTGACACAGGCATCCCTGTTGACATTGATGAATGAAACCACATTAGAGATTATCCTCTAGGAAATATAGCTATACCACAGACCAATTTGTGGTCACCGTGAAAACAAAATATAGAGAATGCATAAAAAAAAAGCTATTTACATCAAGCGTAAGGCTCCAAAACTTTCAGCAAATGATATCAAATGTGCCATGTGATCAATGTCAAAACCAGCAGCCACAGCACGTGCAAAGGCCATGCCCTGCTCTTTCTGCAGCAAAGTTTTTCGTGTCTCCAGAGCTTTCATAAGCTGAACCCTAGCATACACAAACCAAATGCAGTATTTGAATAATACTCTTGCTTTTGCTGGTGAATCTACATAAACAATGGATTGCACTTAGAGATGCATGCAGTATTTAAATAATAGTCTTGCTTTTGCTGGTGAATCTACATCAACAATGGATTACACTTAGAGATGCATGCAGTATTTGAATAATACTCTTGCTTTTGCTGGTGAATCTACATAAACAATGGATTGCACTTAGATATGCTAGCAGTAATGAAACTATCACATTTTGATATGGTACTAGTCTGGTCACTCTTCATCAACTACAATTATTATTTCAAGAATGCGAGCAACATGCTCCTTAACAACAAACTTTTTGGCATTCTCTGAATCTGCATTACAATGACAGAAAAAGAAGTCAATATAGAGGTTTTGCAGAACAAGAAAGTAATTTTACCCTGCAATCTTATCTGACTCTTGGTATGTGTCTTGAAATCATGATACAACTTCTAATACCCTTTATGTAGGATTTTATATTGGGTAGACGAAGACAATCATGATGAAATTTGCAGTAGGGAACTGAAATGAATTTGGTAATTTGTATAACTGCAATTTGGCCCATAGATCTTTAGGAAATTGAAATGAATAGTCACATTGAGGATTGTGATTTTGAAGTAAAAGTTTAACAATTATACATAACTTCTTTTTTCATCTTAATCTTGTTATTTGTTACTCATGACAGCAATCAGGTATGTGAATTTTGAATCAATCAACTTCCTTCCATAAATTAATTTCTTTTTCGCTATCCAGTTACTCATGGGAATTATGATCTTACTTGGAATTTCCTTCCTGCACAGTCGACCCATCTGCTTCATGTGGATCTGAGCCAGGCTGCAAGAACACAAAGAGATGAAATTAAAGAAAGAAAATGCCAATAATTCACTATGTGATAAGGATTATTAGTGACCAATTACCTTATAAAGGACAATGGCTTTTTCCTCACTAGAATCTGTCAGAGGCTTGCTACCTGTCAAGAGTCATCCAATATAATCCAAAACCAACAAAAAACAGCACCGCAGCTAGACTATTATATTCTTAACCATTTAGTTCTTAGGATGGAAAATGTGATCAAACACTTTACTAGCATTACCGTAACTACTTAACAGCAAGATTAAACAAAAAAAAAAGAATGAAAGACTACTAGGTAAATGTACTAAAAAAGAAATGCCCCCCTCCTTACACCCACCAGAAAGGATATAAAAACAAAGAAGAAGAACAAAGTTTTATTGACCACAGTCTAGAAAGAAAATTATGAAAACAATAGAAGCAGAAGACAGGATCGTAAAAGAGTTTTTAATACAAAGACAAACACAAGGCCAGAATTCTTTCGCAACAGTACCTTCAATGCGCTCTACAGGTTTTGCTTGATGATCTTCTACCTGTGGATAAAAAAGGACAACCAAAATTGAATTCTAGGCTCTGACTTTGCATCATGAGGTGCTTCACGATTTTACTTACTGAGCTCAACCCTGTATCATTGTTGCTTTGAATTGCAATTCCCTTCTCAATCTGCAAGATCTCAGATTCTAAATAGTAAACCCGTTCCAACACCTCTGGTGTACTCACGAAGCGAACAAATCTATATGAACAAAACAAATTAGTTCGCAACATCGATTTGGAGGCAAAATAAAACCAAGATTTGCATCAATTACGCTTGAGAAGCTCAAAACTTACTTAAAGCTGACAACATAAAACTGCAAATCAGATTATGATTAAGAAATCAAACCAATTACATTATTAAATAAAAGGTACAGTGGCAAATCACATACATAAAGTTCAAGCCCTCTTTCACAAAATAGTCATTTGGCAATGGCAGATATAGGAAACATCTATATCATGTTATTTGTAGTTTATCTTTGTCTCAACCATTTCTCATTCAAGTATTATCTTTTCTCTCTATCTTTCCAAACTCTTAATTAAACTTCGTTTGGAACAAACATTTATGCATTTTCTTGATCAAAACCAAGAAATTATATATTAAAGATCAATACTCAATACCACCACTAAAACAACAATAAGTGATATTTAAAAGTGGTAACTGGGGAGCATTAGAAAACAATGTGAACCTCTCAACTGTTCCTTTCGTGAACCACGTTGCATCACTTCCAGGCTCAAGAATTATTGAGTAGCCCCCCTTGGCCACTTGATCTTGAGCAGTTTTCAAGTGGTCAAGAAATGGCTGTACCAACCCAGAAGCTACTTTCTCTATCTTCCCATTTACACATATAATCAAATCACACCTGATAAAAAATACAGGAAAATTCAAGTTAATTTTCGCCGGAAAATTTACAACCCATTAGTCAATGGCTTGAGCTCTGAAACGCTGACTAGTAAAGCTTCGAAACTTGAAAATAATTCACAACTAAATGTTAACATGAAATACATCATTAGCTTTATCTATAACTCATGAACCCAGATCTTTTCAAGAAGCAAAAGGTTTCCAATGAATACAGAAATCAACTCATAAAACCCAAAAAAAATGAAAAGAAAGCTGGTTTATGCTTGAGTACTCGAGCATTGAGTGAGTAATATTTTTGCTCAAAAGAAATAAAAGGTGATGATTAATATAATAACAGAATCCTGAAAGCTACACATGCAAAGAGAGTAAAGTAAAAGAAAAGAGTAGATTACCTGGTTCGAGTTGGAGTGAGTTGAAAAACGGCCGAGTCAAGCCGAGTTGAAGGCTTCATTCTTAACAAAAAAACTAATCTTTAATGGCCCAAAAAATGAGATCAAATGAGGGGGGGGAGAGGAAGAAAAGAAAGAAAGAAAGAAAGATCAATTTGCCAAAAGAGCCATCGATACATAAAGGTTTCGCTCTCTGTGAAAAGAAGAGAGCTGTAAAAGAAGAAGAAAAGTTGCAGCTGAGAGCCCAGCAAGGTTGTAAAGGGGAAAGAGAGATGTTGCTTTGGATCCCAACTGGGCAGTAAGAAATTTGTCTGCAAGTGGAAAAGGCATGACGTTAATGTGGCAGAGGTAAATAGAGGAAGTGATCAAGGGTAGTTTAGAGAAACCGAACTAATGTTGACATATAAGGACAAAGAGTCTATCAGGATTGGAGTTCAGACAATGATTCCGAGATTTTTAGACTTGAAATTACTAATGTAGCCCTCTGTTTTTTCAACGTTTACCGTTGATGCTTGGTGGATGGGATGGCTACCTCCACTGAATTGTTACTGGCTGGAGTTAGTCAACCTCCTCTCACGTGCTTGTACTTTAATTTATAAACGTTTTTCTTTTTAGAAAACAAATTCAGTTGATTAATCAAATAAATCTTATTTTATGATTCCGAATTTGTTTTTTTAAAAATGATTTCTCGTTCGGTTAGGAAGTATTTGTTTGACTAATTAACATAAAATACTTTGGATAGCTGTAATTAATATGATTGTTTACTCCATCCTTGTTTAAACAATAATTCATTTTTATATCAATTGTTTTGACATTT
>Ga0325403_1005464_pt1 | contig 11994 bp, 10 predicted proteins | sample PopdelMetagenome_19_FD_205665 | JGI IMG/M metagenome (GOLD analysis project Ga0325403, IMG submission 205665) | Populus deltoides microbial communities from Bellville, Georgia, United States - Xylem-PdKOR-R4 | ecosystem: Host-associated > Plants > Phyllosphere > Stem > Wood/Secondary xylem...
AGAATAGAAGGCCATTATTTCATACGCTACCGCCCGTTATTGTATAAATCAGGAATGCTCTTTACGAGAAGAGACGAAGTCATCAAATCTTTCTGAAACTTTAAATTTGCAAAAGTGATACAAAAAGAAATAATTCATTTTCAGACTGCACAAGACAAATGGTGACAAGCTACACATCTTGTATGTTTCAGGCATGCAACAGATAACTATATTATTGATTACTCTCTATGGCGGTGGGAACCCTAAAAATACACATCGCAGCAGTGGCAGAAAGACTGATCTAGAAAATCACATTTTCCTCCGTTTTCTTTTAAGGAGGTACGGCATTGCACTTAGACTTCCTCCACCACCAGTTGCCCCCGTCTCATTCTTAGTTATTTCTGGGCCAGAGACGCTGCTCCTTAAATGACCACCAGCACGTCCTGCTGCAACCACGCTGTCTGCATTCAACTCAGTCTCAGAAGCACTCGTCCTCCCTCCATCTCTGACCTCATTCAAGAGCTCAGTGCCATGCTCAACATCTTCCAAAAGATCACCCGTACTAGGTGGGTTTTGGTTAGTGCCTTGGTCCATGCCTGCGTCACTTTCATCCAGGCAAAAACCACCTCCCCTTTCAAGGTGATCATCAGAAAGTTCAACCTTCGAAAAATAGCTATTTCGGTCCACGCCAGGGACACCAACTTCCTCTCCATCAAAGCAAAATCCATCTCCCCCTTCAAGATAATCCCTGGAGAAGCTCTGAAGTGAAGAATCTCCCACTTCAAGTTGTTCATTGTCTTTGATGCCAATGCCACCATCTCCAAGTGCTTCTTGAGCAGAAGAGAAACCTTGATGCAGTGTCTCTTTGTTAAACCCCTCTTTATCACCCTGGTCCAAGGACTTCTCCACATCATCAATTTCTAAGTCATCGACTGTGTAATTTACAGGCTTCCGCAATCGTGTTGACTAAAAAGCAGGGAAATAGGTGAAAAGAAACCTTCGTTAGATTCAGCTTAAAATAATGAACAAGCCTTCTTGAAATAACATTATTGTAGATGCAAGTCTACTTTATGGAATTCCACCATGTTGAATATAGAAGGCTCATTTTCACAACTTGCATAATGGTCAGAATCATGACATCATGTGATGAAAATTTAAGCATATAGAAACCTATATACTAATTTTGCACCAGATAAACCAAAACCAAGACATGCAGCTGTCTATGCATGTACTGAATAACTCCAGTGCATATTTATCAGGCTGGGGCCTTCTTACATACATGAGATGGGGGAGTTTGGTTCAAACTGTCAAAAGAGAACCTAAAATGCTTAATAGCTGACCTAAAACATTGGAATAAACCACAGTAAATCAACAAGCAGGCGAGGCAAAGGTTTTGAAATTGAACTACAGTCTGTTGCACCTTAATAAGAACAAACCACAAACAAGTGAAGTTCTCCACTTGCTCGCTTTCCATGAATTTATCAATGCGACATTATATAGACTTCGTTATGCCATAAAGGAAGTAAGCAAATAAAAATTAATCTCACCTTCCGCAATTCATGTGGGCCCCTTGACTCATCAACATGCACTTCATGCTCATCATGACCACTATCAACATCACAAGAGCTTGAATCTGATTGTTCAAAACAAAGATTTGCCCTTCCCCTTCCCCTTCCCCGACCTCTCCCTCTACCTTTTCCGTTTCTTAGGAATCCTCTATCGCTACATTGCCTAACAGTTGCCTCTGTATTCTCAACTTCAGGTAAAACAGGCTGCTCAGCAGTCCTTTTCCTGGACCGCTTTGGTTTTGATTTTTCCAGAAAACTACTCTTATTGCCAGGAGCAGTTCTAGCAGTTCTCTTTGAATTTGTCTGAGGTTCATTGTCACCAGATTTCCCAGATATATTTCCAGTTCTACTTTTAGAAACCTCTTCCACAGGATCATCCATCATGTCAGAGTATTGGTTTCCAGTGATCCCTTTAACAGCCTTCTTGATTCTCTTGCTACGAATTTTTGCAAATCTTTCATTGAAACTGTAAAATGCTTCCAGTCGTAGTTGAGTCTTCAACAAATAAACCAAGTAGAAACTTATCAACATCTCCTTACATCTTACATAGAGTATGTTGTTAAGATATCTCATTCAAGTAAAATACCCCTGTTATTTTATTGTGGCCCCTGTTTGGGAGTGTGGCCCAAACAGAGGTTTGCTAAAATTCAATTTTTTTTTGCTTAATATTTTTATGCTTTTGAATCGTTTTGATGTGCTGATATAAAAAATAAAAAACATTATTTTGATGCATTTCTAAGTGAAAAGTACTTTAAAAAGCAACTGCAACCACACCTCCATAATATTCAATTTATCCTTCCATGTTAAAAAAAAAATCAAAATTTAAAAGAAAAACAAATTAAGGCATTTTTACAATTCCTCCAGCTTTCAGTTCCTAATTTCAAATAGAAAAAATCATAACAGATGCAAACTATATTCACTTAATGTCCTAAATTGGTATGAGCTCTGATTCAACAAAATTTATGTTCTCCGGTGTGTAGATCATAGCTGACTCTTGAGAGATATAGGATGTTCTTTGCGAGGGATGTGTGTTCAATTAATGTCCTAAAATTATATAAACTTGATCTATATACTAGGATACAGATAATTATATTCAATTTCAAGCAACAACCAAATACAAGTTAAGCAGCAAGTTCTATTACAATTTATTGATTTTATACATTTGAGTAAAAAAAAAAAAGGAAACAATGGTTTTTAACAGTAAAGCGTGCTTTTCATGACACTTTGATTAGTTGCAAAAGATGATACCAAATCATAACAAAGGTGGATGATTAATGCAGACAGTAAAAGAAGCAAACTTTAGTCTTTTCATAGATAAGGGCATCTGTTTCCAGATTTGCAGCAAATCTGGAAAACTGTCCGAGTGTGGGTTTACTCTCTATTTAGTATTCTATTAGTCTTAAAAAGAAATCAGCTTTATTAGGCTATTTTAAATAGGACAATCAGTATTTTCTTACATAGGAAGATAAATCCAAGGAACTCTATGTAAAGGTTATGTAATCATTCAATACAGAGAATCAGTTTATAGATAAAATTCCAGCAACTTTGATTTTGATGGCATGACTCAACTTTCCATAGGTGTAACTCCAAGAAACCCTATTAGCATGACTCTAATGATTTCTATAATGTCCAGCAGAAAACACCATCAACCAAACCTCAAAACACTCATCAGCATTCCCCAAACAACCTGTCATGCATACCTAATCAACCCAACAATTACGCATCAAAGATACAGCTCAAAATTTCCAAAAACACTGCCGACACTGTTCACAGCACCAAACAGATAGAAAAAGTTTGCTTAGAAAATATGCAAAAAATATTCTGTATTACGTAATAAAGCAGATGCATGTTGGTAGAGAAAGTTTGCATAAGCACATGGTAGAGAAGAGTGTGTAGATCATTGCGAGGGCATGTTAGCTTGTTTGAATCTCATGCATGAACATGAGTAGCAAATGTGTCTGAGCATGCAGATGAGAGAGGAACACAACCTCATGTTTATTATACTCCTTCAGAACAGGAAGTAGCAACTCATCTGACTTCTGAATGTGCCACCCAAACTTTTCCCAGCATAATCTGTATGTAACCACAGCTGGTCATTGAAACGAACCATCTGATTTTATATGTGAAAATATGCTGCTGGTTATTTTGAGAACCATAGAGAATCAGTTTAGTGTACTAATAATGCATGATTTGGGTGCATTTTAGCATTGGGTATGTGTTTTCTAACTTCAAAATGTTGGAGCAAATGATTGAAAGCATGGTGACCAAGATGATGCAATCTTCCCTTGACAACAGCTCTCAACAGCAGGAACTTTAGCATGGATCACATTAAAACTTGGAAAGAAAAATAACACATTGTAAGTATCATCAGCGTAGTCCTATGGCATGTGTAGTAACAAATTCTGCATGGGAAGAAAAGTTCGCCACAGCATATACCTAGAAGCAAACACAAGCTGTACATACTGAAATTTATGAAAACCAAAGGTGAGATAACTTACCTGTGAAGAGCATGAAGATCTGGTTTTCCCCATGTGAAAGGCTCAGTTGATTTATCCACTTGCGGACAAGAATACGCAGAAATGACTGCTTCACTCGGAAAAGAAGAAGGAATGTGCCAGTTCTTGCTAACATTTCTCTGTACAAATTTAAATTTGGGATCTTTTCTATCATGCTGATTGCTGAAGTATGTGTCAACAAGGAAATGACTAATTATGTAAGAACTTACATGCTTATCCATGAAAACCTGCTTTATCACTTGAGAATGATCTGCAGATTGCTTTTCTTCATGAGCTTGAGGAATGTTTAGGCCAGATGGATTCGTCCCTTCCATGCCATTACCTGTGCATTTTGCTTCACTACCACCAACCTTTGACTCTTTTTTCCTCGCACCCAGACCAGTTTGAACATCAAACTTTCCTAGGATAGCTGGATCCGGTGATTCAATCCAATCCCTGAATTTTTGAAGGCCATCCTCCTCGGGGAATGCAGTCACAACCTCAATAGCATTGACAATGCCAATGCCACTACAACAAACACACATTCCATTAAAGTTCATAAACTTAACAATAAAAAATAAATGTCTAATAAAGCATACAAATGGTTCTCAATACTCAAATCAAGAAGCTCAAAACAATGTGCTTGTAAAAGAGTAAATTCAAAGACATAGGAAAACCTACATGCATAAGAAGAAAGCATGACTACTGAAACTAAGAAGCCAAACCAGTTTCTGTTAATTACCTAACTCCCTCGGTATAATCACTTCCAAGAAGCAGAGCCATGCGAATTAATTTCTCTCTTGATAGACCAAGCTCTTTCTCGATATCCTGCAAGCAAATTGCCAGAGTATGAAAGGCAGAATGTTAAGAATAAAAAGAAAATATATAATTTGTGCTAAAACAGCAGAGAGCTGTAAGAGAAAGAAATGAAGCAGTAAAAAAGAGCCCAAAAGTCAGAGAGTAATTTTAGAAGCATTCTAGCTGGAAAAAAAACATGCAAAAAAGAAGGGACCTTTATGGAGAAAACAATTGCAAAGATGCTGAAAGGCAAGTTTTCTCTATTATTTAATCACAGAACTGGATCCCAATATCATAGCAGTTGTGACAGAACGATAGAAGACAAAAAATTTTGAAGGATTCTACCAGACCTTCATGAAGTATGTCTCCACATATTTACGATCATCAAATATATTCTTATACACATTTCGAGCTCCAAACAAGAAGACATCAGAATCATCAGTCACAGCACCGTCGACATAATTTGCAAGTTCCATATATGCACATTGAGCTTCTGCTTCCATTGGTGCTATAATATATGGTAAGCCAAACATCTGCAGCAGCTCCTACAGATTATAAAATGACAAACAACATGAGTTTGGTGCTGCAAATTATTTGATATGCCAAAATCAGTATCATTTCTTCAAAGAATAACATTAACCGAAACAACATAAGTTTCTCATTTCCTCAGGTAAAACCAGAATTGTAGGATCACCCATTGCAATATATCGTTTGACGTAAGCAGAAGAAAACAGTTATCCTTAGTGGTCAGTGTATTTGAAGTTCCATAGTTGATATCCAAACAGAAAACAAAACCAAATTTTCTGACAGAAAAAAATAAAAGAGTTTAATCAATCAAGGACAAATCATTGCATGCTAGACTCCAATAAGGACATGAAGCAAGTTGGTCCTAACGACTTGTTAATTGTCACCATGTGATTTAGCTGTTATGTCAGATCGGAATTTTCAATGCATACCTGACATTCTGCAAACATCTCACTGGTGACTGATTCCGCATTACGCTCAAGCTTTCTCTGTTCATCTCCTAGATTACTATATTCTTGATCTAGCATTAGCATTTCCTTCTCCAAACTAGCCTCTGTAAAATTGACCTGTTCATTCTCATTATCCATGGATGCAGATTTGCTGATATAGCATTCCCTTTCACTAAGATGGTCTTCTGCTTTTTTTTCTTCATCAAGTTTCTCTGCAAAATCACTGCCATTCACTGAATCTTCTGGGAAAGAGTTCTCAACTGAAAGGCATGGTGGCTCAGCCTCAGAACTAATTTTCTCTCCACCAATGAACGTGGATGGCTCTGCTTTCTTATCATTTCTATCATCAATTAGCTCAGTAAGAGGTAGATAAGTAGATGCTGCTATAGCGGTATGAGAGCCGTCTCTTGAATACTTCTCATGGGAGGCAGATAACCCACCATTCTCTATATCAGAAGCAGGTTCCAAATTCAAGTGGTTCTCCTTTGCTTTCAAAGGGCCAATTGATTCAATAGATGGCATGCCTTGGCACCCATTCTCCCTTTTATGCACATCTTGGCTTATCCAGGCAGGATTAGAATGCACATAACTTTCACGTGATTCATTTATTAGCATCACCACATCATCAGGATTATGAGCTTTAGATGACTTTAATTGGCTACCCACAGATGGAAAGGCTTGTGAGATATTAACTTCACCTGCATCACCTAGGTTTTCAAAACCCAAAATTTCAGAGATTGATTTGCTTTGTTGGGTAGCATCCTTCCTGAGCATAGCTGAACCATTATCTTCTTGATCGAGAAAGCCCACACCTTCATAAGCATGTCCTCTAGAGCTTTTAACATTTTTAGGGTCAGATTCTGAGTGGATGGATTTTTCACTACCAAGATCATTAAGACTTCTCATTATGGCATCCTGCAAACCAGCCTCATCTTCTATAGAACCTCCAGAAACTTGATTTCTTGATTTAGCTGGATATGATAACTTATCATGAACATCAGCATCTATTTCTACCCACTCCACTTCACTGTCATTGCTATCATTTTCTCCAGAGATTCTAATATTTTCTGGGTTAGATTGCGACTGGATGAATTTTCCAACCACTAAATCATTAAGACTTCTCCTAATAGCATCCTGCAAAGCAGCTTCTTCTTCCAAAGTACCTTTGGAAACTAGTTTTCTTTTTGATTCAGCTAGATAGGAGGAGTTATCATGAATATCAGAATCTCCTTCCATCCATTCCACTTCACTATCATCGCTAACATTGCTAACCTTAGGAGACAGCTTAGTTCTTAATTCAACATCATTAGGAGAACTATTAGCTTTTCCTTTAACAATTCCTTCCTCCCAGTCACTATCAGAAGCAGAATCATCAGAATATCTTCTTGATGTACTATTGCCAGCAGAAGAGATTTTTACAGGCTTTTCAGCTACTAAAGAAGCAAACACTTCGTCATCACTGCTAAAATGCTTGCTGTTGTCACCAACTTCAAAAGATATCTGCACAGAAGTCTCATTACTCAACAAGGACTGCTCGTTCATCTTGTTCAAGTTAGTGGAGTTGCCATCGATACCATGTGAACTTTCTCCATTATGATTTTCATTGGGAAAACTTCTGGGGGTACCAATCTTATTTCTGTTATGCACAGACCGAGCACTTGGAGTCTTGATAGAAAGCGTTTTATCCTTTTCAATTTCTTTCATTAAATCCAAGTTCCTTTGCAAATCACGGGTCATGCGCATCCCCATGGCTCTGACTCTACTGACTCGCATACGACCTCTTTCATCAAGATATGTCTCAACATCATCATCAAAAGCACTGCTAGATTCATCCTGGGAAAATCCTGTCACAGTATTGGACTTACAGATAGATGCAACACCAACCACAAAATCTGAAGATGGTTGCTTTAATGGTTCCTTTTGTTGCTCGTGTCCTTTTCTTCTCTTCACTCCATCAGTTGTAAGCAACCTAAACATCTTTGAAAAAGTAAGTAGATGATGACAGGCAATGCCCCATGAAATTGGAAGTGTTTAGAACAACAATTGGGATGTGTGCATGAAAGTGAATCGGATTAAGGTTGACACCCCTTAGCATCTACCACACCCCCCCCCCCCCTCCAACCCACCCCTGCCAATTAACATTTAACCTCTGATTCTTAAACCTGAACCAAACACAACCTAATAGTCATGCATAAGAATAATAGTGTGACAGTTGACAAAATGCCTTTTCAAAAGACAGGGCATTTGCCAAGCATATTTCATTAGTAGAATGAAAATAAAGTACTCACTCTTTATCCCCAGAAAAGGATGATGAGAAAATAAATTCTCGGTTTGCATCAGAAGCTATCCTTGAAGCCTGAACACCACCAACATCATTCCCAGCAGCAGCTTTCTGCACTTGATCTATCTCACGACGGAAAGCAACAGTTTTAAGATAAGCCTGAATTTGAAGCTCAGAGAATTTTTCGGGCACCTAGATAAACATGAAATGAGCAAATAAGAAATATGCACACAATTTGACGGGATACATGCATCACTATGATATGATAAATGTCAACTCAAATGATAAATAGTTTGTGTCAAGCACCACATTTCGTAAGTCCTAGTATAGTCACCAAGCACATGGTAAATATGAAATCAATCAACTTCAGAAATAGCAAAGTGATACAAAATCTAGAAAACATTCACATGAAAAATCTTTATCAAGAGCAGTGCATTCAAAAACTGACCTTCTTGACTTTTTGATACCTTTGTCTGTTTTCAGCAATCAATTTCTCTCTCATCTACAAAATAGGAGATGGACAACTAACATCACAACAAAAGCAATGTGGCGGAGAAAGCTGAAACATTTTATCTCGTAGGAAATCAAAACTAGCTGTACACCAACATTTACCTGGACAAGAAGATCAAGTTGCATTGATGGTGGCAGAGCTGCTAAAACAGCAGGATCAACCTTCCCATGTGGCTGCAAAATGGATCACGCTCAGCTGTAAGGTTAAAAAAAGGACAAAGTTGCATACAGACACTCTGTGGCACAAGAACAAAAAATCCCGGAAAGAATAGAGTTTACTTCTAGAAGATGAGTTCTGAGAGAGCAACCATACATAGCATATACCACTAAATTTCCTATTTCAAACATGAACTAGAAAGAGATAAACCAATAAAGAAAGCATCAATGCATCCCTGGTTCATAGGGCACTTGAACTTTGTTCTGATATGGACTAGTTATCAAACTTCAAAGAAAAATTGAAAAGCATAAAAGCTACAATCTGCATGAACTCCCATTACAACAATAATTCCATGTATCAAAGTTGTGCATACTTACCAGTATCATCTCTTCATCTTCATCACTGCCTTCCTCCTCAGCCACCATAGATGCTGCCAACCTAAACTAACTAGTCAACGCAGTCAACAGAATATTAAACCAGAATTGGAAAGAGCATAGTATGACAATTGGACCGACAGCTTACATCTCATCTAACTTCTCCTGATTGTAACTCTCTGCTGCCACATGATCTCTTCCCATATTGCTCCCTTCAAATTCAGTATGATCCGACAAAATTTCCTTGCCCTTTGCATTATTTTTGTGCTTGTCATTCTTGTTCTCCAACTTCAATGAAAAATTAAACACTTAGCATCATTCCAAAGTACAAATCAGACAAAACAAACACGACACAGTGAACACAGGCTCTTAGTTAGCACAACAAGCACGCATTTTTAGCAAGCTAAACCCCATGTCATATTAAGATATATCTCAATATACAACTAGGCATTCAAGAACCGACCTGCTTGTCTTGATTACTTTTTCCCTTTTCTGCAAATGATCTTTCTCTCATCTACATAAGAGACCTTATTAATGGGCAGAGGTAAGAAAATAACACGGCGAACAAAGATGGAATGAACAGCACGTCTGATCCAGAAACCATACCAGAAGATCAAGTTGCATTAATGGGGGCAAAGCAGTTAAGACAGCTGGGTCTTCAACCTCATTCATTGGTGGCTGCAAAATAAATTAAATACACCAACTATGACATATTGATCATTTTCGCGAAAGTTTCAAAATAATATTTAGTGAAGAATGGCTGCATGGCTGGAAGCTTTAAGAGCAGAGTCTTCACTTCTTAAAGAAGAATGTTCCATGGTGATAATCAAAACAAATTCCAGGGTTTGAACTTGCAAAACTAAAGAAATGAAGAAATGGACCGATACAATAGCACTTGTTGCCACAAAATCAAGAGAGAACTTTTTTTTTTTTCCTATCCATTTCTTTACCAAAATCATCTCTTCATCTCCATCTCCATCGCTATCCATGTCCTCCACAGCAGCAGCAGCAGATGTGGATGCATTGTTATCTAAACTCCCACCTTCCTCAGCAGCAATGGACGCTGCCAGCCTAAATCAACTCATATCGAAACAATCAACAAAAGTTGTTCTCCAAGCAAAGAAAAAAATCACAAAAAAAGGTATACATACGTACATTTCATCAAGCTTTTCGGACTCAGACAGCACACGTTTATTCTCTTCCAAAATCTTCGTCTGCTTGCCCTTCTTATTAGCAGCATTCTGCTTCTCAAGATCCTTTGCCAGTTCTTTCAGCCTCATTGACTTCAGCTGTGTTATAAAAATCAAATTTCAAAAACTAGGCACCAATTAGATTAGAAATAAAAATAAAAATAAAAATAAAAAAATAAAAGAGCGTTTTGTTTTGTTCGGTTTATAGACAGACTTGATTAAGAAGCAATTTCTCAGCGGTTTTGCGGATCTTAGCCTGGGCGTTCTCTCGCAGCCTCCGACGAGCGATGACGGTGCGGCGCTTGAGAGCAGGGGTGGCACCGTCGAAGACGAAGACAGGCTTAGTGCGGAGATACAAAAGCTTACAAATTCGACGAAAGAAGCCAAGCAAATGAGCGTTCCGTACCATCTCTCCCTTGTCGTCTCTCATCGCCTTCATGAACTGGACCAGCCATATACTAGCATCTAAAATCAAAATCAAAATCAAAATCAAAATCAAATGAAATGGATACGTAGCTAGGGTTTTTGAAGAGAGGAGAAGAGTGGTGTACCGATGGCTAATTTCTTGCCGGCTAGAGTTTCTACGGATACTCGACGGCCGACGGGAGCCAGCAAGTCCCACAGACCTTGGACTCCCATTTTGTTGCTCTTCTTTTCTTCAACTTCAGTTTCAGTTATTAGTTATGATGATGAATCATCATCGTCTCATTGCCGCCAACACCGAGAATGGGTCCTTTTTATTTGTGGCACGAACAATTTTGAACACCTACCACCACTTCGGCGTCGCTACTTCTCTTTCTTTCTCGGTGAATGTTTCCCTACATTAACAATTATTAATTAATTAACAGCTCAGGCTATATCATTGCAATAACACCAACAAAACATTATTTATTCTTTCCTTTTTTTATATTTACTCTATATATTAATCTCATGAAATTAATTTTGTTTTCTTATTTAAATATTTAATATTATATTTATTAAAAATAATATTTTTATGAATTTATCATAATTTCATAAGCAAATTTAACTAGTTAACCTAAATAAACTCAAATAGTTTTTAATTAATTTTTTTATTATATATTTTAATATTATGTTAATTAGAAATTAGGTTCTTAAATATTTTTTATTTGTTATATTTGAGATTATCTTATCTTATCTTATAATCAAAGTTGTTGGTTTGGTAAGTAAATCTAGGTTTACTCTATTTATTTTTTGGGATTATTTTAAATTGAATTTTTTTTTAATTGGGCTTTGTAAATTTTTTAGATTTGCTTCCCGTGGGGTGCACCTAATAGGCTAATCTAAATCACGAGTTTGGCAAATTGAGTTAGTTGACTCCGTATATTTTTTGTTTTTTAATTGAATTTTTTTTCATTTCACCATCCAACAACTCGATCTTTTTTTACTTAATTTTTTTTTTCAGTTTTATCTTTCAATATTAGGTTATTTGAGAATTAGGCTTCGTAATTTTTTTCAATTTACTTTTGTGAAGTTATCGCAGTCTCATGGGTTTAGTTTTTTTTTTCTTGATTTCAACTTTCAACATTGAATTTATTGGAAATGAGGCATCGAAAATTTTTTTATTTATTTTTTATAAAGTTATCTCGGTCTTATAATTTGAGTAACTAGTTTAACATGTTAGCATGGATTAACTTGAGTTGTTTTTTT
>Ga0325403_1005465_pt1 | contig 11993 bp, 7 predicted proteins | sample PopdelMetagenome_19_FD_205665 | JGI IMG/M metagenome (GOLD analysis project Ga0325403, IMG submission 205665) | Populus deltoides microbial communities from Bellville, Georgia, United States - Xylem-PdKOR-R4 | ecosystem: Host-associated > Plants > Phyllosphere > Stem > Wood/Secondary xylem...
TATTCCTGATAAGAATGTATTCATTTCCATTGCGTTGCGAAATGTCCATGGGATGGATCTTCGCTTCCAATAATATTGTCGCCGCCACTAAAGTTAGGTTCGAAAAATGTCATGGCGGCCATGGGAACCTCTGTGAAGAGAACATGCATTTTGTACGTAGCAGCAATTACTGACGATGGGTAGTAGCCCTCTGTGTTATGAATGTGTCCCTAAACAGGAGACATTCATCTCCCAAATGCTTTCATTTTTTCCCTGCTCCCCGAAATTGGATGTGTGACATGAGAAATTATTTAAAATTCCAAATTTTATTCTCTTTTTTCACGTAAAAGGTGAGATTTACGATTATTTTTTTTTATCCTATTTATGTGGAAGGAATATAACTTGTAATTAATATATTAATTTTATTGCGGATATCTTATCTAGATCGATATATGAAAACAAAGCACCAGAGGCTTGCATCTACGTACCAAGTGACAAATTAATTAAAAACCTTAATTAATTACAAGTAGCAATTTAAAAATATTCCAAGTGTCATCCAAATTATTCCATCAAAGTCTTAAAACAAATTAAATCACACTTGAGAAATATCTACTAAGAATCTTTGCTACTGAATTTCTATCTTGATCTTAATATATACATACAAGCAGGATATTAATTAATATATAATATTCAGCCACATATTTCTCTAAAAAATATTCAGTTAAGCCACTTGATATATATCCTTATCATGCTAATTAGAAGGTTATATTAAAAAAAATACACTTGGGGATTAGTCTGCAAGGTGGTGAGCTCCTGATAAGTATAAACCATTGGTCGGTCTGTATGATTCTTAAGTTCTAGATATTTTAATATTTCTCTATTTAGTTCACCCACAAATAAAAGATATTAATTATATATATAATATTGAGCTTTGAAGATTTTCTTCTCTCTAAAGATTCGGGTGTTGACATGCATGATATATTGGTAGGGTTTTTTTGAGTTGATAATATTAATTCTTAATGTTATTATAAATCAAATTAAATGTGTAAGTATTATTTTTTTGTATAAATTATTATTATACAAATAGGATCTCACATTTTAATCTCCCACTCTTTTTACTCATTCAATGGGACTCTTTCTTTCTCAATTCTTTCACTTTCTTCCGTGTTTTTTCCCCTCATATTTTCAATTTGGGATATTAATTCTCTAATTCTAAAACCGCTCTCTTTTTTAATTGATCTCGATTTTCTTTTGTCTTTCATTCTAATTTCTAATTGTACACAAATAATTTTTGTAGGTATTATGCCACATATATCTCTTGTATCTTGCACTATCATATTTGTTTTTTAATATTTTATGTATCTTTTCTTTGACTTACTTATAACAATACATATCCTCTTTTTATTTATTGCTTATTTTTAGTGGATGATTTCGCACCTTATATAAATAATTCATGCTTTAGAGTTTTGCTAAAAAAAAAAAAGAGTTTAGGGGATTTTTAAAAAAGAATCAAAACAATGTTGTTTTCATAATTTTTTATTAAGGAGTAAATGAATTGATAGTTGAGTTTTGACTAGATTGATGGAGTCAACTTGGGTTTTTAACCAGATCAACCAAGTTTTTTTTTTTTCAACTCGAACCAATTCAAGTTTTGAAATAGTCAAATCATTAGCTGACCCTCAAGCTAGTTCGGGGGTTAAAACAATGATGGTAGTAATTGAGATGTGAGTAAGGGTGGGATGGAAGTGGAGTTGGTGATAACGATGATAGTAGAGTAGTTGCAATGTTGAAGGTGATGGTAATTATGGAGTGATGAGGAGTTGGTGATAGTAGTAATGAAATTGGTGGTGTGACAAGGACTATTGAAATAATTGAATAATATTTTGAATGGGTTACTAATAGTGTAATATTTTTTAACATTATATTTTTCCATGATTTAATAAATTTTTTGATGCTAAAATACTATTGATTAATTTTGAGAAATAGCTTTCTATTTAATAATTGTACATTTGATGAATATGTGATATAAGAATTATATTATGAAAATTGGTCTTCTCTTTACCCTACAATTGTACATTTTATTGTTTGACTTGATAATTGATGATTTGAATAAAAATACCATTTTCTTTCATCAATGTACATTTAGGGTTTATTATCTCATAAAGGTGTTGTGGATCAAGGTACATTTTCTTTATATAATTATCTGAAAATGAAAATAAATGAAGTTTTAAGATAATGTATATTATATTTTATATTGGATTGTTCGTATTTATAATTAGAAAATTATTTACATGTAAAATATTTTATATCGATAAATTTTTTTCACATTTTACGGAAAATAAACATATTAAAATCATAAAAATATTTCTTATAAAATATTTTACATGAAAAAACTAGATAGAAAATATAAGTTTATATAAGAAATTTGACTTCATATATTGTCCAATCTCAATAAAAGTATAGTTTTTAGCCGTTTTTAAGGACAAATAGAAACATACTATTATTAACTCCATAACACTTTTAAGAGCCCTAAGGTATTTACGTTTTAGATCCTATTATGAGTATTTTTTTTAGTTCATATGTTTATTTTTTACTTCATATTTTATAAACAATAATAATTAAATAATATATTTTTTAATAAAAATAAATTTAAAAACAAAACTTTAAAAATCTTATCATTTTTTTAAAATTCTTATTAACACGGCATCATTGGTGTCGTTTAATTTTTGTATAACATTTATTTTTAATTGTCGCTCTTATGAGAAATATGATTGATATCGTGTATGGATCATAATTAACTTCTGTTGCTGTCTAATAATTCAAGTTAAAATGAGGGTATATTGTTTGACGATCACTTTTTTTTTTCCCCTGGAGATAAAGATGGAAAGGTATATTGTTTGACTTGATCACTTCACTATATTAACGGTCAGATACTATTATGAAACATTGTACCGTCATGTCGTGTGAGTGAGCACAGGTGGGGTCATGGAACCTCTTGAAACTTTTTTCTAATTTTTTTAAGTGTTTTTAGACATTACTCAAAAAATACAAAAATTATAATTCAAAAAATATTTAAAGAAACCACATAGTTTAATAGAGTAACAGATGACATCTATTATTCTTGAGTCGTATGTGTCACTGGCGACTATTTCAAATGTAAAATAATTTGACATTAATTACAATAAATAGAAATGAAAGATGATAAACAAGAGAAGAAAGAAAGAAATAAACCCAATGGACACACTGAAATCTAGTGATGACATTATCAATGCCGTCGTAAAGATTTCGATGAGATGAATCTAATAATACCATAAAAGGTCATCGATAGTGACTAAGTGAATCACACGAGCCGTTCAAAGCCAAGTGAGTCCCCCCTACCTTTAGGTGGTTCGTGTGGCCCAATATGGTTACCTTTCATGGTTTTCTTTGGTGTCGTTTGATTTGTCTTGTCGAGATCTTTTATATGGTACTGATGGTGTTGTCATTGGAGCTTCAGTGTGTCTATGAGATATCTTTCTTTCTTTCCTGCCTTTTTCTCTCTCTCTCTCTCTCTCATATCATTTAAAAAATTACAACTGTGAAAGAGGAGAGAGAGAAAAAAGACCCCAGAGGCATACCAAAACTCCAATGATGACATCATCAATATCATTGAAAAAACTTTGATAAGATGAATCCAACGACATAAAGAAAGGCCTTCAAAAGTGATCGGAGTAGGCCATAAGAACTGTTCAAAGATAAGTGAGCCACTAACACCTTTGGACGACTTGTGGGGCTTACTTTGATCACCATTAGTGACCTTTCTTAGTGTCATTAGATTCATCTCAATGAGATCTTTCCGATGATATTAATGGTGTCTTTATTAGAGTTTCGATATGCTTTCAGGGTATATTTCTTTCTTTCTTTCTTTATTGTAATTTGAGTCAGGCCGTTTTACAATTTGATTGAGTCACTAGTGACATATGCGACTTACAAGTCATAAATGTCATATGCAACTTTCTAAATTATGCTATATTTCTAAATATTTTATAGACTGTGTTATTTTTTCTATTGTTTTAATGTATTAATTCCAAAAAACCTCAATTTTCTATTATATTTATAATTTTTTGACCCACCATTAAAGTATAGTTTTGTGAAATGGCTTTCTCATATGCATTATAAACTTCTTTCATATAATGTTGAAATACATATAATAATACCATTTAAAAAAAACAAAGAGAGAAGAACATCAAACAACAAGTTGTCTTGTCAAAATTATTGTCTAGTCTGCTAGACTAGATACTAAGCAAGTTGTTTGGTCTTATTAAACCTAATTGAACAGCTAGGTTTAGTGGGCTTTAACCCAAAAGACAAACCAGATTAAAATTTTTTTGGTTAGGTTTGATGGGCCTTGACCCATACACCAGACCAGGAAACAAAACTATCTAATCAAGTTTGCCGAGCCTTGGCCCATACACCCCTTATTATTAAGGCATGCTATCTTTTCAGTACAACATTGCTCAATTACCCATGAGCAACTACTTGTCTCGTCAATAAATGCCTATTTTAATCACTAATGATCATGATGACTACCCATCCATATGACACCTAGATAACTTTACTTGAGTGACATATGTAATTGTTATCAATGATTACTCCACATAGTATGTCTATAAATCCACGTTTTATTTGGTAATTTAATGTGATCAAGACACATAAATACCTCAGGTCTCCAAGCAATAAACAAATGGGGGATAGAACACATAACCATACATAATATTCATACATTTACTCTCATACATTTTTGTTTTATTTGTTAAATATTTTTTCTCTTACAGTTTATTAACTTAAGCATCAGAAAGTTTCCTATCCTAATATGTGACGTGTTATGTAAGAGTTTAGGAACCAGCCTAGCCCAACTTAATAAAAATTTCTCTAAAGCTCATTACATTAGTTGTGGAAAGGCCCAACTTAATTTGAAAGTTTTTTTTGACTTCATTAGTGGCACCGTCTATTGAAACTGAATAAAAGCTAGTTCACTCTCATTTTATACATCTCTAAAAGTTCTTTTCATGGCTTATGATTTAAAAATACCAGGACATAGGAGAATAATGAACCTCTTCACAATAGGGACACCAGCTCTTCCAAATCTTTAACAAATCAACCATCAAATAAAAGTGCTCACTAAAGTTGTTCTAACCACATAATAACATCTTTAAACTTTATCATTCCTTCAATATGTGACACATTAACTAGCTTCTGTACATATATCCCTAAGCACATGTAAACAACCCCAATTTATTAAAGGAATATGACAAAACATCGAACAAAAAAGTAGGTGTGAGAAGACTTGTGCTCTAACCGTTTGAAGTAGTCTCTTCCACCACGAAGAATGCTTTTAAACTAGATGTGCTAGAAGTGAAAGAGGCTCAACAAGTCTTAGCCATAAATGTGGCTACCTTATGAATCTCAGTTATGATCTCCTCATAAAAAGGACCCCAACAAGAGATGAAGTCGATAATAATACAAGCTTTTAAGAATGAATATCGCCCTAAACAAATTAGGATATTCTCCACTATACCATCGAATGTTGCACACCTATCACTTCTAAGATTGTGTGTCCATAAAGGAAACTTAGACAACTATAATGGACTTATAAACTCTAGGAAACATATACATAATGTGCAAAATATCTTGGAGCTTGTAACAAAAAAAAAAATCAATGTTATGTGTAAAGTCTTTCTTACAATACAATACATATATGTTTGGGTATGGTACCATAATCTAGAGCCAATCTCCATCATTGGCTTTTGTGATCACCATATCAGACTCATCTCCCACTTTAATATAAGCATACCGACTAAAAAAAATAGAGCTAAGATATTTTTCATCACATAATGAGAAGATGAAAGCACCAAACATATCTTTAAATGTTTAACAAGGTAATTCTTAATTTGGAAAGTCAACTCGAAGCCCTTTTCATTAAAGCTTTAATTAGTGGAGTCTAAAACCATTCTATATGGAAACAACTATACATTATTCCTGATCAAACTCTCTTTAAAATAAAACAGACAGTTGAAAACCATATTCAAGCAGAAGAATCGAATGTGATTAGGCAAAGATATTCTCAGTTCTAACAATATAAAACAAAATCTCTTAAGTATCATTGGTCTTTTAGCAATAATAGGGCATATAAAAGGAACCTAAAGAGATTCATTTGTGATCGACTAGCATTCTTTAAACTCATTAGCACATATCTGATCACCACACACATTAAGGTATTGAATACCATTAAATAAAAAAACATACGTAATATCCCATCCTATGAAGAATGATTCAAACATGAAAAACCTTAATAAATGTTGTATTTTTCATTATGATAACAAGTATGATACTAATGATTGTTATACCTTAAAAAAAAGATTGAAAGATCAATTGCTAGAGGTTATCTCTAACAGAATATAAAGAAGGAAAGGCAATTTGAACAAAAAGAAAAAAAAAGGTAAATGTATACCATAATACGTAGCCCAAGATCAAATAGTTTCTGGATATTGTATCTTCATTTACTCATCAAAAAATCTTTTAAACTTTTCAATGAAAAAACAATATTGTTTATCCATATAGTCTTTATATGTTTTTTTCATGGTATTGTTTATCCTCATATCTCTAAACAATATCTCAATATATCTAGAAAAATCTCCATGTCTCTATATAATAAACTCCTTAAATGTTTATGATGTAAGTTTCTTCATTGTCATTTGCAAGATCCTTACCATGACTTAATTTTTATGATAAAAAATGTTCTCCACCCTAAATACACTTTCTATTTAGCTCAAATGTCAAAACTACTTATGGTGACAAAAATGTCTGTGATAAACCTCTTAGTGACTTGCTAAAAAAAACTAGAAAAGTTAAAGAAAGCATACAAATAGAAAATATATGTCAAACAAAATTAATTCATAGATGGAAGTGTAGACAAAACATTATGAAGTCATGGTAAGAAAAAAAAGACAAGAAGAAGTGGACAACATAATTCAAGATCATGAGTTATAGTAACATAACAAGTGTGTTTTTTCCTTTATTGGTTAAGTCTTTCAAACAAAAGTAAGCGCGCGTGATAATAATTACTGTTGCTGAACAACATAATTCAAGATCATGAGTTATAGTAAAAAGACCATGTGAAAAATGATAACACCATTTAGAGAAAGAGGGAGAGAGATCAAGGTGTTATGTTAGAATTGATGTCTGAGTATACTAGACAATAAGCAAGCAAACTATATGGTCAACCCCAACAAAAAGGTTTAGATACCTAGACTAGACAATAGAAAGCTATACAATCATGTTTGGTAGGCCTCAACCTAAACACTAGACCAAGCAACTAGCTAGATGATCGAGTTTGGTGGGCCTTGGCCTAAACACTTAGAGCTATTTGGTCAAGTTCCTAGTGTTTCGGCCTCATATAACTCTTAACATGCTTACTGTAACCACCTGCACCTTTACAAAAGTCATAGGCGTCATAGGCACACTTATCTGTAACGCACCATGCACGCCTTATAAGTATAGCATGCCACCTTTGCAGTACAACATTATGTAATCACCTACGAGCGTATACATGTCTCACTAATGATCACTTATCTTTCTCACCAATGATCGCATTGGCTACCCTTCCATACAGAGCATAAAAAACTTTTCTTGCTCGGTATATGTAATTGTTTTTCATGATTAATCCACATGATATATTGGCAACTCCATGCTCCACGAGGTAATTTTATAAGACCTGGGAATATAAACACTTCAAGTCATCGGGTAACAAAAAAAAAAAAAACGGGGCAGAACACATAACTACACACAATATTTACATATATACTCTCCTAATCTCTCATTCTCTTTGTTATATATTTTTCACTTCTACAATTTACTAGCTTAGATATGATCAGAGGGCTCCCTATTTTGATAGAGAAAGTGTTTTACAAGAGTTCAGGGAACAACTCAACCTAATTTAATGAAAAATTCTCCTAAGCCCATTGCATCAGTCGTGGAAAGACCTAACTCTGTTTAAAGTTTTTTTTGTGACTTCATCACTATATAGACATACCAGCCATTTAATTATCAAAAAGAAAATATACAGAACCAATTAAACAAGCTGAAGTTCGTCCAACTTAATTTTTACTATTTCAACTCCAAGCATGAATTCTGCACAAGCACTTCAAGTTTAAGCTCTGGGGACAACAGCAGATAACTTCTGCTAGCTAATTAACCAATTTAAATGACAAAAGTGCTACATATCACTTCAAAATTACAAAACAAGCAATCAAGGACCTTCCTATGCTTGTTGCGTGTTTTTCCACACCGTAATTACCTCAAATTTTATGTATTGTCGGAGTTGGACTAAATTAAATGAAATAAATTTTGGTGCATGCATGTATTAAATCTGGACACACACATTGTACAGTGACTGCGATTTGAAAACAACTTCATGGGAAACTATCTTTCATTAATTAATAACCCAGCTAAAAAAAGCCATGATTTTAGAATTAAGCGTGCCGACTGCCATAGTTTTCGTTATGTAACCTAGCTAGCTTTTCATAGTCGGTGATGATTTGGATTTTGGTGTGTCTTGGTCATAAAGAAAAATACATGTGCGTGCATGCTCTTATGTTCATGGAAAATAAATGGATGCAGTCAAAAAGAAACGACGACTATATGTGCTTTATAGCGTCATTGGACTGGTTCGGAACTTGGAAACTCTGAATTCATGCATCAAGTCGTTCCAAATATTTAATGATTAACAGTAGAGCTTTCCCTTTATATGCATGCAATAAAGTCCCTATAAATCGACAGCTATTCTATTTTATGGAAGCTTTAGCTTTTGAATTTTAGTGAACTAAGGCTTTTGATCAAATACAGTGAGCTAGTACTCCTCTCTGCATGTGAAAAAACGAGCATGATTTGAAGCTCTGTCTTGCTGCTCTTGTTATCTTAGATACCAGAGAATAGAAGTAGCCCTTTCTATACAATTTGCGAGGATTGAGTTGAAATTATTTTAGAAAAAACAGAACCAAAGGGCAACAGCTTAATCCTTGGAGTATAAACCAATTCCACGCACAATAACTTATCATGGGACTAAAGCTACTTTCCATTTTCAGTCTAGAACGGTTTTTAAAAGCAAAGGACCACCAACTTTAGCCAATAGTCAAACCCCTTAAAGTTAGGCTTTTTGTCAACTGTGTTGGATCAAATGATAAAGAAATAAATTTATTGAATCTAAAATGACTTGTGCAGAAAAGGTCCAACACAAGCCTGACAAAAGCTTTCCCCTCTTTTTCCTGTAGGAAGCTAAATTCACAAGCATCTAAGCCCAGGAAAATCTAGCTACATTATGAAACTCAAGTTAGGAAAAGCTCATGGACAAGTTAGCCATCCTCCATCAAAGGAGTTGCAAGTACAATCGTCCATGTATGGAGTTTTCAACGTTAAGATCACGGGAGTACTTGTCCTTTTCTTTTCTATAGAAAGATATTTTGTCTAACATATTTTATTCTCCTATAAATGGAAAATCACCTCCCATTCTTCTTTAAAAAGTGATGCATGTAGTTTATTTCTTAAAAACGTTTTAGTTTATTACCTAAAAAAATCCTATTCATTTTCATCCCTAAAATAATGATAATATTACTACCACTACTTGAAATATTTAAATAATATCCTCTACTACTATAAACAAAAATTAAATTTACCCCTCCAAGTCTTCAATCCTGGATTAACTGCTGCTAATGACTACTCCTCATAAACATCGTTTTCTATATGAAAAATTATAGGTTGGATTTTAGAGTCAAACACCAATTAATTTTTAATTTTAAATGAGTGTCTTTATTTTAAAAATAAATGTTCACATATAAAAAGAATAAGATGAATAATTGTTCACTATCAAATTAAAAAAAAAGGGTTACAATTGATTGACAATAATAAAATCGACCAGGCTTAGAAAGAGTCCAAATCGATCAGGTAAGATAGTAAGCGATCGATCAAGGGATTAGAAGTCATGACTGAATAGGAAAAGGCAAACGACCAAGAGATATGAGCTCATGTGTTTAAATTGAAGACCAAATTCTATTCTGAACAAGAGTCCTCAACAAAGTAAACTGAAAATTATTATAGATTAGTTAGGATTCATATGACTTCTAAAAAGAAGATATGCGCATATAAAAATTCAAGTTGTATTAGAATTCATAATGTAACTCTTTATTTGTTATAAACAATATGTATAGGATTATAAACATATGTATAGGATTAGAAGTTTATGTGAAACTCAAACTTTGCAACAATATAAAAAGATCATCCAGTTATTGAAAATGATGGTCAGCCCATGTATGCCATTTTATTCTCAAGTCTTTTTTCTATTTATCTCTTTCTTTTATTACTTTCCTTTAAAATTTTAGTCTACCTTTACTACTTTATTTGTTTTTTTTTCATATTCTTTATTTGTTTGGTGTAACTCATGATTAATGAGCCTATTAAGATTTAAAAGCAAACACATACATTTTATTTTATTTGCTACATTATTATATACCTTTACTCGGGATTCAGTTTCTAATTGTATTTTTTCCTTATTGAAGGAAGAAATAAATAAAAAGTAACATATATGATCAAGAAGTCAATGGTCGATCAACAACTTGATATTTGATCGATCATCACAATTATATGTTTGATTGATAAATTGACATGCCTAATGGGATAACTTGATCAATAATCATGTCATTTAAAAACAAATTACATCCAAGATTATTGCTACAATGATTGATGATGAATTAGTACATGAAATAGATAAAGGCTATTATCTTGGTTGTGAAGAGCCTATCATTCCTTTATCATAATAGGTACTAGTAGAAGTGTGTCATGACATGACTCTTAGTCGTCTAATTTTTCACAATAGTATATAATTGCACTTGGAAAAAGCCCAAATATCCCTCTACAATCTCTTATGCTTTTTCATATTTCTCAACACTGTTACCTCTACCAGCTTTTAATGGATATCTTGGTACTTCTATGCTTTTAGCACACCCTATACCTTTTTGTTTATTAATCAGATGGTGTTGTGAGGTGATTATAATCAATTTTGTGTATTGTACCTATAATATAGAAATAATGCATTAAGTTAATTCTTGAAGGGATGTAGTGAAATATCTAAAAATGATTCATAGGAACTAAATATTCATATATTTACACCATTACATAAAATGCTCGATATTAAAAAAATGTTAGCAAATATAGTATAGAAAAGCAACTTAAGATATAAAAAAGGTATAGAAAGATTTTTGTGCTTATTTTAAGCAAGATATTTCTTTGTAAGCTTTTTTGGACATGAATTTTACGAGTAAAAAAATAAGGTTTGAAGCAAGACTTCACCTTTTATGGTTTATTGTTGGTGCAAAAGGACATTTTGAGTTTCAAAAAGAGGTATTGCCTTCTAGGATTCGCATGACATGTCTAAGAACTTGCCATTTTTTTCATCTGATCATGTTTTAAATGCCAAAAATTATTTGCAAATAAATATCTCTTGATTTCAAAACAATGACACATTATATTAAAAGATGTAGTATAATCTCAGAACACATGACAAGTGAATATAGTAAAAATAAGGTTTTTATGACCTTATCCACAAAGTTTAGGAATAAAAATGAGTTGACAATACGATACTTATTTTTATCTTCATGTCATCTTTCCCCATCCCAACTGATTGCTTACTGAGGTTATCATAAAGATAGTATAAAAATATGTAAAAACAACCAACCATGTATGGAAAAAAACTAATGTTAAAGCTAATAATAGAAGCAACTAAAAAATTAACCAAAAACACCAACAAAACAAAGTTGCCTAATATATTATTGTAATAGTTGATGAACGTATGCAAAGAAAAAAAAAGTATAATATTGGTCTAAATTAGTTAAACAATAAGATAAGAAGATATCCTCAAGTATTGATAAGCAATAAAAAGGGGACATTACTTTTAAAAAACTAAGAAAAACACAAATAAAAAAAAA
>Ga0325403_1005469_pt1 | contig 11989 bp, 6 predicted proteins | sample PopdelMetagenome_19_FD_205665 | JGI IMG/M metagenome (GOLD analysis project Ga0325403, IMG submission 205665) | Populus deltoides microbial communities from Bellville, Georgia, United States - Xylem-PdKOR-R4 | ecosystem: Host-associated > Plants > Phyllosphere > Stem > Wood/Secondary xylem...
TTCGAGCTAGGAGGAGTCTTTCATCCCACATAGAAGGCTTGATTAGCACTCTTTTCCTATACTTTTTTCAAGAACAAGTTATGAATTTGAGGAAATGATCAGTAATTTGCATGGCTAATTTCATTATCATATGAAGGATTTTGTTATGCTGCCACAACAGTCTCTGAACGAGCCACAGAGAGGGCATATATTTTCTCTTCTCTCTTGCATGTGAATATGGATCAGCATAATAATCATTCGTAACCCAACTTGAGAAAACAGGTATAAGAAAAAAGACAGGGAATTTGATCAGAATCATTTCTTTCTTCTGGTTATGCCATAAACACTGAATTGATTAGCTAGGAATCTCTGTGACCTTAATTACTCATTCTCGAAGGGTTGGTTCTCTTCCCTTGATATATACAAGGCGGCCAAGCAGTAAAGTTTGACAACTTGTCTCTTTGTTAACTAGTTTTTTTTTTAGCTGTGCTGCACAGCAGCTAGAATCATTTTCTTTTCCGATTTTTTTTAAGATATATAAAGATGTTATGAAGTTGAAATTTTGATGCGTATTGGACAAAAATAAAACTTTTAAAATGCTGAAATATTAGCATATTGGATTACATATTATTTTAAAAAAATATTTAGACAACAATACATTGAATCAACCCGAATTAATCATGGTTAACATGTGAAACCCCTGATTTGAGACATAAGAACATAATAACCTCATGGAACCTATATCAAAACAAATCAGGAAGTTTAGTCGTAAAGAACTAAATATTAAAGGTTGAAAACAAAAGGATACTAAATCTATAAAAAAAAAACTTGAGTAAACTTAGAAGTGGTCAACACTATATCGCAGGCTGAGAAAATTTTAACTATATATCAAAAAGAGTTAGCATGATGTTAGTGTTTCTAGAAAAGTAAAAAAAAAAAAAAAGAGATGAGTCATTTTCTAACCTAGAAATATATAAAAAAAAAACTTCAATTTAATAATATGAAAAATCAAGAAAACCTATGACTCTTTTAAACCTAACCTAAGTAAATTAATCCTCGAAATCCAAAGTCCATGAAATTTTAGAAAGAAAAAATACATGCTTAAAAAATTAAAAAAAAATCCAATGAGCTTCGCATTGACGTATATTTAAGTAATTTTACCGTGCTATTAAGTTGAAAAAGATTTAATTACCTCTCATGGGAAGTATTGTAAATTTTTAACTTTACCAGCTGCCTCTCTGGTATAAAATTTGATAGAACATGCATGTAGCACAACTCATTTTCATGCAAATGCGGACGCGTGCACTATGCTTTTTTAGCAGAAAGCAGATTCTACAAAGCAGACAACTCTTTCCAGTAACAATACACCAGCTAGCTTCCATTCCATTGAAAAATCGACTCTCAGCTATACGCATATGTTGCCTTACTAGCCATGGACTTGCTTCAATAATTGTGTGCCATGAAGAACCGATATCATGCATAAAATAATTCAGAGATCCCATGTTAGTTATACATGGCATGCATACCTATAGAGGACAACGAAGGGCTTCCTTTAGAAAAGTCACTCTTCCCAGACCATCCATTTCATGTTAGCATTCCTAGTAGAGTTCCCATGATAAGTACTAGACGCCCTCTCTCTCCGTCATGAGTCGTCGAGGAGGCATCAATATCATGCATGTATGCATATATTCTCAGCCATTTTCATCTGTGGGCTCTGCCCAAGTTGTTGACATGATATACACTAGCTAGGATCGGTGTACTCTAGGCTTTTGTGGTCCAGTTGCTTATCTCTGATCTTCAGATCCGTCTCTGCGTCCATTCCTTTCTATTTAAAAAGGGGTGTGCACAAATCCAACGTTTCAACTGCATATCGTGTTGCCCTACTAGGCAAGAATATCCAGGGAGAAAAAAATGGAAGCCACAGTGGCTATCTACCTAGCTAGCTAGACATGTTTTATATCTAAAATTCTATTAACAAAATATAATGGTTTCCGTCTAACCTTTTTCTTTTTCTCTTTTTTCAAATGTCGCAATTAGGTCCAGCATTGCCTTGGTCCTTTGAGATTGAAAAAGGTGGCGTTGTTGCTGTATAGAAAGAGCTGTGGATCGTTCACATATTGTGGAGGCGACCATGGATGGCGAAAGCTTCAATATAAAGAGGAGGTGTGTGTTCGGTACATGGTCCATATGTTTTTGTAAAAGTATGTTAGGATTGAGAAATTTAGGCGAGTTTGGATTGAAAAATACGAAACTTTTTAGTGGTTTTTTTTACTCAGCAGAAGCATGTAAAAATAGTTCAAAAACATCTCTGTACAAGTTCATTTGTAAAATGTGCCTGTTTTTTAAGCTATTGTTTGAAAATTCATATATTTCTAAACTACTTCTAACTAATTGTGATTAAACTTTTTTTAAAATAAAGGACTGTGAAAAAGGAGTCCCGCATATTATTATAATTATTTTATTTTATTGAGTTTTATATGAAATTAAAAAAATAAAGTCGTCAGAGGTTGTTTGACATCCAATTTTTACCATAAAAAGCTCTAAACCCCCCCCCTCCCCAAGAGAGGGTATAGAAGACTGAGGTGGGCTGTAGTCCAGGTAGAAAAATAGATACTAAAAAAACCTAATATCCCATCTTATAAGTATAGCATTTTATTTACCTCTTTCCAAATCCATATATGTAAATAGTCCCGTGTGCATTATTCCTTATTAGCCTAGTACCTTTCCATTGGGCTTCTTAGCCTTTAGCATCCCATTTCTCTTCTTACTCATTGAATAAATGTCTCATGATTTTTCCATTCCGGAGAAAAGAATTCATTTTATATATCCCAATTTATATGTATTTGCTTCATAGAAAAATACTAAAAAAATTAATTAAAAAAATAAAAAAATAAATTGAAACCCACTTTGTGTTTGAATCAGAACATTCAAATATAAAAAGTTAGCAACACTAGGAAGTTTAAACTATAAGGGTTGAAATGGAGCACTTATGAATCTATAGGGACTAAACACAACTTACTCTTTAGCCCCATCTCATAGCAGCAAATAAATACTCAATCAACTATGAGGGGTGTAGCCTTACTAGTCAGGCTCTAGATTTGCTTCCTAAAGGTTACTAATTCGAGTTTCACAAATTTCAGGGACCATTAAAGGTTTACATGGTCTTTAACTTCAAGACCCGTTGGATTAGTCGAGGTGCGCGTGAGCTGGCCTGGACACCTATGTTAATAAAAATAAATAAATAAATACTCAATCGAACTTCATGATATTTTATGCACTTACCACATTTTTTGCCACTTGCTTAACTCCCATTGGTATGGAGTATGGTTTCTTAGCTCATCTTTCAATTCATAATGGGAAAATTTCCATGTATCATTAGTGAAGTGATGGAAAACAAAAGACCTGAAATCAGAGCGTCTATTTAATGATTGATATTAAAAAACAATCTATGTTTATTTGCTTCGTAGACCAGGACAGAAAAAAATTATGGCTTCGCCCCCCCCCCCAATGCATGCAAATCTCAATGACCTCTTTCCAAATCCCAAAACACCTACACCACTCCAAAAACCAATAATCAAACCATTGTTGATGGAAAAACCATCACCAATGAACTCTATCTTCGAGAGGAACATGTTGACAACAAGTTCGGTCTTTTTAGTGCTTAGGATGTGGACGACCAAATATTCTTTCTCAACTTGATGTTTTTCGGTGATTTTCTCTCTCTTCTTAACCTTGAGGATGAAAAATGACCATAATAAAGTTTGGGATAAAAAAATTAAATTTTAGGACACCAAATTTAATTTTTACCAAGTCAATTAATTGAAATTAGGGGGAAAATCGCAATCAAATTAGAGTTTTGGGGTCAATTAGGGGGCAAATTAAAAAATTTCACAGCCAAGAATCAATCTGCAAAAAGCGTCAAACTATAGGGGCTTAATTGATTGAAACCGAAGGTGAAATTGAAGAAATTAAAAGTTTAATGGTCAATTAAGAGCTAAATTGAAGAAATTCGAGACCAAGGATCAAAATGGAAAAGACGCTGAAATTCATGGTTAAAATTGAAGTTTTTTAGGGATTAAATTGCATTAAATCAATAGTTTAGGGTCAATTATGGGTGCAATTAAAATAAATTGAAAGTTAGAGGACTAAATTGAACTTTGACCAAAATCCCTAATTTAAGACAAAATGGCCTCGTTTTGAATTAAAAAAAAGAACCAAACGGCGCGTCGTCTAGTACTGTTTATTGTTTTCTTCAGTTTTTGCACGAAAAAATGCCTGAGTGGCTACTTTTCAAGTGCATTTAATGCTTCATATCTCCACCAAATTTGACAACACTTGAACTAAAATAATCACATGACATTTCTCTATAACCAAGTATGGTTCATTCACGCCGATTGACATCACAACAGCTAGAGGTGAGCAAAACAACCAAAACATTGATTAAACCGAGAAAACCAGAAAAAAACCGAACCGGAAAAAACCAATTAAAACTTTGAAAAATCCAGCCGGTTTGGTTCGGTTTCGGTTTTATAAGCAAAAAACCGAAAAAACCGAACCAAACCGAAACCGGAAAAAAATCTAGCCGAACCGGAAAAACCGAGCCAAATCGGTTTGAACTGGTTTTTTCCCTAAAAAAACCAAACCGAAACCAGTCGGTTTGACCCGGTTTTGGTTTTTTTTAAAAAATCAGTTTGGTTACTTTTTTTGATAAAAACCGAACCGAAAATGATTACCCCTAACAGTAGCCACGGCGCCGGCATAAAGTTGCCAACTCAAGCAGCCTTGCATTGTCAAATTTGACAATTCATGGTGCCTACTTTGAACTAATGGCTGGAATTTTTCCTTGGTGGAGACAAGATTACCCACTTTTATCCCTTATAAATAGGGGTGGATTTAATGGTCTGGGCATGAAGAAATGTGGGTTCAAAGTTGACCAAAAACCAGCCCCTCCTTTCTGTTTTTGCCATTTTTTCTCTCCTTCTCTCTCTTTGTCGGCCCTCAGTCATCGACCAATGCCACCACCAGCTCATCCGCTACCAGCTCCACCATAGGTAGCTAGCTCGGCCACTAGGAGCCACTATCGATACCTCTCTCTCTCTTGCAGACCTTTTTCTTTTTCTTTTTCTTTCTCCTTCTCCTTCTGTTAGAGGCGACTAGCACCGCCAGAGAGGCAACCGTCCTCTCCACCAGCTCCACTGCTAGACCACCGCCAACGCTCCCTAGCCTAGGTAGTCTTTCCCCTTCTCTTCCTTTTTCTTCCCCCCATCTTCATCACCCTGCATGTAGAACGAGAATTCGTTCTGCATGCGGGGTGCAAAATAATTAACCCTAGCTTCGAGTCGAACCAGTTCTGGCCTAGCCCAAACCAAAAAAAGAAAAGGTATGTTGGGCCAATACCGGCCAAACCCCTTTTTAGGCTGATACCGGCCTAACTCTTCGAGGCCGAGATCAACCCAATCTTTCTTCGGTTGAATCTGGCCGAATTAGTTGGGCCGGCTCGACCTATATATTTAATAATATTTAATAATAATAATAATATAACAATATATATTATATATTAAAAAAACCAAAAAATTCTATGGGGCATTTCAAAATATTTCTATTTTTCTCACGTGTTTTTCTATCAATTTTGCTTAATAATGGGTTATATTTTGACATTGTAAAATATAAATTTGGTATTAAAATACTTGGTTTTCTTTGAAATATTTAAAAAAAAATCAAAACTTTTAAATTAATTTTAATTTTCAAAAAATAAAAAAAGAAATAAAAAATTGTTTTGTTTTCATATATACGACCAAATCCTAAATAGTTTTCCAAGCATATTTTCAAAAACAAATTGCATATTTCTCATGTTTTAAAAAGCAAAGGAAAAAGGATATTGTAATCAGTTTATGATCATCCATTAGGATTTGACCAAAGTATCAAAATCCATTTACCAATCATTTTTTAAAGTCTAGATGTAGACTTTAATATCTGTGGGGTGTAAAACTACACAATAGAGTACACCCTTAGGTATTAAAGATACAAGGTGTAAAATAAACACGATGCTAAAATTTAAACTTTAGAACGGTTATGATTAAACTCGATGAGGTGGAGACTCTCTCACGAAGGGAGATCTGCCTTAGACCTTAGAAAAGACCGGTGAATAGAAACCCAACTTAGAAAAACAATCAAACAACAATGCAGCTTACTTTAGATAGGGTACACTAGGGGTGATGCGTCTTCCCCTTGCATAACCAGTCTCTTACCTAGACTCTCGCAAGCCATAGGTTCCTAGTAACCATAATACTAGTTGGCGACTTCTGAACTTTAATCATAATCTTGATTAAACCCAAACCTTTTCCTTCTTAACAACAATACCTCTTCAGGAGCCATGAAAAGCTTGTTAGTACCCCGATGTCGCACCTATGAGAACCATGATCCTTAATTTTTGATTAATTTCAAATTGTGTCATTACTAAATATAATAAAATGCCTAGTTTTTTTTTTGGAATGAAGAGGTGACAGATGACTTTTTATCATCTCCTAGAGTTAGACAGGGTATATATATATATATATCTTCGAAAGATTAGCTCATGATCTAGTGGTTCGACAAGGATTATGGAAGCCTATTCAGTTATCTAAGAATGGTCCCCAGCTTTATCATTTGTTGTTTGCGGATGACTTGCTCCTTTTCGCTAAAGCATGAATGGATCAAGTTCCGATCATTAAAGCTTGCTTGGAGTCCTTTTATGCGGTTGATCAGATCATTCACCCCAGAGTCTGTTGATTAATTGGACAAGAGTAAAGATAGAGTCCCATTCTACATGTCAATATCGACAACAAAGAAATTTATAGTAAAAGGAAAATCTATCGACTTTAATTATAAATCGTGAGGGTTTAAGTCCCTCTATCCCCAAAAAAGGGCCCGCTCGACTCCCTAATTATTTATCTTATTCTCTCTTTTTGTTAACGGTTCAAAATTCGTTAACGGTTAAAAAAGTATGCAATAGTCTACAATAAAAAAAAAATGGTCAATCTAAAACTCAGGGAAAAAGTTCTTTTTAATAAGCATACATTCTTTTTTTTCCTTTACCATCCCTATAGTTTTTGTAATTTCAATGTTGGTCCTAAAGTTCATTTTCTTTACATTTATGTCCCTGAGTTTAAAAAATAAGAGAGAAAATCGCATAAACAATAAGAAGAGAGAAAATCATCGGTTTAGCCATTTTTCGACTATGAAACTCGTTATTAATGGTGTTAATAGGTTCTATTTAATGAGGAGAGTTTGATTGTGCTGGTTTTTTTCTCTAAAAATCCATGAAAAAAATTGAGTTCAATTTAGATTTTTTTTTTTGAATGATTTTAGGCTTATGTGGTGGTTTAGAATGGGTTTTATAGTGTTTTTAGGTGAAAATAACTTGAAAAATGAATTTTAGATTCAAAAAACTCCTCCTCTAATTTTTCAACCACCACAATGGTAATTGAAATCTAGGTTAGTTCCCAATAGATGACAAGATGCTTGCTTTAAAAATAATAAAGGGTGGACGACTTATTGTTCTTCTTTTAAAAAAAAAAGACTCAAGCACATGGGTTTCCCTCAAACCCATGCGTTTGGGCTTTTTTTTTATCTTTTGATTTTTTGTTAATTTCATCTTTTAATATTAGATTTTTATTTTTTAATCTTATTCTTAATATTTGATTTATTTTGAATTGATTTTTGTATTTTTATTTATCATGTAATAAAAAAAAATTGAACCTAATGGAGTTCGTGACCTTAGTCATAGATTTGACAGGTTATCTTAAGTGAACAAGGGTTTTTTTTTTTTTTGGACATGCCAAGTCAACATGATCTTATCAAGACAACTCTTGTAACGCCCTGAAATTTGACAACATTGCATGATACTTTGAACCTTAAACTTAATGAAAAACAAGGTAATTTATTTACACACACACAGACACACACATAGCTCATCGCACTGCATAAATCATACTATTATGATTTGTGTCACTTAATTCCTACCAAAATTGTAGCAGAGTTTCCTCTGCCCGAATCTCTTTACAATTTTTCTCTTCACTTTAAAACACCTATACATCTCATCTCAACTAAGTTCACATTCATTTAACATCCATAATCACAATTAGGGCCTTGGGCTCTTCTATCAATAATTACAATCATAATATTACATGAATTTATCTTCAAGCATGTTAAACTCATGTATAATAACATTTCATTAAAGATTCATTTATATCATGTGAGGCTCTAAATTCACTGGTTATAATTTCCAACAATAACATCATGTACAAGAGGAAGAATAAAAATGCATAACTACTACCTAATGATATCTCAAAAAAACTAAAGCACCGTGTCAAACAACCATACCTAAAGATATAACCTGCAGAAACACATTTCATATACAATATCTATTACAGTATAACTAAAAGCGCCAGTATAAATTTATCATATCATTTTGAGAAAGTCCACTACATTTCATAAGCAACACATAGTATTTTAAGATCATCTACTTCCATACACATTGTATAACCTCTCATTATACAAATAAGTTACTCCTTTTCTTCTTATTTGAATTCTTATCTTTTAGTTACTCATTGTCTCATACCAACCCCTTTTTATTATTTTCAAAGATTCACATCTGACCCCTGTGACTAGGGTTGATTTGTTACTTAATATTGGCTCTTGCCCCAAAGGCATATTATATGGGCACATTTTCTATGACTTTATTAGTGGCATCGTCAGTGGGAACTTGAACAAAAAGCTTATTAATTCTTTTTCAACCTCTACAAATAATTTCCATAGTTGATAAGACTTTAGTACATTGAAGATTAACTGATCCCCTTACAGAGACTTCAGTTCCCCTGGGTATCCAACAACTCTACCACCAAATACAAGTACTCAACAACGATGTTTTAGCCATAGAGGAACAACTTTGCTCTTTTTAGTACAATCAATAGCAAAGTCAATCCATAACATTAGATGCATAAAGACAACTCTAATTTTAGGAAGAAACTAGACAAAATAATATGGTAAGTAGATATCATACTTTAACTCTCCAAATGAGAAAACACTCATCAGCAAATCCAAGCCACAAACATGGCTATCTGCATCAATCTTTTTTCTAAGTCTTGGTTTTCTTATTCGCATGCTCCCCATCAGAAAAAACCTAGACGCGATGTGTACGAGACTACACCAACTTTTACATGTCATTCCCCCAAGTTGAAGAGTCTTTATTTTATCATGAAGTGTTATACACTCACCTTACTAAGGATTGTGTTAATGTTAAAGCCAATTTAGACAATTATGATGGCCTTGCTGATCCTAGAAAACACGTACAAAAAGTTAGAAACATATTAAAGCTAGTGACAATAGAGAGTGATGTCATGTGCAAGATTTTCCCTATAACTTTCCATGAATCTGCTAGGGTGTGGTATCGTAGCTTTAAATCTGGCTTCATCCTAAGTCTTTATGATTTCTGTGTAAAGTTCATCTCTCATTTCAGCACCAACAATCCTTTTAAAAAGAGCACACATAGCTCTTTACCATCACTCAATGAGATGATAAAAACATGAGGGCATATCTCTAGAGATTCAACAAAGAAATACTAAGTGTGAAGGATCTTTTTGAGTTTATCGCCATTGAAACCCTAATCAATGATGTCTACAACTATTCCTAATAGGAAAGGTTATACACACTTCCTAACAAAAATCTTCTTAACATCAAACACGCGATGAAAAATTACATCAGAGTGCAAGAAGTTAGTGTTACCAGATAAAGCCATCCACGCTTCTATACACAAGAAGAGTCTCTACCATGACATCAATCTCCAATAAGAGCATAAAAAAACACCAAGGAGCACATCCATGATTTTTTGATATTTTTTAAGATTACGACCACACCTCTCATAATGATACTTAATGAGATGTTGGCTAGTATAAAGGGAAAAGACTTTCTGCAATACCTACCTCTAATAAAATATGGTTCAAACATAAGGAACCCCAACAAGTTCTGTCTCTATCACCATAACTGTAGATATGACATAGAAAAGTGTCTTGCACTTACAATAGAGATATAAATATTGATCTCCAAATAGTACCTTCAATAATTTATAAAAAAAAAGATACAATATGAACAAATAGAAAACAATCTTCGTGATGTACTTCCTCATATAAGATAAATCTCAGAAATTATATCTCTATTATATTTTAAATTTTTAAAAAATAATAATAGTGTATCTTCATGTCTTCAAACATAGAAGATCTCCATGAAATTTATGTGAAAAAGTCTTCATTAATCTCTATTATGTCACTAGGTCCCCGTGATCAATTTTCCCCAAGTCTAGTGATCAATTGTGTTTTAAATCCCTGTGACCACGCGTCTATAAGTCCTAGTGACCAAGTGACTTTAGGTCCTCTAACCAAGGTGAGTATAGGTCCCTGTAACTACTGTTTCTAGGTTCAGCGACCAATTTTATCTAAAAAATCTTGGATCTTTCTCTATAAATTATTGATGAAAATATCTCATAAATTCACCAAAAATGACAAACATTTTAAAGCATACAACATTTTTGTGCAAGCATAAAAAAGGTAAAATTTTACATTGTAAATATTTTCTCTCTTCTTTAGATGATTAAAGTCTTCCAAACATGTATGTTTACAAGACTTTGGGGGGAAATGATAATACATAAAAAAAAATATTGTTGGCTAAGTTAGGCCCAAGCCTTAACAAAGTCATACAATGCTCGATTGGGTCGAGCCCCACCAAGCTCACTTCGGCCAGGCCTTAACTTAGCTACACGAGACTCAATTGGGTCGAGGCCCAATGGAGCTTCACGAGACTCGGTTAGGCAGTGGGCCAACAAAGCTCCACGAGGCTTGATCTTCACCCGTCCAAACTCGAGCTGGTTTTTCTAGCCTAAACAGATTTTCAAGCCTATATTTTCTCTCCTCTCTCTCTCTCTCTCTTCTCTTACTCTTTTTTATTTTACCACCTGTACAAGCCACAAGTTCAGCTAAATGCCACTTTTCATAATAGGCTATTCCAAATATTTTTCTAGACATTTTTCAAAGCTAGATAGTCTCAAGTTTAGTGAGAGAGATGGGAGTGGATGATTTCATCTCGATAATACAAAAAAACACTAAGCTAATCTCTTCGCATAGAAAACACACAGAGAACACAAATCTCTTTTCTACTAAAAAAATACATCTTTTATCTTCTTGATTTTTATGATTGTCACTTGAGCATCCAAAACTCAAATAATAACTTAAGCATCAGAGTGTCTCGTATTCTAACAGGGACTTGTTTTACACATACAACTTTAGGCCCAAAACTCATTAGCCAAAGAAAGTCCATTCTTGTAAAGTTTTTATATGACTTTATTAGTTCCATTTTATTATTATTATTCATAGTTGTTTGTTATCCTTGCTAGCACTTCAATTTCACACACACACTCTTTAATTTCCCCTTTCATAGTTCTTTGTCCTTTATCTTTTTATTAATGACTCAATTGTGCATGATTCACCTTTTATACTTATTGATGTCTTAAGACAAATTTTTTCCCCTTATTTTCTTCCTTCATGAACCCTTAAAATCATATGTTTTTTAGTTGTTGTTCCTATAGTATTATGCGACCAACACTAGAATATGAGGAACTAACTAGTCATTGTCTAATTAAGTAACAATAAATTAAAACCTCGCAATGAATAATTAATAATATAATAACTTTTACACTTTAAAAAACTTTTTGATAATACAATTGCAATGTAATATTCTTAATTTCCTAATAAAATCAATTTAGTTATCTATTAGTTTTGTACCTTTTTCTTAAATAACAAACAAATTTTTATGCAATGAAAATATTACGCATTTAATGTACGTACCAAAATTACATGGTTATTTAAATAGAAAGAAGTGGAAAGGAAAAGAGAATCCTAAAATTAAAAACAAAAAAACTTAAACCTGCTTTTTTTTTTTATTTACCGTGGAGCAAGACTCAGTGCACTATATTTGCTACAGG
>Ga0325403_1005470_pt1 | contig 11987 bp, 11 predicted proteins | sample PopdelMetagenome_19_FD_205665 | JGI IMG/M metagenome (GOLD analysis project Ga0325403, IMG submission 205665) | Populus deltoides microbial communities from Bellville, Georgia, United States - Xylem-PdKOR-R4 | ecosystem: Host-associated > Plants > Phyllosphere > Stem > Wood/Secondary xylem...
TTCTCGCTCTTGTCATTGGACCATCTGAATCCTCTTGCATATTAGTTTTAGCTTTACAAGATGGATTATAATTCTCATGATGCACATCAGTGGGTCTCATATAAGTGCACCTAAGGGGGGGTCAATTAGGGTTTGTTTAAGTCTTGAGTTAGTATAAATAAAGACATAACCAGACATGTAAGTTAGACAATTCAGATTAATAAAACTTCTTGTTTGCCGCACTTTGTGTATGTGAGTTGGTGCGATAATCTCTCTTACATGGTTCTCTAAAGAATTGAAAACGACTTATCGAATAACAATTGGCTTCGTGGCGTCATCCTTATACTTCTCATTCGCGCCAATATTCGTTGGGTGGGGGTTTCCGTTTCCAATAGTGCTGGTGCCTAGGTACAAATTATCTTTGTGTCTTTGCGTGTAGGTTGCGTGACCATGTGATCATGAGGTTCACATTATTTGGTATTAGAGTTTGGCTCCATTAATCAGGTTATATCCTTCTGAAATTTTCATTCTTGTTGTTTCCGCAAAACAATTCCTTAGTGTCCAATTTCTTCTTCTTCTTGATTTTGCAGCATATAAAAAAATTAAAAAAATTTTATTTCATTCTATAATTGTCCAAAATATATCAGTAGCATAAAAAAAGTAAAAAAATTGTTCAAAAAGATGTTTATTAGTTTCTGCCGTAGAAAAAAAAAACACAAGGGAAAATTGGATCAAATCAACTAGCAATTAGCTCAAATTTGAGACTCTGATTACTGGGGTCCTAATCGAACCACATACTAAATTTGGGGTCAATTGGATATTGTTTAAAAAGAAAAGAAAAGAAAAAAAATCGTTTAAAAAGATGTTTAAAAAAATTGTTTAAAAAAATCGTTTAAAAAGTGGACCAATTCAACTCGAAAGTAGCTCCGATTTGATACTCATATTACTGGAGTCCTACTAGTATCACATATTAAGTTTGGGGTTAATTGGATATCGTTTGCTTTGGTTTTCAATTTCGGGTCTAATCAGGTCTGATTTATAACGTTTTTGCGTCAGTATATCAAACCTTATTGTAAACTGCTCAAACTTTATATTCTATCTATCTGGGTTGATATCACCCTATATATGAAATTTTAGTACAATTGAACATCATTTACTTTAGGTTCGAGATTCAGACTTAACTCATTGTAAACGAGTATGTTTTGCGTCAACTTTTGAAATTCGCTTTCTTTCTATTGTTTTCATATTTTCAACATATCAAACATATTTGGGTGTTGTTCATCATTTTGCATATTTCATTTCTATTTTTATTCGAGTCTTTAGTTTGGATAGATTCGCTTGCTACTCGCGAGACTGTCATCATAGTTTTATTTTTTTTTATTTTTTTTCTTGATTGTATTGCTTCTTAAGTCATATATACATATTTGGATTGTGCTGCTAAGTTGGTTATATTTGGTGTTGGTTTGTGTTCCGCAAGAACCGCAAGAAGGTGAGACGACAGGTGTGAGCATGTGAGGATATTAAGAGTGTTTGAACAAAACACGAGCGATGTGCGGATTACTTTTTACCACTAACCAATTTTTACAAGTACTATCATGTCATATCAAAACAACACACCACACCCTCCCGATGTAGAACTTAAATTCCAAATGCAAGCGATGATGTTTGAAAGAATGAATTTCATGATGGAAAATGTGTGTGACAGACTTGAGAAGGTGGGAAAATATGGTAACGCGGCTGGAACATGTACCCAAGACATGAGAAAGGTTGGGGCTGAACCAAAATCAAACAATGGCAGTGGGTCGAAAGGCTAAGGTGAGTTGATTATGAGTATTTCGAGAAGGACGTTGATAATATTGGTGATTGTGGTTTTAAGGATGAGACCATAGGCCATCGGGAAGGTTTTCAGCACACTAGAAACTGAAGGGATTTCATGTATTATGATGAGGGGTTATGGCAAAAGAAAATGAGGATTCAAAAGGAGAGGTGGTATCAAAGGGAGAGAAATAAAGAGATTAGTGTTCTAAAAAAAGAATCCAAAAGTCTATCCCGTATTCCAAGGAAGATGAAGCAAGAACTTGATGTGTAAACGGCAGTAGTTAATGCCCAACAAGCTTCAGAAAGAGAGGAGACAAAATGTTGCAATGATGATATACGAAATAAAACGGCTGCAACTTTCATCCAAAGTTGTTGGCAAAAAAAAAAAAAAGAACTCCAAAGGCTTCAAAAAGAGGCTAAGGAATTGTCCATTCAACTTGTTTGTGATTCCAGGACAAATCATCTTGAAGAGAGAGGGTATGATACGATCCAAGCAAGGACAAATTTGGATTTTGATGTAAAATGTACAACCATCCAATTTTACGGCAACAATCATAATTCTCAATCCAACCATTGGATCGGGCTGACATTTTACGTGGAGTCTCTTGACATATTTTCCTATCTTGGGTTAAACTTTGAAGTCAATCAGAGTTTGGAAAGACACCACAATACTGGTCAACAGAGGCTGTTTGAATTTTGTTATTTACTTTCTTTTGACTTGTGGACTTCCTATTTGGCTAGGATTCTTTTACTAAAAGGATGTGACAACTTGTTTTGGAAATCTCCTAGCTCTACAAGGATCTTTAATAGGCTGCAATATAGTTTTCATGTGTGGCAAGGATTCATAAATATTTCAAAATCCTTTTCTTCTAATGATTCCTTATTCATCCTAGCTACAACACAGAAAGAAGACTTCATAATTAATTCTACCTTTAGATTAGATTTCCTAGTCTATTTGGAACTTCTTAATGGTGAGAAATCTGATTCTAATATATTTAAGATAGTAATTTCATATTTTTATTATTTTCTTCTTAGTCTTTGAGTTATTATTACTTATTTGGGTCAATTGTAAGTGGGCCTCATATAAGTGCACGTAAGCGGGGTCCATTAGGGTTTTGTTTTAAGTCTTGAGTTAGTATAAATAAAGGTATAACATACAAGTTAGACAATTCAGATTAATAAAACTTCTTATTTGCCGCACTTTGTGTGTGAGTTGGTGCGATAATCTCTCTTCCATGGTGCTCTAAAGAATTGAAAACGACTTATCGAAGAACAACTGGCTTCATGGTGTCATCCTTATACTTCTCATTCGCGAATCAATATTTGTTGGGTGGGTGTTTCTGTTTCCAATAGTGCTGGTGCCTAGGTACAAGTTATCTTTGTGTCCCACTCCTATCAAACCTGATTTACTTGGCATTTCTAAATATTGGTGTCTTTGCGTGTGGGTTGCGTGACCACGTGATCACAAGGTTCGCATTAGGATTTAGGATGTTACACTTCATGAAAGTTTTAGATTAAGGTGTTAGCTTTTCGATGGATCTAGATTTTCCAAAATCTGAGTTATGAACCCTAGATATAGATAAAAAACTTGAAGACAGGTCAGGTTGGGAACTACTGGACAAAATTTTCATCAAACCTTAACTGAAATTTAAGATTAACCCGTGAGAAAATTTGGGGTGGATGTCCTTATAGAAAATGTGGTTAGTGATGTTAGCTTTTGCAGGAAACAAACCCGAATTTCAACGAATTTAAGTGTGTGGTTTAACCCTCTTTACCAACGTTGTGTATTCGTGTCATAACTTGCTGAAGAAATAAATCCAATTTGAAATTGAGTTCTATAACTCTAGTGGGGAGAGAAACACTAAACAGTGTTTTGGTGCATTCTTATATATTGTTAAACATAATGAGTCTAAAGATGAAGTCTAAAAGAAGTGTTTTTTTTTTTTTTACAAAGAATGAGCATGTAGATTTTAAAGAATGTACCAATGGAAAGTATTCTTATGGTTCAGGTGGAACACAAGAGACATGATCTTTTATTGGTGGAGCTCACTCAATTAGAGAAGGAGGTAAGTAAAGTCTCACTTACAACTTATGATGTCAATTTAAACTTTTGGTTGAAATCATAAATGTTATGTATGAAAAGAATATAGATGAATCATAAATGGTGATGTGAAACTAATGTGTTTGAGTAGCTTTCATAATATGCAAAAGTTAATGTTGGGATCATTTCCAAAGTTTTTTGAAAACCAATGTGATTGAGTTGCTTTCGTAATATGCAAAAGCCAATGTGGGGATCATTTCAAACGTTTTTGGAAACTAATGTGATTGAGTCAGTTTTGCAATATACGAAAGCTAATGTTGGGATTATTTCCAAAGCTTTTAGAAACCAATGTGATTGAGTTACTTTCACAATGTACGAAAGCCAATGTTTGGATCATTTCTGAAGTTTTTGAAAACCAATGTGATTAAATTGCTTTCACAAAGTATGAAAGCTAATTTTATAATTGTTTACGAAGTTTTCATAAACCAATTTGTTTAGGTTGCTTTCACAATATATGAAAGTCAATGTAATGATTGTTTTCGAAGTCTTTCGGGAACTAATGTGGTTGAGTTGTTTTCGTAATGTAGGATAGTCAATGTTGTGAATGTTTTTGAAGTTTGTCAAAAACCAATGTATTGAGGTTGTCTTCACAGTATGTGAAAGTCAATGTTAATAGTGTTTTTCCCAAATTGTATGGAAATCAATGGGATTAAGATGCTTTTGCTGAGACAAAGCCAATGTTGTGAAATCTTCGCAAATTGTTGAAGATTACGTATGTTTTGGTTGTTTTATGAGTGCATAATCAAATGTTTTATTGCCTAAGTTACCTTGAGAGTTATAGTAAATTAAATTGTAGGATATTTTTAGGGTCATTGATAGGTTGTTATAAAAATTGAGAGGAGACCATACTCATGTTGAGTAGGAATACCTCAATGTGGTATTATTGTGGAATTGTGACTATTGTTCGTGAAATCTTCTATAGGATTAGATAAAAAAGACAAGTACTCTCGTTATCATACATACTTAGAAGACAAATTGTATTTGAAATATGAACTTATACTTAATAAATCTTTGTTGTGGGTGTATCGATGGGCCATGTAGTTATTTTGTAGTCGAACTTCAAGACTCAGAACTTTTGTTGTCCATGTAAATAATTTTGTAAACTAGATTAAAAGCTCTTTTTTTATTATCTCTCCTTGTTTAATTACATTGTTCTATCTATGTTTGGATTTATGTATGGAATTCTTAAGTAGAATATTATTATGCAAGTTGATATATATCTTCACATAATTTTCCATGGTGTGTATAAATCAAATACTCACGTTTTATACTAGACATTAAATTAAATTCAAATAAAATAAAATAGATGGTAATGTAGCATAGCATGTGCATAAATAAAAGAAAAGCTTAAGACATGTGTTTAGATTCTTCCTTCTCTTTTATGTAATTCAAGTTAAAAAGTATATGAGATTGGATATATTTTTCTCTCTTAGCATTTATTTATAGTTAAGTTCTTGTGGAATGGATATGATCTAATTATCAAAATAGTGCAATACGTATATATAAGGTTTGAAAGAATAGATGGGATTGACTTGTGGTTGAAATGATATGGAATAAAGTCTAAGACAAATAAACTATGTTGTGATAATGATTGTGAAATGGATAAGGTAGCCGATAACTTAGTATGTTCACTTATAAAGGAAAGTCAGTCAAATTTTCAATAGAATTGCTAATAAGTAAAAGAGCATGATTATATGTATAAATAGACAAAAAATAATTATTGTCATAAAAAATCTCATTTAGTTGAAATATGTAAATTGTTGTAGAATTCCATGTTTTAACATCCTATGGAGGATGATAGTGTTACAGATTGGTATCAGAGCCTAGTTGAGGTTTTAGGAATAATGTGGTGATGACATGAAATACAAATAAGATGATGGTTGTGTGAAATATTGAAAAAAAGCTAAATGTTTGTTTCAGGATGGTATGTACACGCTGAGGGACAATGGTTGGGCCATCTTCAAAATAAGAACAAATAGATTCTAGTGATGAGGCGAGGGATCATGAATTTGACCTAATGGATGACACCACATCCTATTCACCAAAGAGTCAACCCCAGGTGGCACCGAGAGAGCCATCTATTTTGAGGGGCGATACTTAATGCTTGTAAACTTGCCTTTGCTAAGACCGAACAAGATCTTCCAACTCAAATCTGACCATTTCCACCTTTTATTAGCATGTTTGGTATACTTTCCTATCTTCTTCTTAATACGAATTTGTTCTCCATGGAGTTTTTTTCATCATTTCTGCCTTTTTAACCCTATCCAGAGAAGTCCTTTCATTAATTAGAATACGCACCAGATCAATATGAACACAAGGGCTAAGAAAATATACTATGATGCGAACCTTGTGATCATGTGGTCACGCAAAGACACCAATTCATGCATAGAACTTGATGGAACGCACAAACGACTCTCTTTAAACAAATATCCATCAAGTCTATAAAACTTTCCAAAAGCCAAAGTCTCGCAAGCATTGTAAACATTAGCAAAATCATTATCATCCTTGTAAAATTCTTTTATATGTTCAAATCATAGAACTCCAGCATCCAAAGTAGCTAAAAGACCATACCTGCATGAAATTGCATCAGCCACAATGTTTTCTTTTCATTGCTTATACTTGATCACATACGAAAAAGTTTCAATAAATTCAACCTATTTGGCATGTCTCCTACTCAACTTACCTTGCCCTTTCAGGTGCTTCAATGATTCAAGATCAGAATATATCACAAACTCCTTGGCCATAGGTAATGCTGCCACGTCTCTAAAGCTCTTACCAAGGCATAGAGCTCCTTGTCATATATAGGGTAATTCAAGGCTGCCACATTAAGTTTTTCCCTGAAATACGCAATAGGCCTCCTATCCTAAAATTGTGAAAAAGTATGTTGGATTTAAATGGAATGATGAACAAGATAAGGCTTTTTATTTGTTGAAAGATAAACTTTGTTCGGTGCCTGTTTTAGCTTTGCCAGACTTTACGAGAGCTTTTAAAGTTGAATGTGATGTGTCAGGTATTGATATAGGAGTTGTGTTAATCCAGGATAAGAGGCCCTTTGCGTATTTCAGTGAAACACTTAATAGGGCAGCCTTGAATTACCCTACATATGACAAGGAGCTCTATGCCTTTGTAAGGACTTTAGAGACGTGGCAACATTACCTGTGGCCCGTGGAGTTTGTGATATATTCTGATCATGAATCATTGAAGCACCTGAAAGGGCAAGGTAAGTTGAGTAGGAGACATGCCAAATAGGTTGAATTTTTTGAAACGTTTTCGTATGTGATCAAGTATAAGCAATGAAAAGAAAACATTGTGGCTGATGCAATTTCATGCAGGTATGGTCTTTTAGCTACTTTGGATGCTGGATTTCTAGGATTTGAACACAAAAAATAAAATTGTACAAGGATGATAGTGATTTTGCTTTTGGAAAGTTCTATAAACTTGATGGATATTTGTTTAAATAGAGTCGTTTGTGTGTTCCATCAAGTTCCATGCATTAATTGCTTGTACGTGAAGCACATGGAGGCGGGTTGATGGGGCATTTTGGTGTTGTTAAGACTTTGGATGTATTGCATGAGCATTTTTATTTGCCTAAAATGAAAAAAGATGTGCAACATATATGTGATAAATGCATAACTTGCAGGAAAGCAAAGTCTAGGACTCAACCACATGGCTTGTATACCCCTTTGCCTGTACCGAAGGAACCATGGGTAAACATTTCGGTGGACTTTGTCTTAGGTTTAACTAGGTCAAAACAGGGTAGGGATTCCATCTTTGTAGTTGTTGATAGGTTTTCAAAGATGACACTTCATTTCATGTCATAAAACCGATGATGCAACTAACATTGCTGATTTGTTCTTTAGGTAGATAGTATGGCTTCACAGGGTCCCTAAGAGCATTGTTTCCTATAGAGATGTTAAGTTCCTTAGCTATTTTTGAAAGGTGTTATGAGGCAAATTGGGTACTAAACTGTTGTTTTCAACTACTTGTCACCCCCAAACAAACAGACAAACTGAAGTAATTAATAGGACCTTAACACAACTTATGTGTGCTATCATTTAAAAGAACTTAAGGAATTGGGAAGACTGTTTGTCATTTATAGAGTTTGCATATAATCATAGTATGCATTCTACTACTGAGTTTTCATCATTTGAAATTGTGTATGGATTTAACCCTTTAACTCCAATGGATTTGATTCCTTTACCTATTAATGAAAGGGTTAGTTTGGATGGTAATCGTAAAGCACGAGTGGTGAAGACACTCCATGAGAGTGTGTGGCAACAGATTGAAAAGAGGAATCGTGTATATGTGACCAAAGCCAATAAGGGGTGCAAACATCTTGTCTTTTAACCCGATGATTGGGTTTGGGTGCATTTACACAAGGAGAGATTTTTGGCCCCTAGGAAATCAAAGCTACAACCATGAGGAGATGGACAATTTCAGATCCTTGAGAGAATAAATGACAATGCTTATAAAGTTGATTTGCCAGGTGAGTATGGTGTTAGTGCTACCTTTAATGTGTCTGATCTTACTCTATTTGATGTAGGTGATGATTCGGGGTCGAATACTTTGAAGAGAGAGGGAATGATGAGGATCGGTCCAACACCAAGCGTAATCATGCCAACGACCCATTGGAGGTGCCAATTGGGCCAATTACAAGAGGGGAGGATTGTTTAATGTTTTTCCTAACTTAGGAAGGAAAGTAATTAAATCAGCAACAAATAAGGAACTTTATTTTCTTATTTGTCCAAGTTAAATAAGGAAATTCAGGCTAATCAAGGACATCAAAGGGGATTAACAACTCAAATTTTCCAAATCAGATTTCTCCTAGTTTATTTGGGACTTCTTAAGGGTGACAAATCTGATTTTAGCATATTTATGATGGTAATTTTCAGATTTTTATTGTTTTTTATTATTTTATTCTTAGTCTTTGGGTTATTATTACTTATTTGGATCAATTGTAAGTGGGCTTCATATAAGTGCACCTAAGAGGGGTCCATTAGAGTTTCTTTAAGTGTATATTCAGTATAAATAAAGGCTTATCAAACATGTAAGGTTATAAAATTTTCAGATCAACAAACTTCTTTGCCGCACTTATTATGTGTTGGTGGGAGAATCTCCATTCCTTCGTTCTCTAAAGAATTGAAACGAACTTATCGAAGAACAACTGGCTTCATGGCATCATCCTAATACTTTTCATTCGCGAATCAATATTCGTTGGTTGGGGGGGTTTTTGATTTCCAATATTGCTTGTGTCTGGGTACAACGATGTGTGTTGATTGTCGAGTCATCAACAACATAATGGTAAAGTATAGAAACCCTATTCCTAGTCTTGATGATATGTTAGATGAGTTACATGGATCGGGCTACAATTTTATGTGGACTCTCCAGACATGTTTTCCTACTACGGGTTAAAATTTTAGGTCAATCGGACTTCTAGAAGGCACCACAATATTGGTCAACATAGGCTGTATGAATTTTGTTATTTACTTCCATTTGACTTGTGGACTTCTTATTTTTATTATTTTCTTTCATGTTTGGGCTTAATTAAAACTTTCTTTTGAGCTAGGATCCAAGGCTTGTTTGGATCAGGTTATAGGCTTTTTAGTTTAGGATTTTGGGGTCAGTTTTGTATGTGGGTCAGTTCAGCCCACAAGGGTAGATCCATTAGAGTTACTTTTAAGAACTATTTAAACACATGTAACCAAAATTTTGGTAGCTTGGATGATAATTACTTCTGATTTTTCAATTTTAACGTGGAAGAGTGATTCTTGCATTCTTCAGCTCTTGAACGAACAGAATCTGACTTATCGAGTTATCTTTATGTCACACTACCGTGGACCAGTCCAGAAACACCAGCAAGGACCCATTACATGTTCCAAATGGTCCGGTGACTCGGACCAAGACAAAGGCATTGAATGCATTGGTTTTGAATGTTTCAACCAAGTCAGAATTGAAAGGTTTATTAGAGTATCAAGAGGATACCCTAGTACATCTTATCCATGAGCAAGAGGGGTCCAACACAACCTTATTTGGGCCATGAGGTGAGGACAGCAAAGGAAACAAAAGAATCCTTCTACAACTTGGAAACAACATGGGTGGCTACCTTTTCCTTTTGTTTCTAGGATTAAGGGGCTGCATGGAAGGCTATATAATAAGCCTTGAATCAGTTCTATAATATTTTACTTCCTTCTCTTCTTCTCATGATAGAACATGGATTTAATATTATGGGCTTTGTTTTATTTTGTTAGATACAGCCCAAGGTTTGTTTGGAATTAATTAATACTTTGTTTTTAGTTAGGATCCAAGGCTTCTTTGAATTAAGTTATGGGCTTTTCAGTTTAGGGTTTTCGGTCAATTTTGAGTGGACCTCATTTAAGTCCACATAAGGGGTCCATTAGGGTTAACTTTCAAGAACTATTTAAACTCATGTAAGCCAAAATTTGGGCAGCCTTGATAATAATTACTTCTGAATTTTTCAGTTTTAACGTGTGAGAGTTATTCTTGCATTCTTCAGTTTTTGAACGAACTGAATCTGACTTATCAAAGATTAACTGGCTTCGTGGCGTCATTCTACTCAAACCAATAGTGTTGGTGCCTTGGGGCAGGTTTCCATTGTGTCACACTCCTATCAGACCTATTTCGGCTTTCCGGGATCATATCTCAATCTTGATTATGGGTTTCATGACCATGTGATCACGAGCTTCGCATCACATCTGATGATGAATTCTTAGTTTCTCCCAAGCTACTTTGACCAAGAATCTCTGATTTGGCAAATTCAACCAAAAAATCTCATCCTTTTGCCCCTTAGGATTAGAATTGGAAGGAATAGCTTCTATAATGGGGCGCCAGCCAATAGCTTGAGTGGTAGGAATTCTCCATTCTAAGTTATTAATCAGCACATCCACCCTCGCGTTATTTTCCATACCTAAATCATAGATGAATCTTTCACCATAAGTATCCGCGAGCGGACTGTGAGGATGCCAATTGTCAAACCATAGAGAGGTTGTCATGCCATCTCCTATGATGTACTTCATCTTCGGCCATGCTAAGGATTTGAGCTTTAGAATCTTTCCCCAAGCCCAAGAGCAATTTTCTAGCGCCTTGATTGTCCATAAATTCCTACCTAGCAACAGATTGGATTTGATCCAAGTAGATCAGATTGAGCCATCTGAGTCATTGCACAGGTTCCAAATGTGTTTCAACAAAGAAATCTTGTTCCATTCTGTTATTCTTTTTATTCCTAGCCCCCCCCTCCATTTTTGGAAGACATATCTGATCCCAAACCACTTTAGCCCCAGTAGTTCTCATATCTTAACCTGACCAAAAAAAGGATCTCATAATTTGCTCAGTATTTTTTTATTACTTGCCCCGGTAATAGAAAGAGAGTTGCCCAATAGACCTGGATGGAGAATAAAACTGAATTAATTAGTTGTACTCGTCCTGCGAACGAGAATGTTCTACAATTCTTCTTTAGATTAGCATACTAACTTTTCTTTCTAAAAACATCATGTACATGTCTTAAATGATCTATATGTTCATCTAATCCTTTACTATAAATCAATATATTATAAAAAAAAATGCTGCCACGTTTCTAAAGTTCTTACCAAGGAGAGAGAAAGAAAGAGAGAGAGAGAGAGTGGTGCTGTCGGAGCTACATCTACTCCTTCCACCGTTGGATTGTTCTCATTTCTGACTATGTTGTTCCTTCCAACCTTCTCTCAACATTGACCGAACGGATTTGTCATCCAATCAACGAGGTAAGAGATATTGATCTCGCAATATTTCTACTATTCTGCATTTTCAGGTCTGGAACTATGGAGAAGTGGTGAAGTTGCAGCATAGTGAATGTATTGTCATAGACATGAAGGTCTTTGCCATATGTGAAGATTAAATCACAGTTCTTTGGAAAAAGTTTCATCTTTTCTTGCTAGTTTCAGAGTGGTTTGTCATAGCTTGATCTCTTTTGTTCACCGTTGGATCGTTACCATTTTTGAGTATGTTGTTCTTCGGAACCTACTCTACATCTTGACCGAACGGATCATTGTTATAATCAGTGTGCTGGGAGATATTGGCCTCGTAATTTTGTAAT
>Ga0325403_1005471_pt1 | contig 11987 bp, 4 predicted proteins | sample PopdelMetagenome_19_FD_205665 | JGI IMG/M metagenome (GOLD analysis project Ga0325403, IMG submission 205665) | Populus deltoides microbial communities from Bellville, Georgia, United States - Xylem-PdKOR-R4 | ecosystem: Host-associated > Plants > Phyllosphere > Stem > Wood/Secondary xylem...
AAATCAATTCAAAATAAACCTATAGTTTTTTCAAGGTTTTTATTTATTTTATTTTGTTTATGTTGTATTCCATGTTTTCAATTATTTAAGTTTTATCATGTCTTCTTTTCTGAGTTTACTTTACAGCAAGATGTATTTTTGTCATAATAGTGAATCAATTAACCTGAGAAGGAAGAAAGAAAGAAAGAAAGAACAGGAGGTGTTAGTAGAAGAGGAGAAATCAACTCCTAAAAGAAGACAAAAGAAAGAAGGGAAATAATTTTTTTTTTTAAAAAGATAGAAACAGAGAGGCAGGTCGACTAATCGGCGACCAGGGAGGCCAAAAAAGCATGAAAGACAGAAACCTTGCTGCTTGCAATAAAGATACATCCGCCCTGGACACTTTGCTGGATTTTCAATGCATGAGGACAAGTCTCCCACAAAGTCAAAGTTCCATTAAGATAATCAATCCATGAACGTGACACACATTATAATCAGATTGCACTTCCTCCATCTCTTCTTTATCTCACCTTCAAGGAAGGTGCTTATCTTTATATGGGTGCCCCCTTTTTTTTAACCATTTTAATATTAATTAAAGGAGGATTAGCTTCGAAATCTAATTAGGATTCGCCCTCTTGCTATGGTACTTTTCGACTTTGTTAGTGTTTTTTTTTATATATATATACTAGCTTGTGTTGTTTTTATATTGCCACTTGTGGCCAATCTTTCATTATTCGAAGATCGGCGGCCTTAGTTTAATATTTTGCTGGGGCTACAAAGATATACATTGGCTAGTCGGCTAGGCAAGGATACTAATTTGTTCCCCAGCTCATAATGACACTTTATTAGTTACGATTAATAGCCGATGTCAACACATTAGGAGCTCTAATTCATGTTGTATGCTAATTCTACTTGTCGTTTTATTCATTCAAGCAAAAATCCCGATTGAACAGTTTTTTCAAGGGCAGCTTGCACAGCTTAGAACTCCCAGCATCAGAAATTTGAGTGTTAAGATTAAAAAAAAAAAAATCTTTCTTTACCTGTGGATGAATATTATCACGAGTATTTGCTTTTTGTATGGGCTGTGTTTAGAAAACTAAGATAAGACACGAATTCTCAATTCTAAAATTAGACCGAGTGGATTTGCTCAAAGTATTGCGTCTTCGCCCTTCACTCATGCAGGACTCCTCGGAGAGTTACATATTAGCGTAATTGTAAAATTTAGAATGGCGTTACTAATCAACCTGAAATATAGTCAAAACGATACCTAAACTATTACGTGTTCAAAAAAAACATACCTAGAAAAGTCAAAAACCCACTTTGACCCACTGACCTGATAAACCCAGACATGATCTGAAAAAAACTTGGCTTTCAACCCGTTAACTTAAAAAAAAAAAAAGTCAAAAAAACATTGTTTTGATTGTTGTTATTTACTAGGCCGCGTAAACCTATAAATGGGTGTTGTCAGTTTTGAAAAAAAATAAAATGTGAATTGAAAGCTTTACCTGTGTTTCAGATAAAATTAATTATCTATCATATATATTAATAAATTAAAAAAAAAATATTGCATGTATCGTTTGATCCAACAAGCCAAGAGACAAATTGATCGTCCCATTGAAATGATGATTTGGCTCAAAAAACTTTTTAATGTTGCCGTTCTTTTAATCAAGCTTGAATGTGAAACAATGGATCATCCAAGGATAAAATGGGGAGAAACTTTTAGGAAGTAAAATAAAACGAAGATGACATGTTGTATTGGCACGAGCTAACCTGTGAAGTTTACAAGTACTCTAGTAATGAAAACGACTACAATGAGCTAACCTATTTGGGTAATCTATCTCTTTCCTTTTCCTTTTTTTATTTTCTTCCCAGATGAGCCTTACATGGGTCTTAATTTGCCTTGAGTTGGATGAAATATTGGACTAAATTGAAGAGTTATAAAAGATTTGGAGACAAATTTTTTTTAAAAAAACCATATTAAATCGACCTCAAACAACCTAAGTTAACTAATGAGATTCACAACTTGAGTCATAGACACGATCACACAACCACAGTAGAGGTAACCCAATGAGGGAATATATCCTCTTTTTTTGTCATTTCTTATTTTTTCTTTTATTGGGCCTTAATTAGCCTTAAAATATCAAACAAGAACAAAGACACATTACATTAGGTGGATGAACTTACCAAACCCATGAATCAGGTCACCTGATTGGGAATTTTATATTTTTTCTTCAATTTTAATCTATTTATTCTTAATCTTTTAAAAAATGAAGAATACAAACATTATTTTAGAAAATCAATCACCGACAAGATATTAGGACAATTACTTCATAAAATGATTAACACATAAAAAAATCAAAATAAATGATTAAACATAAATCATGATGAACACAATATAGAAGGATAGAACTTGAATAAAAAAATTTAAATGACTTGAGAAAAAAAAAAAGACAAGACTTGAAAGTATCTTTTCATCTTAAAACAACAAAAGGGCTATTTCTTTAAATCTTTTTTTAATTCTGGTATTTTATTTTAAATTTCATCCAAACAAGAAAATCAAATTCTTTAATGTGAAATCGAGCACTAATTCTATGATATTTTTTTTAATATTATAATAACCATATAAAAAATAAATTAAAATAAATTATTAACTCAAAATACCAACAAACACTTAATATAAGAAATAAATAAAAATAATAATAACCTAACCCATTAGATGTTTAATAAAAAAAAAAATAAAAAATGGCGCATCCTTCAAGAAATTTGCCCAAAGAACATCAGCAAAACAGGGACGTTGAAGCTGACCGATTCCGTCAAACTTTTCTCTCTCTTAATGAAGAATATTTGATTTTCCACTGTAAGTAATCAATCCCTATTTGGTTCCTCACTACGTGCCAACAAACAACACATGCGTGCCCCTCTGAACTTTGAATTTCTTTTTTTTAATTCTAGCCTACAGAAAAAATTGATAAAATAACATATTTTAAAAAATAATACAGTTTAAAGATTCATAAATGATATTTATGATTTGTGAGTTATCAATTTTTCAAATTATAAATTTGTCTAACATAACATTCAAAAAAAAAAAGAAGAAGAAGAAGAAGAGAGACAAAAAAAAATTAAAAACACACCAAAATTTCAATAACAAAATCATTATTACCGTTAAAAAGATTTTAATGAGACAAATCCAACGATATTAAGAAAATTACCAATAGTAATTAAAATGAACCATACATGTAACACAAAAATAAACAAACTCTTACACTTTTGAACGACTAATATGACTCATTTCATTAATAGTTTGTAATTTTATTTGGTATTGATAAATTCGACTTTTTTAATATCTTGTTTTAGGGTAATAATGATGTCTTCATCAAAATTTTAATGTGTTTCTATAATTTTTTTTATTTATACTATTTTTTAAATATTTTTCTTATATAGTGTGATTTTATTAAAGTTTTTTTTTTTTTTTTTGGGAAGAACCCCAGTAAACTCCCTAAATTTCTCGTGAAACGACAAAAGAGTAAATGCAAGCAGTTTTTGTCTTGGAAATTAATTTCAGAGTTCCTCATAAAAAACCATTGAAACTTCACCATGTGATTTAACTAGGGGGCTGCCTGGATCCTTCTTGCCTTGCATTTGACTTGACTAGCCTATCAATCTGCACTCTCTAGTCTTTTAAGCATTGTCTTCAACGTCATCGTATTCATATCAGTTCATGTATTTGGATACAAAAACAATTGCTTGAAATATATATAATCTTATACCCCCAATTTCTTCAATCATGAGAGAAAAATAATTAAGAACCACCGGAAACGTGCTTCACAAATCCAATCTCGACTAACATTTTTTTTTAAACTATCAGAACAATCTTGCCACACACAAACATACACAATCACGCTTATAATCAATAAGCTACGTACTTTGAAATTATCCAATTAGTTAGCTTCAATGATTAGTCTGATGCAAGAACATTGAATGTGCTAAGTATAGAAAATCTGGGCTCAATTAACAAGGTGAAGGCTTTGACCACGCAAAACAATGGCGTGATAGCATGGTTTGCAATCGATAAGAAAGTCTTTGAATCATAAGATATAGGGTCAAGTTGAGACCTGACAGACGATTTTGATCTTAAAATAGCATTATATGTAAAATCCCGTCATGAATTCAAAAGAAATGGCTGCTTACACACACGAGAATCAAATGTCACCATTGTTGAATATTTGCTACTTGGAAGCTATCTTTCAAATCATGGAAAGATGATAATGCCATGCAGCCGTGTTGCAACCAAATCCTTCTTCATTGATGTGCTATAAATATTAATTTAATGTGTGTGTGTGTGTGTGGTTACTAGCGATTTTGATTCAATGGCATATTGCAAGCTTGATGATGATTGTTACAGCGAGAGGAGTGATGATGGGTACAGCGAACAGACGTTAACGAATACAGACAACAGAAATTGACTCTATTTTAATATGATTTTGAATATTTATCTATACATATTGATATAGCCATGGATGTAATTACACGTGTTAAAAAAATTCTATGATAACGTTTGCCTGATCATCTAGAATGTTTGCATTCAATTCTGAATAAAATTCAAGGTAATATTAGCCTTATATTACTAGATTTATTATAATTGGATTTAGTTGTAAATTAAACCCAAGATAATATAAATCTAATAAGATATCAGATTCAATATTTTTATGTCAAGCCTAACTACTATGAATTTAATAAATAACTAGACTTTGAGTCCAATTGATTTTTTTTATGTCAAATATAATAATTTATTTATTTCTATAAATAAATAAATGATTTCTTAAGAAAAGCATCATACCTATCATTTCATTAATAAAATGTAACAAATTTTTATTCATTATTAATACCATCAAGAGCATAAGACTTTTTGGTCTCTTTTTTCCTTAAAAATAAAGAGCACATGTCTCTATGATATTATTATATTTTCTCTTACTAAAAAAATATTTATTTAATCATCTGAGAATTCTCACACCACTAAAAGATATATATTGCTGGTACTAGTCATAAGTTATATTGGTCTGTCAAACATCAAGTACAAGCTATCAACCCTCTTAACTAGAAAAAATAAATGAGATTACTATGATCAATTAATTAATTGATAATCCAACCCAAAATTAAACTTTATTCTTGAGCTACTTGAATTTTTAAAAATTAATAATATTATATATATATATATATATATATATATATATATATATATATATATATATATATATTTCCGTGCATTCTTTGAGGATTTTTTTTAGCAACCTTAGGGTATAAAAGAAAATGAAATCTTGAGAAAAAGAAAGAAATTAAGTCAAAAAGATTTATTATCTAGAAAAATAAATAAAACATAGTGAAAATTCAAGGATTTATGTGTGTTCTACAATATTTTGATTTTTGTTGAAGGAATGAGTCATCAAAAAGATATATGAAGATTTGTTATCATGTGATTCAGTTTTTAATGATATTATTGCTAAAATTATCTAAAAGGTCATCTAGTAAGAGTACAAGAATATTAAACTAAGGTAAAATAATCTCATTCTATTAGAATATTTTACCTTCGATTTAAATAATGTCATAAAAATATAAATTATAATAAAATTAAATAAATAGACCATTCACACAAACTATATTTGTATTTATATTGTATTTGTTTAAATATTCTTAGAAAAAATTACCCCATCTCTCCAAAAACAATAATACTTTATTTTCATCTTTTTAAAAATTACACTTTAAATCTAATTATTTATATAATTGATAATAATTTATATACCGACTTAATTAAACGCATATAAATTCAATCAATAAAAAAACTCAAAAATATTACAAAAATACTACTACAATTGATTTAATATCCAAGTGAAATATTATTACAAATTTACAATTTTTCTCTAGAAATTCTATCAAATACTGCAAATACATCAACAAAATATATCACAAGAGCCTCATCTTTCTCTTATATATTCATCTTCTTCTTAAACATATCAATAAAAAAACAAAAAAAAAAAACATGAACAACTTCATCAAAATCCAATATAGAGTGTCTTTTTATATCAAATCACGAAACCTAAATTTATAAATAAAAAGATCTCTAATATTTAAGATCTAGAAGTCCAATTTGAACTTCTGTCCAAATGATTCTACACATAGGGCATCAAATGAACTGAACATAGGCATCATCGTGATTAAAACTTGGATCAAAGAAGAGTTGGTTGTGTTCAATGCTCCGAGAGAGGGGAAAAGAATAGGAGAAGAAAGGGGAAAAAAGAAAAGGAAAAAGAAAGGATAAAAAAAAAAAAACCAAATGACATATTTTAGTATTTTTTATATATATATAATCAGAACTCGGATTTTAACTTCCAGGGTAATTTTTTTAAAGATAAAAATAAAGCATTATCGCACTAAAATGATGAGAAAATCAAGATAATCTTCTTATATTTTTATAATATTAATCATTACTATTACCAAGAGCATCAACAAAGAGGGGAGCAAAGCAAGAGAGTTTTACTATTTCCTGAAACGGCCCCGTTTGGAGAACAAATGGTGCTCCGGGTGGATGATGTTATCCGTGTAGGTGGTTGTTGGGCTGGGCTTGGTTACTTGTGTGCAGGTCGGGCTTTCTTCTGTAATTACAATTAGGAGAAGAAACAGCCCATTAAGAAATCTTTCTCCATAACGCCGGCCTATTGGGCTTAGTCGACCAATTCGAGCCAGCCATCTCCACCACCAGTCAACCACCATCTCCACCTCACTCCCTCTTAAAGATCTTCATGAAATCGTCAAATAAATCACTGATTCAAGATCCTCGGTTTTTCTACACATCACAAAATTCAGAAAATCATACTCGGACCCTTATCATCCTCCATAACAATCTCTATCTTTGTAAATTTGAGAATATTATTGTTTGTTTTTTCTGAGTAAGATCATATTGTGTATATGCACGGATGACATGGGACTTTTTTTTTTTGGTAGAAAAGCTAAATGGTGGTGCCTTGAGGGCATTGGCATACCTCATCTCTATGCAAAAACAGCATGAACAGTGACAGAGCCATGATTTTTTAAATAAAGGGGTAAATTACTATCAAATATTTGATATTATATGTTATACATACATATGTTATTTATAGAAATTAATTTGAAATATATATACCATTTTAAGTCAAGCAAAATTAATTTAAAAATACCTTTAAAATGAAAAAACTTGTGTTATAATTATTTTCTTTGAGATTTTATATTTTAAAATTGCTTCTGATTTTATTTTTAATTTTATTAAAAATATATTTCTCAATATATATAACAAACTTTTATTTATCTATTTTCAAGTTTTCCAAGGACTAGAAAAGTTCTTGGCAATTATTCTATGCTGACATATAACACATAACATCTAAAATCATAACTTAAAATGATTGTTATAAATTGATGATGTTCTTACTAACTTGTTATTTTGTACAAGTGGATTAAATATAAATATTAAATGTTTTTTTTAATTTATTTATTATGTCTCAAATTTTTTTAGTTGCCCTGTATTTTATTTTTAATCATTAATAAATTCATTAGTATTATTTTTCATATAAAATTCTTAACAAAATACTTATTAATTTATCAAAATTTATATCCATTAACATATAGTATTTTTGGAGCTTCGATATCTAGCTGACCTATGAAGTCTCTAACAGTACAAGTATAAAAAATATGACTGCTAGGCAAGTTAACTCTTTTCTCAAATCCATCAGCCGCCTCATTCTATACCTATATATATCTTAGACCATGCATAGAATTTTAGGCCAAAAACCCTATATTAAAAACAAAAAAGAAAAAGGATTGCTGGAAAATAGTTTTTTTTTTAAAGTGAATTATGAAAAAAATAAATTCCAGGAAAATATTTTTCAATGTCTGGTAGTATAATGAAAAATAAGTTGGAAAACACTTTCTAGTGTTTGGTTATGTCATGGAAAATGAGTTGGAAAATAACTTATTAATACTTTATTTTTCTCAAGTTTATTAAAATAATGAGGAACAAATCTTACAAATTAAAAAGTTGAATGAGAATGAAATTGAAAAAAAATATAATTTTATAAATTATCTCAAATAAAATAAATAATAATCAAAATAATAGAGATCAAATCTAAAAAATTAAAAAAATAAAAAATGAAGAAATTAAAATAATAATAATTAACATTTCATAAATTATTTCAAATAAAATAAGTAACAATCAAAAGAATGAGGATCAAATTTGATAAATAAAAAATTTCAATAAAAAAATGATAAGAAAAAAGCAAATAGCAATTATAAAAATAAAGATCAAAATTAATATAAAAATTAAATTTTAAGAGATGAAATTGAAAAATAAATATTCAAAACAAATTATATATAGCAATAAAAAATTTAAGTATCAAATTTGATATAATCAGCTAATAATAACATTTCTAAATTTTTCACAATTTCCAGAAAGTGTTTTCCGTCCAAATTTTCCAGGAAAACACTTTCCTGAAAATCAAGCTAAATTTTCCTTTTACTGAAAAGTATTTTTCGTTGACCAACTTTTCTAATGGCAAACAAACACAGGAAAGTTTGGAAAGTAGTTTCCCGGAAACCACTTTCCGGAAAACAAACACAGCCAAAAAGAAAAACACTTTCCTGAAAACCAAATCAAATTTTTCTTTGACTGAAAAATGTTTTTCGTTAACTGGAAAGTATTTTCGTTGACCGGAAAGTGTTTTCCGTTGACCAAGTTTTTTAATGGCAAATAAACACAAAAAAATTTAAAAAATAATTTTCTAAAAACTACTTTTTAGAAAACAAACAAGACTTTATATCTGATTTTGATATTGAAAGGTGAGGGGAGGGGGGGCAATTACCCCCTCTTGCCTCTATGTGGCTCGGCCACTGCATGAATGTTGCTATAAAATTCTTTATGCCCAAGGCGCCTGTGTATTATCTTGCCAGCATCTCTAATATGCTCCAAGACATGAATTCTGTTTGGAGCAGTCAAAGAAAATCCATTAGCTCAGAGAAACTTAACGGTCAAAACACGTCTTCAGGGAAGGAGTGCACAACAGATTCCGGGGAAGTAAATTTCAGCAATATATTGTCATCGGCCACTTCTTTTGAGAGGTCGTCCACCAGTTAAACGGCCCTCCAATTCTTATTTTTTGTTTTTGTTTTTTAAGATGACTTTGATCTTCAACAGGAATATTTTACGTAGAGTCATGCTCCATTAGACAAATATATGTAGACTGCTCTGAAAATTTGACTGCTCAGTCAAGTCATCTCATCCATCACAGCCCGAGTAGAAGCATCATAAGCAATGCACTCAACAACAACGCGCGCGCGCGCGCATGCTTTATACAATACTATAATCTATGCCTAAATATTCAAGAATGTGTTTTAATATGAAGTCACATTAACGAAGTCAAAATAGATGTTACTTATTTTTCAATTACCACATTAAAATGTTCTATTTAGACTCTCTTTTTTTCCAAGTCAATGATAAGGTAGAGAGTATCAATCCTATAATTTTTTTTTTTTGGATTCGAGGAAACCTCACCCCCCAGAAAGGGTGTTTTGTGGACCCAGGTGAGGGAGTAAAACCCCGGCTGTCCCAGGCTCTTACAAGAGGTACACGTCCTGACTCGAATTCGAGACCTGTTGTGCAGATCTCAAACCCTTTACCATCACGCTACGCCTCTTGGGGACTTTAAAACTCCGGCTGTCCTAGGCTCTTACAAGAGGTGCACGTCCTGATTCGAACTCGAGACCTGCTGTGCAGATCTCAAACCCTTTACCATTACGCTACACGCCCTTTGGGTATATTCATCAATAAATCAAAAAATCTTGTGAAGAGGCTTCATTTATCTTATTTAACTACAATGGGGATCGCAGCCCAAACCAAAATGGGCTAAATTTTAATTTTGTTTTTATTTTAATTTTTTATATATATTTATAAATTATTTTGATGTATTAATGTAAAAAAAATTATTTTAATATATTTTTGAGCAATAAATACTTTAAATTATTCAATAGCTACTCCATTTTCAAATATCCTTTATATCCAATTGATTTAATTAATAACATCAGATAAATTAACGGGTTGAGGATAACATAAGGGTAAATTATGGGTTTAACCTATTTTTATTATTATTATATTATTGATGGAGGCTGGTTTTTTTTTTTATCATTTCATAATTAATTTTAACATAATTTATTGGTGCAGCCTGGAAGTGAATAAACAGAAAATAATTTATATCCTACATTAGGAAAAAAAAAAAAAAACACTCCCTTATTCAATTGTTTATGTGTTATCCACGCAGAGCGGACATTGTTGGTGTAAAGATATTCAAGATGCAAATAAGTTAAATAAAAAAATTATATGACCAAATCAGAGCTCATCCACTCATACAATGTATCAATAATTCAACAATATTCAATTCATTGCTTCCTTACTTTACCCTTTTTTTTATTCGCATAATGCAATGTCCTTATTCTTCAGGCATTGTTTAGCAGTTTGGTGTGGTTTGACGGTCATTTTTTAAATTTTCAATTTTTTTAAAGAAAATTTTAAATTAATATTATCATTGTTTTTTAATTATTTTAATGTATTAATATTAAAAAAATCTAAAAATTATTATTTTAATATATTTTCATACAAAATACGTTTAAAAACCACACTTTATCACAGTGACCAACAAGCGCCCCACTCCTACGTCCACTTGCATCACTTCTCCGTCACGTTCGTGCTGCACTCTTGGAAGCAACCAGGAAGGAAGCAACACGCTCCAGATATGGTAAAATGCCTTGGGAAACTCAAAAACATAACGACAAATCATGGCAGTAAACGACAAAAAAGAAGGCTAATCCAACGGTTCAGAATCAAGACTCTGAAATAGATTGAGACAGCAAAACGGGAGTGGGAGGGTTCCTTCCTTGGTCAAAGAAGCTCCGTGGAAAAGTCCCCCTTTCAATTTCATGTGGATATAAATACCCTTTCCACCACCGCTTCAACTCCATCCTCATCTCCCTTTGTGTTTCCTCCCCTACAGAAAAAGAGAGAGTACCCATTTCTTGAGAGATTAAGAGCTACCTCTTGTATTGTTCTTGGAAATCTTGAAGCTGTGCTCGATCAACATGTCAACAGAAGTATCAACAGCCTTGGAGTTCATTAAGCACCACTTGCTTGGCGATCTTCTTTCACCTATTGCTACCTCCTCCTCCTCAGCTTCTTTTTGTCAATTTTCTACTAACACTGAAATTTCTACTCATGAGACTACAGGCTGCTGCTCACAGACTTCGACTTCTGACTCTTCCACTGCATTTCCTTATTTTTTAGATTCTCCTGGCCCAGATTTCTTCGTATTCTCTTCCGATTTTAGCCCTGCTCAAGATAACAAGACCAATATCTTCGAGTTTGAAGCTAAACCTGAAATCATTGATCTCTTAACGCCAAAACCCCTCGATTCAACCTCCCACCTCAATTCCCAACCAAGCAGCAGCAGCAGCAGCAGCAGCAGCAGTAACTTGTTCGAATTTGTGAAACCACAAATTATTTCTCATCCAGGCAACAATTTCTTCTATGAAGAATCAAGGCCTGGAGTTGAACCAACTCGGAAACCGTCATTGAAAATATCGCTGCCCAGCAGAAAATCCGAATGGATCCAGTTCTCTAACACGAACCCGCAACCCGTGGATGATAATTCTGGTGTTGCTGTAGAAGAAAAAAAGCATTACAGAGGAGTCCGACACAGGCCATGGGGCAAGTACGCAGCAGAGATACGGGACCCGAACCGGAGAGGTTCACGTGTGTGGCTAGGAACCTTCGATACAGCTCTCGAAGCTGCCAGAGCCTATGATCGAGCTGCCTTCAAGCTGCGCGGGTCGAAAGCGATTCTCAATTTTCCATTAGAAGCTGGGAGGTGTGATGTACGCGCCAACGAAGAAGGTGAAAGGAAAAGACTTAGAGAGTGTGACGCGGAAGAGAGAGAGGATGT
>Ga0325403_1005473_pt1 | contig 11986 bp, 9 predicted proteins | sample PopdelMetagenome_19_FD_205665 | JGI IMG/M metagenome (GOLD analysis project Ga0325403, IMG submission 205665) | Populus deltoides microbial communities from Bellville, Georgia, United States - Xylem-PdKOR-R4 | ecosystem: Host-associated > Plants > Phyllosphere > Stem > Wood/Secondary xylem...
TCGTCCTCATGGACCACTCCATGATCTTTCATGGGCTGCAAAGGAGATGAGCCCACCATTTTGCTTATTGTATTGTCTGTGCTTGCTTGCTATACCATCAATCACACCATCAATCACAAGGGGACTTGGATGCCTGTATATATCATCTTTCATCTTTCATGCGTTGACTTGGAGAGATGACGTACCATGTCAGCTTATACATTATAATTCCTTCAAAATGCGACTTTTCTCTAGGATTGATTTATTCGTTTCTTGGACCAAAAATTTCAGACATAGGATTACTTTCAACATAAAACCTTTTTTTTTTTAATATATATATAAAACAGCTTGCATGTAAGAAACTAGATCTTTACACTTATGAATAAGCTTACAAAACAGAACAGAAAGAATTAAATTGAAGAACATATAGAGAACATACCTATTGACCCATCTACTTTACCAACTCCATCATGATTATAAAAAAAAAAAAAAATTGTTCCCTTTATCTTGTCTTGTTATTTGATTGCTACCTAATCATGTCCGGACAGAAACAATCTTCCCTGAGCTAGAAAAACACTACAATTGAATTTCTTACAGAGAGAACACTCATGAACAACAGCATCGCAGGGCGCCGTGTCCTTAATCAATAGCCATCACTGGGCATGTTTTAGTGTTCTTGTTTGGAGTGATTCCCTTCGGTGCTAGATCTTTTACGTATCCTCTTCAAGTTTTTTTTTTTTTATCGAATTATTAATACGAGAACATCTTATTTAAAGATAATATACCAAAGATGGTAGCATAAAAATAACGCCAAACAACAAATTAAATAAAAATCAAAGATGAACCATTCTCATACTCTACTCAAGAAATTAAGCTGAACGTGAATAAAACCGGGTCAAATTGATAATTACATATACCTCATACGTGAATAAACCCAGTTTTTGTAACATTGACTCTATCCTCGTAGGGTTTTCTCCCTCGCATACGCCCCCCTAGCTCGTCCTTGAGCTGTGGCTACTCGCAACCCAAAATAATAATAATAATGAAAAACATAAAGACTTTTTCCCTTTTTATATATAGCTTTGACCAAGTTTTGCATGGTCAAAATCTGAGGGCCCTGACTTGAGTTAAGAAAGAAGCTTGGGGATGCCTTTGTTTTGAGGTAATTGATACTTGTATTAATTTGTATATGTTTATATTGATTCGTTTCAAATATTAATATAATAAAAAAACATATATATATTTTTTATGATAAGAATGTCTTCGAATTAATTTAGATGCCATTATATATCAGCTAGGAACCAAGTTTTTTTGATGATCCTAATTAAAGTATAGCATGACTAATTAAATTAACACTAGCTAGCTTGATCTTCTGGTGATAATTTATTATTTAGCTTTAATGGTGTTCCAAGTCCATATATATACCGTCATCTCTGAGTTTCAATTCCACCTTTTCTTTATGAAAGCCGGAATTTCTGTCATATTTTGTTTTCAGATCAATTCTAGTCAAAACCCTCCTCCTCGCAAAGGTTTCTGTGCAGTTTGTAACACACACCGACATTATATATAAGGTCAAACGACGCCCAAACTTGTCAAAATACTTTTAACTTTTTTTTTTTCTTTTTAATAATTTGTTTCGTTGAATATATCAACGTACTGTGTGTATCAATCATGTTTAAAAGTGAAACAAAGCTGTCTTCACCAGAATCACCACTGCTCGTGAATCTTCTTTTGGTTGTCTGTGCTCGTGAATCTTTGATCCATCTTGATATATAAGTGTGAATTAATGGCTTCATTATAATTGAAACAAATTAAAGTAAGAGTAAAGTGTATTGAATCTTGTAGTAAAATAATACAAGGGGAAATTTTCATATTTAAGCTGCACCAGATAATTAAATTTTTGTTTTGGAATATGTTAAAATAATTTATTTTATTTTTAAAAAATTATTTTTGATATTAACATGTCAATATAATAAAAAACATAAAAAATTAATTTAAAATAAAATAAAAATTTATTTTTTTCTTAAAAACACGATATAATCTCATAAACAAACGAGGGTTTAAATGAAGTGGAATTTGATTAATGATGTAATTGAACTAATTATATATCTTTTCTTTTCCAAAACTCTCTGGACAATTACAACAAGAAAGCATAATATATAATCTAAAAGAATCAAGTTAAATATTCATTGAAGTAAAATGAATAAACATCAAATATCATTTGTTTCTAAACCACCATCTTGTTTTTCAAGTGTGGTTGCTCCAAAAAAAAAAAAGGAAAAAAAATAAAAAATAAGAAAGTATGAAGTTAAAGCTGAGCATCTCCATCCTTTGTTTATTTCGGCTATTCACAACTTGGAAAGAACCTGCATGTATAATTAATTCAATCCCTAAGACCGATATTCAAGAGCTTGAATCTTGTTTATGAGCTCCACTGCTGGTAGAAGCTGCGGCGCCGAAGTTCATGATGGCATCAGGAAAGGCAGGTGGTGCAAGAGCAACAGTATGGCCAGCAAAATTCATTTCACCCAAGGAGCATTTGCCACTGCCACGGCCAGGAATATGGGTGCATGGAGACCCAGTAGATGGTGGAACCGGACCCCTTTGGAGAGACTGGATATTTCCAACAATCTTCTCCGACCACCGCTCTCCTTCCAATGGCCTAGCTGCCAATACTTGCTGAGAACATGATCCAAGAACAATGGTAACAAAAATCATTACCGTTAAGCACTGATTTCTTCTTTGGGAACCCATTGTGATACCAGAGAAGACAGACTCAAAACAAAAACAACAACAACGTTATGGTATGTGTAAAGAGCTAGCTAGCTAGTTAGCAAGACGGGTGTTCTTGAGGACGAAGAAGGCTAGGTCGGTAAGTTGCGGTGTGTGCCAATGGAGGAGGAGGAGGGGGGTTTATATTTTAAGGCATGGTGTGGTGATGTTGCTTCGCAGTATATGTCATGTGTTGACTTATGGCCGCGGATTTGAAGTTTGAATGGAGCGAGAGTAAAAATCAAAGACACGGACCTTGAAAAACAAACAAGTCCTTACTTTTATATAAATCAAAGGTTGAAGGAGTCCTCCATGGAATTCTGGGAGTGGGGAGGCAATATTTCCTTTCTCAACCCACTAAGGGAGCCTGCTGTTATTTGGGCTTCGTTTTGGGAACATTTTGCTGTTGATCAATTGCCGTTTTGGGTCCATACTCGTGTTCTTCATTGTTCTACTTTCTTCCTGTGTGCATATTATTTAACTAATTTATAATACATATATATTTATTCTTTTTGAATTTCCAATAGTTTTCTATAGTTATTTACCAATAAATAAATTTTATTATCTATTAAATATACATCTTTGATTTTATTTAGTTTTTTTAATCTTTGAACCATGTAATATGTTTTATTGTGATTAATCTAGGCTGTTTCATTCTTTATCCATATTATATATTCTATAATTGCACCAAATTAAAAATCAGGATTGTCTTTCAAAACATAATAATTAATAGTCTAAATGTATAACTCTTGAAAATAATAATTACCGAATGATTTTTTTCACTTAACGTTCTGCTATTATGAGCCTCCTTTTATTTTAAAATATTTATTTTCAAGTATATGTGATATGATTATTAATCAATAGTATAAAAGAAAAAAAAAGTTATTTTCATTTTAGTTTTACATAAATTAATACGAGAATAACATCTAACCATCTAGTAAGTGGTCTAGTGATAAGAGTTTAAGATTAAGAGATTTGTTCTCATTGTAGTTTCAGGTTCATATTAATTGGTACGAGAATAATAAATTTATGTAGTAGTTATAATTAATGTATCATGCATATGTTTTTTTGCACAAAAAAATGATATAATAATATGATCTAGCCGTAAAATCAATAGAGAAAGGAAATAATGATAATAATAATAAAAAGAAAACACTTTGTCAAGAACTAGCTTAATTAATTTGTAAAATTATTTGACGCATTTCATATTGAGTGCCTTGTTATATTTCTCTTCCATATTTGGGGTCAAATCCTGGGTGGTCTATTGACTTTTTCATGAAATAAAAAGAACTATGGCCACTACGTAGATTTTTCTGCTTCGTTCTAATGGTTGACCAGGCATTCACAGCACAAACTCCCTCTCATGAAATGTGAATGCAATTGGATTTTAATTTCGACCCTCTGCCATTGACGTGAAACATCTTACCACCACAGGGACGGAGGAATTCAATTCGGGTATTGACGGTCATGGCATCTTTGCCGGCCAAACTTGTTCACTGGTATCTTTACAAGAGAGTTATGATCTTCGGCTCATTTAGTATTTAGTTCAATGTGCTAATATAATAAATAAATAAAACAAGTTTTGAAATGTAAAAATAATTATTTTAATATATTTTTAAGTAAAAAATACTTTTAAAAACACCCTCAATCATACTCTAAAAAGAAAAAACTCAGTCCTTGGAACTTTAGCACTATGCTGGCTGCTAATAATGTTCATTCCATTGTTTGAAAAGCTGCCTAATGCCATCACCTTGCTCCCTATTCTGCTTCTCTCAAGCCCGTTAGTCATCAGTTTGCTGCGACTAATGTCTATTCCATTATTTGAAACCTGTCTAATGCCATCACCTTACACCTTTTTCCGCTTCCCTTGGTCAGCGGTGAAGTACTGTGACGTGCAAGGATCAACATGCAAGCTCAATTCGGGCCGCAATGGCTCGCCTGAGTTTTGATTTCATGACTTCGACTTCTGACCTCAAACAAATTTACTTGTAGCGGTCTTCCAAGGTGGCATGGAAATTAATCCATCTACCAATACTCGTAATTGAATGGAGAACCTCTTGGATCTTGACAAAGTCAAGGTTTGACACTGTCCCAGACAGGACAGCCAATTGTTAAAGAGTTTCAACTGCACAGTTACTGTTAACGTGTTAAGCAGGGAATTTGGGATCTCCATTTGCTTTCCTGGCAGGTTAGGGATCGCTCGAGAATACTGAGGAACATGGTTGCCATCACCTTGCTAAACATGCTTTACAGTGTAGGTTGTGAGACTTGTGAAGCCTCAATGGACAAACAGAAGAAGAAAGAAATGAACTGGTTCTCAGCACAAACAGAAAGAATTAACTTTAATTGACAATTGATCAGGGAAAAACAGGTATCATACAATTATGGATACAAGGCTCTCTCTTTCAGCCTTCCAATATGCTACAAAATTATCTGAAAAGTAACCAGTTATTCCACTGTGATCCCAAATGCATCACACATAAATTCAATACGCCTGCGGCAGGTTTTTGGTATCTGCTACACTAACTCATGATCCTTTTGCGGATACAAAATTGTTGTGTAGGGATAAGTTGAAGGAATTTCAATGGTAGGCATAGAACTCTCAAGATTGTGGTCCATCACACAGAAGGGACAGAAAACAAAAATCACCAGACAAGTTTTCTGGTGCTCAAGGATTCAAATAAGATTCCCAACCATTAGTTTGTAGTTTTTCTGCCTTCTTCAAGACATCGTCCCTTGTGTCTTCCTGATACTGGCTCATTCTGCAAATCAAAAAGGAAACGTTAGGGACACCTTCAATTGTTATACTGTCACACACACACACAAACAGAAAGAAAGAGAGAACCTTGCCAAAAGGTCAGCATCACCGACACCCAACATCCTTACAGCTAGCAAACCTGCATTTGTGGCATTATTAATTGCCACAGTTGCAACAGGGACTCCCTTGGCATCTGGATAATAATAGAGCAACAAAGGCTTTAATGACAGAAATTAGAAAATTAAAAAACAATGAAACAAACATTAAATACTAGTAATGGATTGTATCTGGGGATATTATTGTTAGACACCGAGTTCCTGCAATGAGGGTCAAACTGCAGATTCTGTGTTGGATGGCAAAATCATCCTTATAACTTCCTGATTTAAATGGGAACTTGGGGTTATGTTCTATACTTATATAAACACGGTGTTAAAATCTGCTCTCATTCTTTTACCTGCATTATAGAGTAACTGAACCTAGGAAATATAAGTGATAATACCAAAACCAAAGAATCTTGCATTTACAATTCCCACCAAAGTCACAAACAACTATAGCTTCCTTTCAAAGTAGAATAGAAACCTCCCCTCCCCATAAAACAAAATATGCATCTAAAGAAAGGAAATTGACATCTCTACTTTCCCATGCGCCCATTTTGGGAAATAAACTAGTATTAGAACTTAGAACGCTAGAATTGGAGGTCACTGGTACTTTTGACATTGGGTATCATGAGAAATTTATATTATCTACGATAAAATAGAGTACCTGTACAATTGATAAGAGCGAATCCATTCCATCTAAAGCAGAAGCACGCACAGGGACACCAATAACAGGCAAGGGGGTTAGTGAAGCTACCATACCTGTGAAGTTAAACCGATGCTTCATTATGGACAGTGAGAAAGTTGACAAACATAATATTTTATAAAAAGCATAGCATATATGCAACTAGCCTGGCAAGTGAGCTGCGCCACCAGCACCGGCAATGATGATTTGAATGCCTCGGTCCCGAGCAGACAGGGCATAAGAGAACATCATTTCAGGAGTTCGATGTGCTGATACTATTCTCACCTGCATGTTATATATTGTTGACCATGAATGTCTGGTATACATGGACCAAAAGAAACCAGTGCTGGCGCATTCCAGGAAAAAAAAAATTCAAATTTGAAAGTAAACCTCATGAGGCACACCAAACGTATTCAAAATCCTCGCAGCATCCTTCATAATAGGAAGATCTGAATCAGAGCCCACAATGATCCCAACACATGGCGTAACTACATTTTAACAAACAGGAAACACAATCAACCTAAACTGAAAGAACAGATATCTCATAAAGCATAACAGTAAGGTCTAATAGTAATTAATAACCAGAAAAAAAATATGCAACTAATCATAATTGTGCTTATATTCATGACGGTAGAGCCTCCATAATGAACAACAAGAAAAGTCCACCACCCCTAGTACCTATCTCCAAGAAATTAAGAATTAACATGAATCCAAAAATTGAACCTGATTGAACAATAGAAGGGGGGGCATTAATCTCCATTTTAACATATGGACAGCTACATCTAATGCAACTTGCAGAAATTTGCTCTGAGAGAAGGTGAGGAAAACCATACAGCTAGAACATGTCATCTAGCCATACAGATTGAGTACAGTGATCAGGCCATGCTAGGAAAACCTACCTGCGGTCTGAGTCTCGGAACCTTCTTCCTTCAGCACTGATTTTAACTGTGCTTCTACTATGCCCGCAGAAGAGCCAACAATAGTGATATGACCCATCTTTCGTTGCTTTCGCATTTCTGAACAATTATTATGATAACGAAGAAGAAGAGAGAAGGAGAAAGAATGCAATTGGGTAATTTATAGAATTTATGAAAAACAAACCTTGTTTAACGTACCAATGAACAGCAGCCCCTTGCATGTTCAATGCCCTTCCAATCAGCTGATGAGCTAACTGAAAACCAGGCTCACCCTAAAAGCATAAACATTGTCACTAGCCAATTAAATAACGACATAACATAGCAAAATTTTGACAACATTTTTAATGTTGATTTATGGAGGAGCTGCCTATTTTCCAACTAACAAAACAAAATGCCCACCCAAGCCCGAAGCACCCACCCATGCAATCAATGGAGAATCCTACAACTCTGGAATTGAATCAGAGTTCCATGAGCACCAGAAGTGAACAAATATTTAGAAAAAAGGATTATAAACTCAGAAGCTCATGTCACAGGCCAACTTCAAATGACTTCTATTGCGAACTCACTATTAGCTAGGAACTTTGAATAGCCTCCTCTTCCAATTTTCAATATGTTCAAAATATTTGATGCCCCCAAGTTCAGGAAATTGGTTGCACGTAATACCAATAATCCCCACCCAAGATCCAAAGTTAATATTCAAATCATGTCCTAGCTTTCCCTTTCCTCAGATTGGCCCTCAGATCATACAAGATATTTGGCCAATGCTTTGTGTAAGTTGCCTCGTGCAACCATTTTTGAAATCACCAAATGTATTATAGCAGTCCACACATCTTAACACACACGTAACCAAATTCTATCTGAGTGCATTTGCTTAGTTGTGGGTGTGCATGTGATAAAAAGATGTTCAAACATGTGACCCGGAAACAAAAGTCTCCACCAATGTTCTTAATATAGTTTTTAAAGATTAAACAAATGGAATGTGAAAAGAAAAACTGGAAATGGAGAAGAAAAATTCACCTCGTCTTCACCCAGTAGATTGTACATGATAGCAGCTGGAGTCTTCATTGATGGATCACCAAGTGGAAGACCCAGAACAGCTCTCAAATGCTGTTCGAATTGTGAGGTGTAGCAGGACTCAATTGTGTGATGACCACTATTATGAGGTCTAGGAGCTACTTCATTCAGTAAAATCTGTTCAGAAGGGAAAACACCAACAAGTTAGTCAAAGACAGTAAGTTCCTCAGACCGAGAATAATGAAATGCATTGCAGAGAAAATCTAACAGACTGAATTACAAGCACAACCTGACCATCCTTTGTCAAAAACAACTCCACTGCAAGCACACCAGCACCCTCTAATGAGCTAACAGCTTTATGTGCAACATCAATGGCAAGTTTTCTGATCTTCCATGGTACATGAGCAGGAGCCTTAACTATGTGACAAATGTTTTCTCTGCAAGACTCAATGTCTTCAATCAGATGTAAGCAGATGCAACAATAAGAATTGATAAACATTATCACATCAAACACATCTGACAAACTCAAATATTGTTGCTACCAAATGCACTGAAAACCAAAAAATAGCTACGAGAAAGAATATGGAAATGTCATAACTGTATCATACTTGTGGATAGTTTCAACAACAGGGTAACAGGAGATGGAATTGTCTCTTCCTCTACCCACAATGACAGCTAGCTCCTTTACAAAGGGAGTCCATTTCTCAACATATAAACCACGAGCAAATCCTCCAAGAGCTGGAAATTGGAAAGTATCATAAATATTACATTACAAAAAGGAGTTGATCCACCACAACCTATTTCCATATAGAAAATAAAAATAAGAGCCACAAACTTGGCATGAAATGCAGCAAGGATGAGGAAATTAAAGTAGATCATTCAATATAATTGAAATGGCAAGGCTAGATATATGAGGGTCAAGGAAGAATTTAGCAAGAAACGCCCTTGATCATAAAATGATAAGAAGTCAACTGCCAACCACTGTTCAAAATCACCTAGACATTCAAAACGATATGACTATGAACATGACGAGAGGTAAGCAAGTATGACAAAGAAAGGTTGGAGAAATAATGGAGAGATGAAGCAGGTAGTCAGACAAGCTTAATTCCTACAGTATATGCAAGAAAACTATCAAAAACTATGAAAAGATGAGGATTAACAAGAGAGATTGTAAAGCATAATCATTCAAAAACATTAAGTCAAGCTATTGAAAACCTTTCCTGTCTGGGCAAAGAATGTACCAGGTCTCAACAGCTCTTTGCTAAAGTTGTTAAGGATACGAGGGAAACAATTTCCTGTTGTTGCCTTGGATTAACATCTATGAAATTATGAGCTCTAGACACCATGAATATAGCATAATCTAAACCATGACACAATCACACAGATTCCTGACTGTCAAGAGGAGGTAATTTTTCCATTTAATGGGTCCAAACTAGACGAGTTAGCTTTCACATTCTTTCCAAGAATTTGATAATGCCATCAAATATATTTCCAACGCCCTGGGAGGGGCCAGTTTCATTTTGTATGATTCTACACCCAAAACCCAAAAAACCCAGCTTAAAGGTCTATAACATCTTTTGGTTGGGTCTCCACAAGCCAAATAGCAATTATGATTTACCTGTGCCTAATCCAGACAAAAAGAACAAAAGATGAAAATAGCCTTTTTTAAAACGTATGATAGATCTTCTGTAGCCACAGCATTTGGATACTTAACATTTAGAATGACAATTAAGAAATGGTGGATACTAAACTGCCAATAGCATATAGGAATACAAGTGTAGCCTTTCTCAAGCCTAAATAGGATACCGAATTTTTTAGTAATTGAACTTCAGTAAAGAACATCCTACCATTTACTGCAGAAGTAAGCTCCACTTCATTCTTAGCAACTGCATTCCCACGCCCATCATAAGCTAGCCTTCTGCTCTTGAGCATTAGAGGATAGCCAAATAAGTCACCTGCCCTCTTGGCACCTTCTAGATCATCAATCTGTATCAGTCATACTTCAATACCAGTTAACTAGAGCATATGAAGCTAATAATAGGTAATGAAAACTGTAGGTAGCATCCTCCAGGGAAATACTTATAAACAGCAACCAACCTGCATAAAATCAGGAAGGGGAATCCCATGCTGAGAAAAATGAACCTTCTGGAGATATTTATCCTGTAAGATTGAAAACAAGGATCCACCAAGAAATTTCATCATGAAGCCAAAATTGTTTTTGGTTTTAAAGTCAAATCAAAATTCCTTACAAAGTAAGTCTAAACGCCAAAGTAGCATATGGTTTGCAAAATAGCATAACCAGTTAACTCTGAAAATTAAAAGGGGCATACTTGGATAATTCTAATAGTAGAAGCTTTTGGTTGGCAATCAACTCCTTGCTGCTCAAGCTTCTCCATCGTAGCAACATCAACATGTTCAATATCCACAGTCAACACTGCACATCTACAACACCACAATGACAAAATTAAATACAAAAGGACAAAATCTCCAATACCCACAACTGAATTCCATCAATACCGAACCTTTTTGCGAATTCCTGAACCGTTGCACTATCATCAAAGCTTCCAACCATATGATCATATGCAATCGAACTCGCTGGACAATTCACAAGTGGGTCCAAAACCATGACTTTAATAGCTATTTCTGAAGCTGCTTGGCATAACATGCGGCTCAATTGCCCACCTCCCAATACACCAACAATCACCTCGGACACTCCATGAACTGGCAAGTAATCTTTCCTATATTCAACACATCAAACAATCTAATCACTCAGCTCCAACAAGATACCAACCAAGACAGGTATTTATTTTTATATTTATTTTCTATCAAAAATTCTATCAGGGCACTATATAATAAAACCAAAAGGCAATGAAAACACAAACTTGAATAAGACATGCAAAAAATCCATCTGGGTACTGATAAAATTCAATAAAAAGAAAAGAAAACAAATTGGTATATGGGCACGAACCTGAAAGAAGTATCGTTAGTGTCAGTTGATGCTTGACAAGCCAAGACTGGACTTTGGTATTGTTTGAGAGACTGTTTTAGCGTAGAGGAAGAAGAAGAGGAGTTGGTGTGCTTGTCCATGAAAGATAATCTTGTTGAAGAGGAAGAACAAGGCTTGAAACAAAAATCAGATTTTGAAAACACTACAAGTCTTGGCACTGAGGTTGTCTGTTGCAGAAGCATCATCCTTGTACCTGAGGCGGGTTTTGTGGCAGGGGTTTTGTCTGTACTCTGTACTGTAACTAGTAACTAGGAAGGTAATGGAGTGTCAAACGTTAGACACTTGCTTCCTCGGTTTTTTTTTTGTTTTTTTCAACGTGTTGAGGCAATGTTTCGAACTGTGATACTTTCAACTTTCAAGCCGCTTGTGTTGTAGTGAGCTTGAAACACTCAATTGAAGAGGAATTTGACTCTTGCTCTTCAGTACCATAACCTATATATATATATATAAATGAACTAACATCTAAGAGACATATGTTATATCTAAAAAAAAAAAAAACCGCCTAGCAGTACAGAAACACTAAATATCCAATAACCATTAAAAATAAAAATAAAAATTCAATCTTTAAAAGTAAAACTATTTTAGTCCTTAAAAGGACTCGTCATTTTTTATTTATTAAATATTATCGAGAGTTTCATGCTGATGTATGGTACAAGAATAATAAGGTTCAAATTTATATTTTATGTTTATTTGAATTATGATTTTTGTTCCATGCTACCATTTTTAATTAGAGTAATTTTAAGGACAATAAAAAAAAAA
>Ga0325403_1005475_pt1 | contig 11984 bp, 12 predicted proteins | sample PopdelMetagenome_19_FD_205665 | JGI IMG/M metagenome (GOLD analysis project Ga0325403, IMG submission 205665) | Populus deltoides microbial communities from Bellville, Georgia, United States - Xylem-PdKOR-R4 | ecosystem: Host-associated > Plants > Phyllosphere > Stem > Wood/Secondary xylem...
GTGGTGAGGAACGCCGTCGACCCGGTGAAGATCAGGATGCCCGTCTTCGGTCAGCTCTTCGCCAAGATCGCGCTGTCCCGCTTCACCCGCAACCTCGGGATGATGATGCGCTCCGGCGTGCCCATCCTGCAGGCCCTGGACATCGTCGGGTCCACGGCGGGCAACGTGGTGCTCGAGCGCGCCGCCGACGACCTCCAGGAGAGCGTCCGCGGCGGTGAGTCGATGGCGGGGCCGCTGGCGCGGCACAAGGTGTTCCCGCCGATGGTGGCGCAGATGCTCGCCGTGGGTGAGGACACCGGCGCGCTGGACACCATGCTCGAGAAGGTGTCGCAGTTCTACGACCAGGAGGTCGAAGCGACCACGGACGCCCTGACGAGCCTCATCGAGCCCCTGATGATCGCTGTCCTCGGCAGCATCATCGGCGGGATGATCATCGCTCTCTACATGCCGATCTTCTCGGTGTTCACCCTCATCAACTGAGCTCCGAGCACCGGTCCGAGCAGGGCGCCCACCGCACGCGGTGGGCGCCCTGCGCCGTCCGGGTGAGCACTCGTCCCCCTCGTCAAGAGGTGTCCTGAGGCGTCGATACCGAGAGAGCAAGGGGGGCCGCGGGAGTCGCGTCCCGGCAGACTCGAGAAGGGGAGGCGGCCATGAGGGCTCGCATCCGCAAGGCCATGGAGGAGAAGGACCAGGGCTTCACCCTGATCGAGCTCCTCGTCGTCATGATCATCATCGGCATCCTCGCGGCGATCGCCGTTCCGGTGTTCCTGAACCAGCGCCAGAAGGCGGTGGACAGCACCATGAAATCCGACCTGCGCACCGTGGCCCAGGCCGAGGAGACGCAGTTCGTCGACACCCAGAACTACCTCGCTGTCACCAAGACTGCGACGCCGACCGCCCTGAACGTGACCCTTAGCTCCGGCAACGAGGTCACCGTGACGAAGGACGTCGGCACCACCGCTCGCCCGGGGACCTACTGCGTCGAGATCTCCCGTGCCGCGAACGCCTCGCCCGGTAGCCGCACGTCGTGGGTCTACATCAGTGACAAGGGCGGCATCCAGAGCGCGAGCGGCGCCAACTGCAACTCCTGACCGTGTGCCGCGGGCCCGCACCCTCCGGGGGCGGGCCCGCGGCCGCTTCCGCCGACCGACATCACCAGCCCGGGGGGACTCGCCATGAGGCACGTGGACGGCCTTCACGGCCGCAGGGAGGACCACCTCGACGAGGGCTTCACCCTCGTCGAGGTGATCGTCGCCCTCGGGCTGCTGAGCATCGTCGCCACCTCGGCCCTGTCGCTGTTCATCGCCGCGATCCAGCGGGCTGACGGACAGCGCGAGCGCCAGGTCGCGGTCGCCGTCGCCAACGACGCGGTCGAGAAGGTGCACTCGGTGCGCTCGGCGGTGACCAGCTCCACGCCCCAGACCTCCGCGGGCCTCACAGGCACCGGACAGGTCGGCGGCCTGACCTCGGGCCGCACCGCTGGAGAGGTCGCCGCTGCCTGGTCGGCGACGAGCTTTCCCGGCAAGCCCGACACGCGTCCCGCGTGGGACGCGAGCACCCCCGCCGGACCGCTCGCCCTGCCGATCACGACGAGCTCGCAGGTCGGGGCGACGACCTACACGACGACGACGCTCATCGGCACGTGCACCCTGCAGACCTCCGCGGGGGGGACCTGCTCCCTGACGGGGGCGGGCCCCGTGGTGCAGCGGGTCGTCGTCGTCGTCACCTGGACCGGCGCGGGGTGCTCGCCCACCTGCTCCACCTCCAGCTCCTCCCTCGTCGACGGCCACAGCGACCCGACCTGGCGCGTGACGTCGTGACCCCGACCGCTGCGGCACCCGACCAGCCGTCCCGGCGCGACGACGCCGGCGCGACGCTGGTCGAGCTGCTCGTGGCCATGAGCATCCTCACCACGGTCCTCGTGGTGATGCTGTCAGCGGTCGTCGGCCTGAGCCGGATGACGGTGAAGACGCAGAACACCGCCGATGCCACAGGTGACGTCCGGGCGGCCTACCTGCGCCTCGACCGCGACGTCCGCTACGCCGACGCGATCAGCGTCCCCGGCCAGGTCTCGGGTGACTGGTTCGTGGAGATGACCAGACCCGCGACGGGCACCAGCGGTGCCCGCTGCTCGCAGTGGCGCTTCCACCAGGCCGGCTCGACCCTCCAGGTGCGGACGTGGGTGCGCGGGGCAGCGGTGCCCACCGCGTGGTCGACGGTGGCCGGCTCGCTCGCGCTCGACCCGGCTCGTGCGCCGTTCACGCGCGCAGCCGCGGGTTCGGCGCCGGCCCAGGGCGGGAACGTCCCACTGGCCAGGCAGCAGCTGGCGGTGCACCTCCTGGCCCAGCGCGGGACGGGCCGACCCGCGGGCACGGCCGTGGTGGACACCGCCTTCACCGCGCGCAACAGCAGCGCGGCCTCACCGGGCAACGCCGACACCACGACCGCCGTCGCAGACCTCTGCGGCAGCACCACGACGATCCGGAGCACGTCATGACCCCCGTCGAGCCTGCGACCCGCACCCCGCGCAGCACCGGCGACGACGCCGGTGTCGCGCTGCTGAGCGTCTTGATGCTCATCCTCGTCGTCGGCACCCTCAGCCTGCTCGCCCTCGGTGCGGTGATGGCCCAGGTGAAGCCGCTCAGCTACACGACCAAGACCGCCGGCACCATCGCGGCCGCCGAGTCCGGCAGCCAGGCGGCCCTGGCCGCGGTGCGCGCCGCCACCCGCGTGGACGGGGTGGACGGCAAGACCTACGGCGACACCACCCGCCTCCCGTGCCAGCTCGCCGGGACCCTCCCTTCCCGCGGGCCGGTGCTCGCGTACGCGGTGACGGTCGACTACTACACCAGCGACCCGTCCCAGCAGCCCGCCAGCTGGCTCGCCGCCAACCACCTGACCTGCTCCCCGAGCTCCGGCGTCAGCGCCACCGGGAACGCCCCGAAGTACGCGCTCATCACGTCCACCGCGACGCAGGACGGCGTGGTGGGGATCGCCGACACCAGCGGCAACCGGCTCCTGCGGGCGACCTACGCCCTGCAGACGACGTCGGTGAACATCCCCGGTGGCCTCTTCTGGTCCTACGGCAAGAAGACCTGTCTCCAGGTCAGGGGGACCGCTGCTGAGGGGGCGGGCCTGCAGTACGCACCCCCGGCGGCCTGCGAGGCGCGCACGGCCGACCTGATGTGGGTCCACGACACCGACAACAAGCTCAAGCTCGCGTCGACCCTCACCCGGTCCACCCAGCTGTGCGTGACCGCTGTCGGCAGCGCAGCCCAGCTGCAGGGGTGCTCCGCGTCGCGCACGGCCGACCAGGTGCTGAGCTACACCGGCAACACCTTCAACATGAGGGACGACCGGTGCCTGTGGTCGGAGCGGAGGGCCACCCCCGCGACCGACGGGATCGACTCCGTGCACGTCAGCAGGTGCTACAACAACGACTACACCGACTGGTGGAGCTGGTCGCCCGAGCCGGCCGTCGGCGCCGGTGACTCCGGCTACGCCTCGGGGCAGTTCGTCAACTACAAGCACTTCGGGTCCTGCTTCGAGATCACCAGGGAGAACCCCTGGGCCAACGTCGAGGGCATCGCCCCGTGCAAGCACGCCGGGGCCAGCACCAACACCTACAACCAGGTCTGGACGCTCACCACCTCGGCGGGCGCCGGTGACTGGCCGACGGCGCAGCAGCCGGTGAAGTCCGGGACGCTCACCATCAGGGCCAACAACCACCACCTGCGCTGCCTCAGCCGCCTCGAGACCACGCGCAGCGACGACATGGGCAGCTGGACCCCGGACTACCCCGCTCTGGCCGACTGCAACGGCAGCTCCCAGCAGCGCTTCACCGTCGTGGGGTTCACGGGCGACTACTACACCAGCTACCTCATCAAGGACGATCTCGGCCGCTGCCTGGGGGCCGGGCCCGTCTACCACCCCGCCGCGGGCTTCGACTACCCGACGGTCATCGCCTCCGCGTGCACGGGTGGTCCGGAGCAGCGCTGGAACGCCCCCGCCAACCTCGTGCCGGGTGACGTCAACCACGTCCTCGAGAGTCCGCTGGCCTCATGAGCTGGCTGCTGCTGCTCGCCGCCGTCGTCGGGCTCGCCGTCGGGTCCTTCCTCAACGTGGTGGTGCACCGGGTCCCCTCGGGGGCTTCGGTGGTGCACCCGCGAAGCGCGTGCCCCGCGTGCGCCAGCCCCGTCGCCCCCCGCGACAACGTGCCGGTGGTGTCGTGGCTGCTGCTGCGGGGCCGCTGCCGCTCGTGCGCGGCACCGATCAGCGTCCGCTACCCCCTGGTCGAGCTCGGCACCGCCGCCCTCTTCGCGGCGGTCACCGCCTGGGTCGCCCACGAGGGGCGCTGGGCCCTGCTGCCGGTGCTGCTGTACCTGGCCGCGGCGGGGACCGCCCTCGCCCTCATCGACCTCGACGTGCACCGCTTGCCCGACGCCATCGTGCTCCCCGCCTACCCGGTGACCGCCGCCCTGCTCGGCCTCGCCGCCCTCCTCGAGCACGACGGCGCCGCCGCGCTGCGAGCGCTGGTCGGCGGCCTGCTCCTCTACGGCCTGTACTTCGCGCTCGCGGTCGCGAGGCCCGGCGGCATGGGCTTCGGCGACGTCAAGCTCGCCGGGGTCCTCGGCGCCGTCCTGGGCTACGCCGGGTGGTCCGCGCTCGCGGTGGGGGCGTTCGCCGCCTTCGTCATCGGCGGGCTGGTCGGGGTCGCCCTGGTGGCCACCGGCGTGCTCCGCCGCCGCGGCCACCTGCCCTTCGGTCCCTTCATGCTCGCGGGCGCCGCGCTCGGCGTCGTCGCGGGCGGCGGCCTCGTGCATTGGTACCTGGCCCTGAGCGGCTACCCCGTCGCCTGAGCTCCTCGCAGGTCAGCGCTCAAGTCCGCCTCGGCCCTGCCGATCGAAGTGGAGAGGGCGACCACGGACCGGTGCCCTCGACCGACAGGGGGGACTCTCGTGGCACGACGCACGTCGATCGGGCTCGACATCGGCTGCAGCGCGGTGCGCGCCGCCGAGCTGTCGTTCACCGCGACGGGAGTGGTGCTCGAGCGCAGCGCCGAGGCGCCGCTGCCCGAGGGCGCGGTCGTGGACGGCGAGGTCGTCGACGTCGCCGCGGTCTCCGCGGCGCTCGTGCAGCTGTGGCGCACCGGCCGGTTCTCCAGCCGCCGCGTGACCCTCGGCATCGCCAACCAGCGCGTCGTCGTCCGCGAGGTGGAGGTGCCGAAGATGCCGCCCGCCGACCTCCGCAGGGCCCTGCCGTTCCAGGTGCAGGACGTGCTCCCGATGCCCGTCGAGTCCGCCGTCATGGACTTCCACCCCCTCGAGGTGCGCAGCACCGGCAGCGGCCAGGTGGTCCGGGGGCTGCTCGTCGCCGCCTGGCGCGACGCCGTCGCCGCGCTCGTCGCGGCCGCCGAGGGGGCCCGGCTGGTCCCGGAGGCCGTGGACCTCACCGCCTTCGCCGTGCTGCGCGCCGTGGGCTCCGACGCCCGCGGCGAGACCACCACCGAGGCGCTGGTCGACATCGGCGCCACGATCACGCAGGTCGTCGTCCACTCCGGGGGAGCCCCCCGCTTCGTCCGCATCCTCATGGCGGGCGGCGACGACATCACCGACGCGCTCGTCGAGCGCACGGGGGTCACCGTCCTCGAGGCGGAGCACCTCAAGCGCGGCCTGGGCATCGGCGACGGCCTCACCGGTGAGCTGACCGTCGTGGGCCACGCCGTCGAGGCCGCCGCGCTGGGCTTCCTCGAGGAGGTCCGCAGCACCATCGACTACGCCGCTGCCACCAGCGGGCACCGCGCCGAGCGCGTGGTCCTGACCGGCGGCGGTGCCCGCCTGGACGGCCTGGCCCCGCGCCTGGCCGCCATGACCGGCCTCCCGGTGGACATCGGCTCCGTCAGCCACCGGCTGCGCCCCGGGCGCGACCTGCGCCCGGCCGACGACGGCGCGACGATGGCGATCGGCCTGGCCCTGGGGGTGTCGGCGTGAGCGGCCTGACCGAGGTGCTCGCAGGGGTCCGCCCCGCCGGGGACCGCTCCGAGCCCACCGGGTGGGTGGCTCCGCGGGTCAACCTGCTGCCGCGGAGCACCATCTCCCGCCGCGCCGTGCGCCGCGCCCAGCGCGGCGGCGCGCTGGGCGTGGCCGCTGCCCTCCTCGTGATCGCCGGCGCCTGGGCCGTCGGCAGCACCCACGCCGGGAACGCCCAGGCCGAGCTCGACACGGCCGAGGCGCGCGTCAGCGCCCTGCGGGCCCAGCAGGCCCAGTACGCCGCCGCCCCGCAGACCCTGCGGGCGCTGCGCACCACCGAGGAGGCCCGCGCCACCGCGATGGCCCAGGACGTCAGCTGGGCGGCCTTCGTCGGCACGCTCAGCGCCGCCCTGCCGGCCGGCGCGTGGCTCGACGGCGTGCAGGCCACGCTCACGGCCGACGACGCCTCGACCGCCCCCCCGGCCGACCCGGTGGCCGCAGCAGCCGACGCCGGCGAGGGCAGCATCACGATCACCGCGCGCTCCACCTCCTACGAGGACGTGGCCGCCTACCTCGACGCGCTGGGCACCGTCCCGGGCGTGGCCGACGCCTACCTCATGACGGCCACCATGGACAGCGCCCAGGCGGTCCCCGTCGTCTCCTTCACCATCACCGCGCAGGTCACCGACGCCGCGCTCACCCACCGCTTCGACCAGACGACCGACTCCCAGGAAGTGGGCTGACGTGCCCCTGTCGACCCCCGACCTCCGCGCTCCCGGCGCCCGCGGTGCCGACCGGGCCGGGACCCCCCGCGCGGCCGGTCCCGCCACCGCCGTCTTCCGCCCCACCGGGAGCTCGGGCGAGGCGGCGCCGTCCGCGGACCCCCGCCCCCTGCCGTGGCTCCTGGGCGGTGTCGGCGCCGTCGCGCTCGTCGCCCTCGGCGGCTGGGCGCTGGTGCTCGCGCCCCAGGCCGCCGGCACCGCGGCCCTGGAGGACCAGACCGTCCAGACCAGCGCGAACGAGGCCCAGCTCACCACCGAGGTGGCGCAGCTCCAGGCCCAGTTCTCCGACCTGCCCCAGTACCAGGCCGACCTGGCCCGCGCCCGGGCGCAGGTCCCCACCGACCCCGACCTGGCCGACCTGCTGCGCGCCCTGCGCGACGCCGCCGCCACCACCGGCGTCACCCTCACCGGCGTGGTGCCGGCCGCCCCCGAGGCCGCCGTGACGACGACGGCCGACGCCGCGGCCGCCGGCGACCCCGCGGCGACCGGGACCACCACCGACGGCGCGACCGCAGCGCCCGACGGCGCGGCGGGCCCGACCACCACCACCACCTCCACCACCACGGCGAACACCACGACGACCGACCCGGCCACCGGCCTGGTCCGCGTGCCGCTCACCCTGACGGCCACCGGCGGCTACGCGGCTGTCAACGCCTTCCTCGCCGCCGTCCAGCAGCAGGACCGCCTGGTGCTCCTCACGAGCGTCGCCCTCGCCCCGAGCACCGCCGCCGACGGCCAGACCCTGCTGACGCTGACCGCGTCCGGGGCGGCCTTCGCCCTGCCGGCCACCGACGCCGAGGTCTCGGCGGCGGCCGCACCGACGGCGGTGGCGTCTCCCACGGCCCTGCCGGCCACCGTCCTCACCGCGGCCACTCCCGCGGCCACCCGCTGAGCGCGAACGGACCAGGAGCCCCCATGACCACCAGTCCCTTCGGCGGCCCACCCCCCAGCGGCCCGGACGCCGAGACGATGGGCCCCTTCGAGGCCGCGGCGCTCGCCCGCACCTCCCTCGACCCGGTGGCCGAGCCCTTCGGCGCCCTGCCCGAGGAGCCGGCGGCTGCCGGGGCCCCCGGCCCGTTCGGCGTCGTCCCGGCCCCGCGGCCCGCTGCCGACCCCTCTGCCGACCCCTCTGCCACCCCGTCTGGCGACGTCTCCGAGCCCGCCGGGCTGTGGGCGAGGCCGACCCGGCCCGAGCGCCCCTCCCTGCGCCTGCCGACGCGCCTCGGCGGCGGCGGAGCGGCAGGCCGTCGCAGCCCCCTGCTCGCCATCGCCCTCGGTGGTGGTGCCCTGGTGCTGGGGGCGCTGGCCGCCGGCCTGCTGCTGAGCTCGCCCGACGGCGAGGAGGCGGGCGGCGTCGTCGTCGTGCCGGGAGCCTCGGCCACGCCCGGCTCCTCGGCCTCGCCGTCGGCGAGCACCGGCTCCGACCCGTCGGCGGAGCCCGGCGGCGGAGCCGTCGCGCTGGGCCGCGACCCCTTCGCGGCCCTGGTGGTCTCCACCGCGGCCGACCCGACGTCCGCCCCCGCGGCCGACCCGGCGTCCACCGGCGTCCCCGCCGAGGGGTCCGGCGGCTCCGGCGGCACCGCGACGGGCGGCTCCGGCGGCACGGGGACCGTCCCGTCCGGCGGCGGCACGACGACCGTCCAGGTGCCCGGCCCGACCGTCACGGTCACCGCGCCCCCGCCGGTGGTGTCCGCCCCGACGGCGCTGACCACCGCCCAGACGTGCTCGGCGGTGTCGGGGCCGATGGCGGCCGTGGAGCAGCTGCTCTCCGCCAGCGCCTCCTCGGGCGGCGCCGCCGTCGACACCGGGACGGCGCTGCGCACCCCCGTCGCCGCGCTGCGCGCCGCGGTCAGCGCGACCGCCGACGCCGCGCTGGCCTCCCGCCTCGACGTGGCCACGAGCAGCGCCGAGGCGCTGCGGTCGCAGCTGCTCGGCGGTGTGGCGGTCACGTCCGACCAGCTCACCACCCAGTCGTCGCTGGACGCGGCGGTCCGGACCGCCTGCGCCTGACCGCCCGCGCCTGACGGGCGGCCGGGCCGCGCGGCCGCCGCGGGCCGCGTGGGAGGATCAGCCACGTGCTGCGCTGGCTGACTGCGGGGGAGTCCCACGGCCCCGCCCTCGTCGGGGTCCTCGAGGGACTGCCCTCGGGGGTCTCCGTGACCACCGACCACCTCCGGGCCGCGCTCGCGCGGCGCCGCCTCGGCTACGGCCGGGGGGCGCGGATGGCGTTCGAGCAGGACGAGGTCACCGTGCTCGGCGGGCTGCGCCACGGGGTGACCCAGGGCGGCCCCCTCGCGGTCACCATCGGCAACACCGAGTGGCCCAAGTGGTCCACGGTCATGTCGCCCGACCCGGTCGACCCGTCGCTGCTCAAGACCACCGGCCGCAACGCCGCGCTGACCCGGCCCCGGCCCGGCCACGCCGACCTGGTCGGCATGCAGAAGCACGGCTTCGACGAGGCGCGCCCGGTGCTCGAGCGCGCCAGCGCCCGCGAGACCGCCACCCGCGTGGCCCTGGGCGAGGTCGCCGCGCGGTTCCTCGAGCAGGCGGCCGGCGTCCGGCTGGTCTCCCACACCGTCTCCCTGGGCCCGGTCGCGGTGCCCGAGGAGGCCTGGGACGAGGTCGGCCTGCCGCGGCCCGACGACGTCGCCGCCCTCGACGCCGACCCGCTGCGCTGCCACCACGGCCCCACCAGCGCCCGCATGGTCGAGGAGGTCGACGCCTGCCACAAGGAGGGCGACACCCTCGGCGGCGTCGTGGAGGTGCTGGCCTACGGCCTGCCGCCGGGCCTGGGCAGCCACACCCACTGGGACCGCCGCATCGACGGCCGCCTCGCCCAGGCCCTGATGGGCATCCAGGCCATCAAGGGCGTCGAGGTCGGCGACGGCTTCGAGACGGCCCGCCGCCGCGGCTCCGCCGCCCACGACGAGATCGAGACCGGACCCGACGGCGTGCTGCGCCGCCGCACCGGCCGCGCCGGCGGCACCGAGGGCGGCATGACCACCGGCGAGGTGCTGCGCGTGCGCGCCGCCATGAAGCCCATCGCCACCGTGCCCCGGGCCCTGGCCACCGTCGACGTCGCCACCGGCGAGGCCACCCAGGCCCACCACCAGCGCTCCGACGTCTGCGCCGTGCCCGCCTCCGGCGTCGTCGCCGAGGCGATGGTGGCCCTGGTGCTGGCTGACGCGCTGCTCGAGAAGTTCGGCGGCGACTCGGTCCCCGAGACGGCGCGCAACGTCCGCACCTACCTCGAGGGCATCCCCGAGCTGCTGCGCTCCTCGGGCAGCGCGGTCGGCAGTCCCGAGAGCTGACGGTGGCCCCCCGGGTCGTGCTCGTCGGCCCGATGGGCTCGGGCAAGTCCGCCGTCGGTGCGCTCCTGGCCGCCGACCTCGGCGTCGCGCTGCGCGACACCGACTCCGACGTCGAGGCGTCCGCGGGGCGCCCGGTGGCCGCGGTCTTCGCTGGCGAGGGCGAGGCGGGCTTCCGCGCCCGCGAGCGGGCTGCCGTCGCCGCTGCGCTGGGCGAGCACGACGGCGTGCTGTCTCTCGGCGGGGGAGCGGTGCTCGACGCCGCCACCCGCGCCGACCTCGTCGCGCTCGGTGCTCCCGTGGTGCTCCTGACCGCCTCGTGGGAGCACGTCAGCTCCCGCTTGGGCGACACGAGCACCCGCCCCGTCCTCGCCGGCGACGCCGAGCAGCGGTGGCGGTCGGCCCTGGCCGCGCGGGAGCACCTCTACGCCGAGGTGGCCGTGCACGTCGTCGCGACGGACGGGCGCAGCGCCCGCGAGGTGGCCGACGCCGTCCTCCCCCTCCTCCGTCCGTGATCACGGGGGGTGGGGGGAGGGGCTCCGTAGGATCGGGGGCCGTGAGCACCGAGACCCCCAGCGACGAGCCGACCCGGATCACCGTCGAGGGCGAGACGCCGTACGACGTCCTCATCGGCACCGGCCTGCTGGGCGAGCTGCCCGGCCTGCTGGGGCCGACGGTCCAGCGGGTGCTCGTGGTGCACCCCCACGCGCTGGCCGCCACCGGCGAGGCGGTCCGCGACGACCTCGCCGCCGCGGGCTTCGAGGCCTACCTCGCGGAGGTCCCCGACGGCGAGGACGCCAAGCGCGCCGAGGTGGCCGCCTTCTGCTGGGGCGTGCTCGGCCAGGCCGGCTTCACCCGCACCGACGCCGTCGTCGGCGTCGGCGGGGGAGCGGTCACCGACCTCGCCGGGTTCGTGGCCGCCACCTGGCTGCGCGGGGTCCGCGTCATCCAGGTGCCCACCACGCTGCTCGCCATGGTCGACGCCGCCGTCGGCGGCAAGACGGGCATCAACACCAAGGAGGGCAAGAACCTCGTCGGGTCGTTCCACCCGCCGTCGGGGGTGCTGTGCGACCTCGCCGCGCTGCAGACCCTCCCGGTGAACGACCTGCTCGCCGGCATGGCCGAGGTGGTCAAGTGCGGGTTCATCGCCGACCCGCGCGTCCTGGAGCTGGTGGAGGCGGACCCGGCCGCGGTCCGCGACCCGGGCGCCCCCGTCGTCCGCGAGCTGGTCGAGCGGGCCGTCGCGGTCAAGGCGCGCGTGGTGGGGGAGGACCTCAAGGAGTCGGGGCTGCGCGAGATCCTCAACTACGGCCACACCCTCGGTCACGCCATCGAGCTGGTGGAGCGCTACGAGTGGCGCCACGGCGCCGCCGTCAGCATCGGCATGGTCTACGCCGCCGAGCTCGCTCGCCTGGCCGGGCGCCTGGACGACGCCGTCGTCGACCGCCACCGCAGCGTGCTCGGCTCCCTCGGGCTGCCGATGGAGTACCGGGGCGACCGGTGGCCGCAGCTGCTCGACGGCATGAAGCGCGACAAGAAGACCCGCGGCGACCTGCTCCGCTTCGTGGTGCTCGACGACGTCGCCCGCCCCAGCCGGCTGGAGGGCCCCGACCCGGCGCTGCTGCAGGCCGCGTACGCGGAGATCAGCCGCCCGGCGCCGGCCGACGGCCGGATCACCATCGGCTGACCCCTCACCCGCCCGGCTGACCGGGTGGTTCGTCCGCTCGGGAGCAGCGCGGCCGGGCGGGCCGCGCTGCTCCGGTAGCATCGGCCCACGTGGCATCGACGAACGACCTGAAGAACGGCATCGTGCTCAACCTCGACGGACAGCTGTGGTCCGTGATCGAGTTCCAGCACGTGAAGCCCGGCAAGGGCGGTGCCTTCGTCCGCACCAAGCTGAAGAACGTGCTGTCGGGCAAGGTCGT
>Ga0325403_1005476_pt1 | contig 11984 bp, 4 predicted proteins | sample PopdelMetagenome_19_FD_205665 | JGI IMG/M metagenome (GOLD analysis project Ga0325403, IMG submission 205665) | Populus deltoides microbial communities from Bellville, Georgia, United States - Xylem-PdKOR-R4 | ecosystem: Host-associated > Plants > Phyllosphere > Stem > Wood/Secondary xylem...
GAAATACTGGGATGCTTATAGAAAGGGGTAGAATATTAAGATTATAATTCATTCATCTCTATATGGTTTTGTTTAAAAAGAAAGGGATAGAATACTGGGATTTTTATAGAAAGGGTCCAAATTTCATAAAAAAAAAAAACAAGCTTACAAATGAATGAATTAGCATTTAGGATTGCAAAGGGAATGATTATTATTTGTGTGTGATGAGAAGTGTTGCATATAGTTTTCTAGAGATCATGAAATTGGTCTCAAACACATTGATTTGATTTTATAGAAAATAATCAAGACTCTAAAGATAAACAAAGTTATAACAAGGTTCAAAACAGGTTGATGATGGATTTTATAGAAAACAAGTAAGACCCTAAAGAGGAACAAAGTCATAGTAACAGGTTCTTGCTAGCACAAATATAAACTAGGATGATAGACAGTCTAAGTCATAACAAACACAGCTAACCTCATAACAATAAGACTAGCAGTTGGCCGAGGAAGTTGCATCGGTGTTGTGGGTGGCATTTATAGCATAATAATAGGTGGTTATGGAGGTTATGAACATGACTAGTTATGGATAAACATGATCAAATCATGAGAGCATGGCTGGATAGACATGAGACATGGATAAAGCTATTCTTGACGCCATTAAGTTCATGAGAACATGGGGGAATAATAATACTAACTTACTAGAAAAAAAAGACCCTCATATTCCAAACTATCCAAGTAATGATAGAAAAAAAAACCCCACAAGTTGTTAACAAACCTACTTATTTTTATCATTGTTTTTCCTTTAAATGACCATTTTGTTGGCTTTCATGTATTTAAATTAATCCTTTTAAAATATAAGAAAATAATCATTATGCTATTATTGCATGACAAGAATTGTAAGAAACTCATTACTTGTTACAACCATTTAGTGGACATGCCGAATAAGAATTGAACTTGTGTAACAACCAAACTGATACCATTTAAGTTGATGAGGTCTTAATAACCAAAAAGGATGCTCACATTCAAAGATTATTGAATATAATTCTCAGACTTCTCTTCCTAGTTTATCATCAATATTAACTTCAAAAAACAAAAAGAAAAAAAACTTGTCAATATTTCTTTTTTGTTGTTTCTAATCTAATGGTTTCTCAAATATTAGACAAGGATAAACCCTCTCTGGACATTTCTTTACCTTCATAAATTGAAGAAGAAACTCTAGTGTCTTTTTAACACAAGTTATGACCATCACAGCGGAATAAGAATTGAACTTGTTACAACTATTTAGTGGACATGCCGAATAAGAATTGAACTTGTGTAACAACCAAACTGATATCATTTAAGTTCATGAGGTCTCAATAACCAAAAAGGATGCTCACATTCAAAGGTTATTGAATATAATTCTCAGACTTCTATTCATAGTTTATCATCAATATTAACTTTAAAAAACAAAAAGAAAAAAATACTTGTCAATATTTCTTTTTTGTTGTTTCCAATATGATGGTTTCTCAAATATTAGACAAGGATAAACCCTCTCTAGACATTTCTTTAGCTTCATAAATTGAAGAACAAACTCACTGTCTTTTTACCACAAGTTATGACCATCACAGCGGAATAAGAATTGAACTTGTTACAACCATTTAATGGACATGCCGAATAAGAATTGAACTTGTGTAACAACCAAACTGATATCATTTAAGTTCATGAGGTCTCAATAACCAAAAAGGATGCTTACATTCAAAAGTTATTGAATATAATTCTCAGACTTCTCTTCCTAGTTTATCATCAATATTAACTTCAAAAAATAAAAAGAAAAAAAAACTTGTCAATATTTCTTTTTTGTTGTTTCCAATATGATGGTTTCTCAAATATTAGACAAGAATAAACCCTCTCTAGACATTTCTTTAGCTTTATAAATTGAAGAACAAACTGTAGCGTCTTTTTACCACAAGTTATGACCATCACAGCCGAATAAAAATTGAACTTGTTACAACCATTTAGTGGACATGCCGAATAAGAATTGAACTTACATAACAACCAAATTGATACCATTTAAGTTCATGAGGTCTCAATAACCAAAAAGGATGCTCACATTCAAAAGTTATTGAATATAATTCTCAAACTTCTCTTCCTAGTTTATCATCAATATTAACTTCAAAAAAAAAAAAAACTTGTCAATATTTCTTTTTTGTTGTTTCCAATATGATGATTTCTCAAATATTAGATAAGGATAAACCCTCTCTGGACATTTCTTTACCTTCATAAATTGAAGAACAAACTCTAGTGTCTTTTTACCACAAGTTATGACCATCACAGCCTTCAAAACACTCACTTGTTTTAATGACATTTTTCTTGTGTTTAGAGAAACTATCTGTAACATCCCACATCGAAAGAAGAGTGTCCAGAGTTAGGGCATATTAAAACAGTGGGTACCTAACCTTGTAGGTCGCGTTTTGGAACCTGTGGGCTGTCAGGAACAAAACCGTGAGGCGTGGAAGCCGGGTTGGGCTGAGTCATAACAGACACTATTCTGCAAGGGAGAGTGGCTCGGGTATGTAATACCATATGTAAGGCCCTGGCCCTGGACACTCTTCTTTTGATGTGGGATGTTAATCTATCTCTCCAATTCTTCAAGCTTTCGGGTTATTTCTTGGAGATCCCCACCTTAAGAATGAGTCGTCATCGGCTCTGATACCATATGTAAGGTCCGACCCACTCTCCCTTGCAGAATATTGTTCGCTATGGCTCAGCCTAACCCGGCTTCCACGCCTCACGATTTTGTTCCTGGCAGCCCACATACCTCAAAACGCGTCCTACAAGGTTAGGTACCCACTGCCTTAATATGCCATGGCTCTAGACACTCTTCTTTTGATGTGGGATGTTACAATCCCCCCACCTTAAGAACGACTCGTCCTCGGCTCTGACACCATATGTAAGGCCCGGCCCACTCTCTCTTGTAGAATATTTTCCACTATGACTCAGCCCAACTCGGTTCCACGCCTCACGGTTTTGTTCCTGGCAGCTCACAGGCCCCAAAACGCGTCCTACAAGGTTAGGTACCCACTGCCTTAATATGCCCTGGCTCTGGACACTCTTCTTTCGATGTGAGATGTTAAACTATCTCTCCAGTTCTTCAAGCTTTCGAGTTATTTCTTGGAGATCCCAATCTTATTATTGATGAATTTGTGCATGAAATTTTGCCTTTTTAGCAACACTTATTAGTTTCTTCAATCCATCAAATCAAATTAGGCTTCTTCTAGGATTTATTTTTTAAAAAATTAGCACAATAAATTAAAAATATTGGCAGATAGCACAATTGGAAAAAAGTTAGTGAAATAATATAGTTTGTACATGTCACGATTGAAAAAACATGATATTTATAGCTTACCGCTATTCAAAATAGAGACATAAAAAAATATTAAATGGACAAGAGAGAGGATAGATGAAAGGAAGAAAGAAAAGACCTCGGAGACACTCTGAGACTTCGATTACGATACCACTGGTACCATAAAAAAGATCTTAACAAAACAAATCCAACAACATCAATGAAAGTCATCAATAATGACCTGAGTGAGCCATATTTGCTACCAAAGATGAGTGAGCCACCCACCACCTATGGGCGGCAAATATGGCACACTCGGGTCACCTTTTGTGACCTTTATTGGTGTTATTGAATTTATTTCATCAAGTTCTTTCTGATGGTATCGGTAGTGTCATAATCAAAACTTTGGTGTATCGCTAGGGTCTTTTTCTTCTTCTTCTTTTTTCGTTCTTTCTTTTTCTCTGTACTCTTTTCTTCTCATTTAATGAATTTTTATGGATGTCATTATTCTAAATAAAAACAATATATAAATATAATGTTTTCCAATCACAACATTTATAAAACTATGCTATTTTGTCAATTCTTTTTTCAATTGTATTATTTCACCAATATTTTTTTAAAAAAAAGTGAAAATAAGCAAAAATAACCTCATGTTAGCACCAAATTGTCTATCTCAAAATTCACCACCATCATTTCTTGACAAATAATAAAATGATTTGTGGTTATTGATAGGTTCAACTTTCTTAGAGACTAATCATAAATATTGATGGAGTTTTATTTTTAAATGGAATAAAAGTGATGGTTAAAATTAAATTACAAGATAAGTTCAACTTAATTGTAAAAGAGCTGGTAAATGATAACAAGTTAGGATATAATTTGTTTGATTGGTTTGAATGATGACTATAAGAATTACATATACTTATAGTGGTGGATAAATAAACACCACATAGATAAATACTAGCTACCTCACTCGTGTTATGTTGTGGATCATAATAAAAAATTTCTCGACATCATAAAAAGAAAGTGCAAGTATCATTAATGAGTTTTCTAGCAATAAGAAAAATATTAATTGTGAACTCACAATTTGGTGTATGTTAAATATGATAAAAAAAACATAAGTTTTTCTTTAAATTACAATTTTGAATTATTTTCTTACTAGAATATTTGTTTTTAGACAACATTCTATCATTATCACATAAACAAGTTTCAATTAAAAAAAACATCCTGGTAATTTTGATGTGATTATATTAAAACCCACAAGAGTAACATCGTACTTGTGCATTGCCATGAGGAACTCTTTGGCAGCATCATTAAATTTTGCGTAGCAACTCAACCTTGAAACATCCCAACCTAAGTCATTGCCTAACCTAAGCTCGTGGTGGTTGATTCGATATGACCAGGTCAGCTTGGCAAGTCAAAAGACAACTCAAATGATTAATAAAAATCTGATTTAACTTAAAACATACACGATGAAATCTTTTTTTTCAATATAGAGACTATGACATATCGGATCAATGCGTGTCTACCTGAGCTGACCTGTCAAACTTATGATTTAGGTTATGGACTCAACTGAGTTTCATAACTTTGTTTTTCAAAACTATTTTTATTTAACTATACAATCACTAAAGCCAAAAAAAATCATTTGCTATTTTTTTTATATAATAAACATATTATATTTGTAATTAATTAACTTTTAATAAAATCACACCTAAATGTTGAAAAAAAATAATAAACCAAAAACAGGCTAGGAAACTTGGCATAGAGAGCCAATTGCGACTGATCTATAAATTGAAAAGGTCAGATATGCATACCTAGCCTTTTTTTTTGTTAGCTCCTAAAAAAACAAAATAATCTAACAACACGTTGTTTAGAAACCCAAAATCCGACTACCAGATAGAAGGTTAAAAAACAAGGACGGAGACTTTTGAAAAAAAAAAGATTTTCAACCTATTTTAATCTAAAACATCTAATAAACACCCTAATAACCTAAAAAAAAAAACAATCTTCCAACTAAAAACACGTCAAGATTGGTAAAAAAAATACAAAATCAAGTTGAAAAACAATCCATGTCAATCTTGATATATATATATATATATATATATATATATATATATATATATATATATATATATATATTTGCAAGATAAAAGGTTAAAAAAAAAAACTAAAAAAAGCTTCTCTTATCAAATAAAACTTGTTGATACCAAGAACATCTTGTTTCATCATTGGATTTTGATCAACCATTGAATTTTTTTTCTTCACTAATTTTTAATGATTTTTTCTTTTATATTTTAATTAGTACTGAAAATAAATAAAATAAAGTTTTGAATCCAAATGAAAATTACAAAAAGTAAAGAGACCAAAATTAAACCCCGGCAATTTCACAATAAAAGCAAGTAGAATAAAAACCTTGTTTACATATAATGAGATGACATGCCTGCGCGCTGCCGCGGGCTTATAAAATAAATGCACTTAATAGCGTTATAATTGTGAACCAGCGCTAGATAAGTAATAGAAATTAAAGGTATGATGGAGCAAATATTTCATGATGAAAAAAAAAGTTATGTTGGTGATCAAAAACTTAGAAACTAAACAAAATAATTTGTAGCAATTTACCGTGTTTTGTGAGGAAAAATATAGTGCTTTCGCCACATGATTTAACTTTTCAGTTAATAAAAAGAAAAAAAAATTACAAAGCTAAATTCTCTACCAACTTAATATTAAAAAAAACCAACAAAGATAATTTTGGAAGGAAAAAAACCCATGAGAAAAAACGTTGTAGCAATTGACAATGTTTTGTGAGGAAAACTATAGCGCTTTTCCCAATAAAATAAAATAAAAAACCATTTAGAGAAATATTGTAGTAATCCACAGTGTTTTGTGAGAAAAACTACAACGCTTTCCTCATATGATTTAGTTTTACTATAATTATAATTCTTAACCAACTCAATATTTTAAAAAAAATCGACAAAGATAATTTTGGAAAAAAATCGTAAAAAAATCACATGGAAAAACACTGCAACAATTCACAGTATTTTAAAGAAAAAAATTACAAAACTAAATTCTTAATTAGCTCAATATTAAAAAAAAATTGACAAAGATAATTTTAGAAAAAAAATAAAAAAACAAACACCAAAAAAAAAATCATGTTGGAAGCATTGTAGCAATTCACAATGTTTTGTGATGAAAGCTACAGTGCTTCCCTACATGATTTAGCCTTATTTGTAATGACTTGTAATTATAATTTACAAACAACTCAATATTAAAAAAATAAAATTAAAAAAGATAATTTGAAAAAAGTTATAACAAAAAACCATACAGAGAAACACTGTAGCAATCCACAATGTTTTATGAGCAAAGCTACAATGTTTTCCCCACATAATTAAGCTTTATTACAAAGTTAAATTCTAACCAACTAAATATTAAAAAAAATAAAATCGACGAAGATAATTTTAGAAAAAATATCACAAAAAAAAAGAAAACACAAAAGAAACTGGAAGAAAACTATGTGAGGAAAAACTGTATCAATCCATAGTGTTTTGTGAGGAAAAACTTGCATTTACTTGTAATTGCAATTCTTAACCAGCTTAACATTTAAAAAATAAAATTGACAAAGATAATTTTAGAAAAAAAATTATAAAAACAGAAAAAAATCATGTGGGAAAAAACACTTAGCAATCAACAGTAATTTTCAAAAAAAGTTACAGTGCTTTCCTAACATATTGTAACTATAATTTTTAACCAGCTTAATATTAAAAAATAAAATAAAAAAAAGATAATTTTGGAGAAAAAAACCATGCGGAGAAACACTGTAGCAATCAACAATGTTTTAAAGAAAAAAAATTACAAAAATAAATTCTCAATCAGCTCAATATTAAAAAAAATCGACAAATATAATTTTAAAAAATAAAAAAAATAAAAATGAAAAACTATATAGAAAAACATCGCAGCAATTCACAGTATTTTAAAGAAAAAAATTACAAAGCAAAAATTTTAACCAAGTCAATATTTAAAAGGTAAAATCAACAAAAATAATTTTGAAAAAAAAATAAATAAAAAAAATAGGAAATTTTAAAAACAAAATTTGAAAAAAAAAGAAAAAAAAGAAAAAGGAAAAAAATTAAAAAAAAAAAAGGTGAAGAATTACTGTGGATCCTTTATATGGAGGAGGCTTCAATTGTTTTTTTTTTTTTTTTTATCCTTTTTGAAATTGAGCTGCATATTTATGAGATTGGTTCGTTTAGTTTTTGGATTAGGATAAAATAATTCATAATCTACTCTGCTGGTTGATGTGGTCCTCTCTTGTTTCTGCTTAATATCGCAGTGAAAGGATTGGTAGAACGTGAAGTGCTGCTATCTTCCCATTTAGCCTCTGTGTTTTTTCCCCTTAATAGGCTTTAAATCCCTTACAAGTTTTTGGCTTTTTTTAAACTTCATTATTGCAGAAACACTGTTTGCAATTGTTCATTGCCAAAGTTTTAGCTTTTAAAGACGAGCCTGTCTTTCTTGTCAACTGGAATTGTCCCTCTTACTCTGATCTTCTATCAATCTGCTATCATTCCTTTATAGCCCCATTTGAAACAATTTCTGCCTTCCCAAATCCTATTCACTGGTGCAAAATCAATTTGTTGCTGACGTTCTTCTGTTCCAGCATATTCTTCTAGCTGTGAAAGCACTGAGATTTCTCTTTTCCGTTGGATTTTTTTTTAGTTCTGTTTAATTTTAGATAGTTGATTGAAGCATACAGACTCATCTCCCCTAGCGGGCAATGGAAGATTGAAGCAGACAGCCTCGTCTCCCCTAGCGGGCAATGGAACCTCTCTTTCCGTCTCTATTTTCAACGCATTGAAAGAGGTCTGCATCGTGGAGAATATCAGAAGAGAGGCCTCCTGTTGATTCTTTTGATTTCATTTCTTAATGATACGGTGAAGGTACGAACCACAGGGCAGTTTGGCTGGCAATTGGCAACGGAGAGTGATCTGGAATTTGGGAAGAAGCCAAGAATGTGAATGGTGGTTTTCATTACCACTTGACACTTGGATTTGTGTCCTGTGGGATTAATAGAGATCTTGAAAATCAAGATGATGGTTTTATTCTTTATACAGCTATGATTGGAAGACTTTGAGACGGCTCTACGAATCAGCCTGAGCCCACCTACTCAATGAGATACCAGTGCTTCCAAAATTAAGTTTATAAAATCCTTTTTATTCGAAAATATATTATAATAATATATTTTTATTTTTTAAAATTATTTTTAATATTTACATTTGAAAACATAAAAAATATAATCTAAAATTAAAAAATTAAAATTTTAAAAAAATACTTTTACAACGTAAAAATATACATATAGTAGCACTAATATAGTCAAAATCCCAATTAAAGGCACCAAGGAAAAATAATTACAATATTAAATCTGTGATAAATCAGTAACACCCATAATTATTGGTAACTATATTTTTTTAACTTTTAAAATTCATTAAAAAAAGGTGAATGAGAATTTTAAAACTATATTTTTTTTTTCAGATTTTCACTCTCTTTCTCACCTCGTATTTTTAGTGTTTTCTTTTCATTTTATGTTTTGATTTTTCTTTTAAATCTAGAGTTTAGATTCATATTGCTGAGACATATTTGAGTTTTATATTATTTTTTTAATTTAAAGATCTTGGCTTATAAGTGCATTTAAACCACAGTGGTGGTGTTAGAATCTTAAGAGACATATTGTATATATTTTAGTTGCATAAGTAATGAGCAATAAGGCTTTAATAACAAATTATTCATCTTTGACGGCAACAACAAAAGTAAGATTCATTTTTTTAAAGTATTTTAACAAGTAAGTAGTTTGTTTTTTTTTTATTTTAATTTAAGCATAGTTGATTTAAGCATGTTTTTCTTGAGTTTATAGATTTAAAAACATTAGATTGCTTTAAAATTAAGAGCAATAAATAAATTAAAAGTAAGATAAACATGTAAATAAAATAGTAAAGATAAATAAGCATACGAATTGTAAAAAACATAGTAAATATAATAAAATAAGTTGCGTAAAAGATAAAATACAAAGTTGTAAATAACTCATGAGTTAAAATACAAGCAAGATAAGATTCTCAGGAGCTTGGAAGAGATCTTGTAAATAACTCATGAGTCAAAATTTCTATCATCTTGGTCCATGGTTTTTGTCTCAAACATCGGCCTCTTGATCTATTCTAGTCGAGCTATAACTACTCTTGTCAAGAAATCCATTACCACATTGCAACCGAACAATAATTATATATATATATATATATATATATATATATATATATATATATAACTGGTCTAAAAAGGACTTTAATGGATCCGGAACTAAAAGGCATAGATGATTTCTACATCGAAATGATCTTTTTGGGGACAAAGTGGTAGCCAATTGTTTTTTATTTGCTAGGAGAGGGATAAATTGAAAAAATAGAGGATGAAAATAAAAAATATATAAAAAAAATAGATTACAAACTAAAAGGTGGTGCGTAACATTCATTGTGAAGCTCCTACTCCCCGTATAAAAACTTTTCAACACTTATAGATTTTAAAAATTTAATTTTGGTACAAAATTTTATTATTTTAATTTTTTAAATTTTAGTTTGAGAGAAGAGAAAGAGTATATGGATTATGGTGGTGGTGAAAGAAAACATCAGTTTATGCCGAATTTAACCACTAAAAAAGTTAATCTTAGTGCTAATAGAAGAGTTCCATTTGAATATTTTTCACCTTTAAATTGGTTGGGAAAATAAATATGACCTCAGGAAGTTTTGGAATTTAGGTTTACTTTTTTCTTGGTTCATTTTTTAGGTTATTTGAATGTATAAACATATTTATTTAAATCTTTATGGTGTTTTTTGGGTCAAATTATGGTTTAAAAATAAAATTTTAGGTGTAAAACACCCATGCCCCGATTTCTAGTGACTAGATAGTAGACAACGTGTCGTTTATTTTTTTAAAAAAGAAAAAAATATCAAAGCCTAGGCACGTAGGCGCGGTTGACAGACTCATGCACCTAGTCTTTTTTTATTAAGGCCTGAAAGAGATGGGTCACTCAGACCCGCATGCCTAGGTTTTTTTTGGTTAATTTCATCATTTGATTTTGTTTTTTTATATATATATTTTCAATTTTATTGTTTAATATTTGGTTTATTTTAAATAGATATTCATAAGTTGTTTTGTTTTACATTCCATTAAATTATTATGGTTTCAAATAAATATTTTTTTCATTTTTTTAATGCTTGATTTTGTGAGATTCTATTTTTATTTTTATTTTTTTAGTAATCCAAGTTGTTTTTAAACTCACCAAGTTGACTGGGTCACATTAGGTTAACTCCCACAAGTTTTTTTTTTTTTTCTATTAGAAAACATGTTAGCAAATACCTATATTTTTTTTACATTAAAAAAATAATCTAACCCATTCCAACGACCTAGTAATAATAATATACAATATCTTTTTGTTTATTTTGGATGCAATACACATGAAAAAAGAAAAAGAAAAAAGATAGTGTTTGTGTCAACAATTTTTGGTTAAGGACTAGTTATTTGTCTCCTTTCTTAAGCTAGAGATTAAAAAATAAAAAAAAAATAAAAACTGAATACCGAAATTTTGTTTTTAAAATATTGAGTAATCAAAAAGTTATCATTTAAAAAGCAAAAGGGATAGAGTAAATTTTTTACATTAAATTTAAGACCGTCACTCATTTTTTTATTTGTCATTTTCACTTTGACTTTGTATCTTTCAATCTTGTCATTTCTTGATTAATTTGTCTAAATTAGCCTTTAATTTTTTCTTATAAAAGTGTAATTAAGAAAACAAAAGTTGAGAGAGAAAAAATTAAAAAGAGCATTCTTGTAATTTACAGTGCTCTATATATATATATATATATATGTGTGTGTGTGTGTGAATGATAAACAATTTCATCATGTATTTTAGTGTTTGTTAACTGGGAAGTAGGGTTAATTATTTTTGATTTGGTTTGATTTTTACATATAAAAATTACCAAACTAAAATTCTGTTAAATACAAAAAATAAAATAAAAAACGAACTGAAACCAATTCCAACCGACCGGTTTTGGTTCGGTTCAGTTTGGTTTTGGTTCGATTTAATTTGGTTTGGTTTAGTTTGATTATTTTATATTAAAAACAAAAAATTATATTGTTTTTTTTGCTTTTGTTTTGGAATTTTTGATGGGATTGATTTCAGTTTGGTTTATTTTTAAACTAAACCGGTTTGGTTCGGTTAAAGTTTTATGTACCCCGTTTAGTTTTTTCTTGCAGGTCTTGGGTTCCCTTTTCTAACATTAAAAAAAAAAAATGTAGTGTTATCCCACATACGTAATTTAAATTTTAATGCACTGCCTAAAGAATTAGTAATTTAAATTTTAATGCACTGCCTAAAGAATTAGTAAATCTTTTTGTTAAAAAAAAATGCCTAGAATTAGAATGAAAATAACATGGACGACAATAATAAGGCACAAATTTGTTTTAAAATGCTTATCCTAAAAGCATTTTAAAAACGTTTTGAAAATGTTTTTGAAAAAAATTATTTTTTTTATTTTTTTTATATTTTAAATTAATATTTTTTTATAATTTTATATTATTTTGATGCGCTGATTTTAAAAATAAAAAAAATTATTTGATATATTTTTAAGTAAAAAAATACTTTGAAAAGCAA
>Ga0325403_1005477_pt1 | contig 11983 bp, 10 predicted proteins | sample PopdelMetagenome_19_FD_205665 | JGI IMG/M metagenome (GOLD analysis project Ga0325403, IMG submission 205665) | Populus deltoides microbial communities from Bellville, Georgia, United States - Xylem-PdKOR-R4 | ecosystem: Host-associated > Plants > Phyllosphere > Stem > Wood/Secondary xylem...
ACATATTATTTTATCTGCCTTTTATTCTAAATAAATGTTTTTTTAATTAGCACTCTATATTTATCAGCTGATTTAATAAATTATTTTCACTTTCATTTTTTTAATTATTAATCAACCCATCAAGTTTAAAAAAATTCAATTTAAATAGATTAAAATTATGAAACATTGTCATTGACAATTATCATAATTTTTAATTAACTTAATAATATAAGGAACTATATTGAAATTTAAATAGATTATAACTAATTTTTTAATTGATAATTATTGAGTATAAAACGTAGTAATATTTTGATTTGTAGATGATAAATATTATTTAAAACTCTAAATTAAAGTAAAAAAAATTCAATTATAACAACGGAACCTAATGAACTGTGTCACCAGAAGAGAGCAATCCATGTAATTAATATTATTTTTAACAAAACAATCCATTCACCACCCTATTTTTCTAAAACAACGCAACTCATTAACTATTTTATAATTAATTTTTTTTTAAATATATATTTTTTTTGAACGAGTTTAGTTTTTTTTTTTTTAAATAATCGCACATTTTCTCCATTCACAAAACAGAAGACACCAGAGACAAATCTCTCTCTCGCTGATTTTCACCCCCCACTCTTTTAAAATTTCCCCAGTCACACAAAGCAATAAAACACAACACAGACACTCCTCCTCATTCTATATCTCCTTCAATATCCTCCACTTTTCTTCTCCTCCTCTCCTTTCCAATTTCCTATGGACTTTTCAACTACAACTCTTCTACTGAGTCTAGCCCATCACCAACGCCCCAAACTCTCTAGATTAAGATTTCATTGAATTTCACTCGTTTTTTTTTCCCCTTTTAATTCATGTTCCTATTCCCAAGCAATGATCCTTCTTATGCCCTTTTCAAAACTGGGGCACTGATTTTTCCATTTCTAAATGACTCTGCAGTCTTCTTCTTCTTCAACTAACTTCAATTCCTATAAAATTCTCCCTCTCCTCTGCCCATGTAAATCCTCCAATCAAACCAACTACCACCCACCACTCCCTTTCTCCAAAAGAAGACGTAAAAAACTAATCACCAACTTCACTCAACAAAATCTCAGAAGAAGGTTTCTAACTTTCCATGCTTGTGTCATCCCAAAAGACACTCGAAATCGCAATGTAAACATTGAGCTTTCAAAGGGCACTAAGGGGTTTGTTTTGAAGCGAATTTCTAACGAATTGGAGACTGAAGAATTATCTCAAGAGCATTCCATTTCCAACTTCACTGGCTTTCAAGAAGACCCAATCGTCGGCAAGTTAAGGACACAATTAGGAGTGATACACCCAATACCATCGCCTCCAATTAATAGAAATATTGTTGGGTTATTTGTGTTTTTCTTTTTTGTTGGCGTTGTTTTTGATAAAGCGTGGAATTCAAGAAAGAAAGATAAAAGCAATGAGGAAGGAAAGCTTGGCGGGGCGTGGCCGCAAGTGCCCACCAGCTTTTCTTTGTTTTTGGAGAAGGATTTGCAGAGAAAAGAGTCTGTTGAGTGGGTTAATATGGTGTTAGGGAAGTTGTGGAAGGTTTACAGAGGTGGGATTGAGAATTGGCTCATTGGGTTGTTGCAGCCTGTTATTGATAATTTGAAGAAGCCTGATTATGTTGAGAGAGTTGAAATTAAGCAGTTCTCTTTAGGGGATGAACCATTGTCTGTAAGGAATGTTGAGAGGAGAACTTCTCGCCGTGTCAACGATTTGCAGTAAGTTAGCTAGCTATTTGAAGTCCTTGTCATCCATTTTTAAAATTTTTGTAATGAATTTTGTCTTGGAAATCCGATTGTTAATTAGTAATAGCTTTTAATTGATTTCTACTGTGCAACGGGGTATGGTAAGTGTTAGGCATTCATTATTCAGATTCATAACATAGAAAACTGATTTATGTTGTTTTTCGTGATATTTAGGTATCAAATAGGCCTCAGATATACTGGTGGTGCTCGGATGCTGCTAATGCTGTCGCTAAAATTTGGCATTATCCCCATTGTGGTGCCAGTCGGTGTTCGAGATTTTGATATTGATGGTGAACTTTGGGTCAAATTGCGGTTGATACCAACAGAGCCATGGGTGGGAGCTGTTTCGTGGGCTTTTGTGTCACTCCCGAAGATCAAATTTGAACTTTCACCATTTCGTTTGTTCAATCTAATGGGTAGGCCATTGTTATTGTCTTAAAGGGTTTATTTCATCTATTTTATGTCTTAATAATACTTGCATCTGGAATCATTCAGCTATAATACACTGAATAGCTAAGAATAATTACTGAAGTTTGATGTCATTTCTTCTTGAAATCTGCCAATCTGTTGATGACGTTTACTAAATCCCATTTGCTTTAGGAGAACGCATCTGCTGATTTCTTAATGATGAAAACTTGACATAAGTAATGGATGATTGGCAAAACTGAACATGATTTGAGATTGTGGATACACCATAGAGCTCTTCTTTTCTAGTTCCCTGTGTTCTATCTCTTGTATTTTAATACCTAATTAACTCGATACTGGAGATTCTAATGCAAACCTCTTCTTTTCTCATTTTCTATGCTTGCATTGGGCGACACCAGCAATTCCTGTTCTCTCAATGTAAGTGGACTTTTCTCTCCATTCTATTTTTTAGTTTTCTATGTATTATTTTTCACTGTAATATTATTGCCCCTAGGCAGTCTCTGTCTTTGAAAAGTCATTTATCCCATAATTTCAAAGTTAATATGGTCAGTTGACCTTGAATGCAACCAGATGGTATTTTAGGTTTTAGAAGATGCAGCATAGTACAAATGATAATCGTGCATTCTCTTAAGCAAATAATTTGGTGATTTATTACAAATGCGTGTTTCCTGGAAACAGTAAATAAGCTTGTTGAATTTTTTCACAAGCCATCCTCTGGTTGCAAGCCAATTTAACTTCCGACTTTGAAGCCTATGTTCTCTGATGTGTCTGGAAAAATGTATTTTGTTTGATAATAATACAATAACAAAATGCATCAAAGGAGAAGGACCATTATAGCTATAGCATATTTTAGGGTTTTTGCTGTCTTTCCTTTCACCAAATTTAAATGGTTCACTGCATTTCCATAGGTTTCTGAAAAAACTTCTCACTGAGGATTTGCCTCGACTGTTTGTTCGTCCTAAGAAGATTGTTTTGGATTTTCAAAAAGGAAAAGCGGTTGGCCCTGTTGCAAATGAATCAGGAGAAATGCAAGAAGGAAACAGGGATTTTGTTGGAGAACTATCAGTCACTCTTGTAGATGCTCGAAAACTTTCCTACGTCTTCCTTGGTAAAAGTTCTTTCTACTTCAGTTTTCTTGAAATGTATTATTCATTAGAATCCTTGCATGCAATTTTGAGTAGTCGAATCTTGCTCAAAATTATTATTGACTGAAAAGGATGCCTCTGCTTTAATTTGATAATTTTTACATCTCTATTGAAGTCTTCATATATGATGATGAATATCGTATCAAACATGTTTCTGCCTAGTGCTTGACACCCATTTGGATGATTTAATAAGTACCAGTCTTTATTCTTCTGAAATAGTAAGGAAAGCAGAGGGCTGCCATGCATTTGTCTTTTAACCCATTTTCAAGTATTTCAGTATTTTGTTTGTTCGGATTCTTTCACATTGATTTGCAATCTTAAAGATGCATCACTACATTTTGTTGATGTTATCAGTTATAAGAGTCACAAGCATAGTACTACTGCATCCCCCCATTTGATCATTGGTGTATGACTGTTTGGGCATCTTAATTCTCATATATATTTTCTATTCCACCTGTAGCACTCATTATTTACCTGTTGTTTGTCAGGTAAAACAGACCCATATGTCATTCTGAACCTGGGAGATCAAATTATGCGCAGTAAAAAGAATAGTCAAACTACTGTCATTGGGCCTCCTGGCGAACCAATTTGGAATCAGGTGATTCTTCATGTTCCATGTTTCATTTATTTGCAAACACGTTTATTTACCAGAAAACATTCATTGTTGGGTGCGATTTGTACACTTATTGTTAACTTTCATGAGATAATTGTGTTTTATGACTTTGGCCAGGATTTTCACATGCTTGTTACAAACCCCAGGAAACAAAAATTGAACATCCAAGTGAAAGACTCTCTTGGATTCACGGGTTTAACTATTGGTATAGGAGAGGTAAATGTCTTATTCCAAACAACTCTTTTTTCGCAAAAGTACAAAGTTGTCCTTAATGTTTTCTTTGGATGTTTGTCGTACTTGAATGGTTGATCACAAAGCATATAGAGAATTTTTTTATTAGACATAACCTCTTCAGTGGGTTTACTTATATGCATAAGATATGCCTAGAAATTTACCTCAAGCAAGTGAGATAACATAAATTTTAATGAACAATTAGGAAGTTTGGATATCTAATCCTGCTGCAAATAAATTTATTATAGAAATCGATATTTTGATATCCAATCAAATGTTTGGTTTTGTGCTTTGTAATGATATCATGTTTTTTTCCTTTACATTTAAACTGGCATTAACACCAGCATTTATTGTAAAAGAATTGATGTTCATAGTAGATTCATAGAACCTGCCTGCTTCAGTGGTATTGGTGAAGAGAAGAAATGGAGGTGGTGGTTGTCCAACAATCAGAACATATTTTTAATGGTCTTGGTATTAGTTGACGTTTCCTTGCAGTGTGGTGACATGGTGATTCTGGGGGATTGAAATAATAGTGGTGCTATAGGTGGTGGCAGTGGCGACAGTGATGGCCAGAGAGGTGGCAATAGCAAGTTTATGAGTTGATGGACCCAAAACTTGCTCTCTCTCTCTCTCTCTCCCCCCCCCTCTCTCTCCAGGATTTTTGTTACGTGAGCTTCATATTGTAATTTCCCTGCATTTATTGGGCAATTTGTGCAGGAACTGGAAAATTTGATTGTTATTTGTGGCAGTTACATTCTTTCATTTCTCTTAAATATAGCTTTCTAAATTCAACAACATGTACAGGTTGATTTGGGATCTTTGCAAGATACTGTACCAACTGACAAGATTGTGGTTCTGCAAGGAGGTTGGGGATTGTTCAGAAAAGCTTCTTCTGGAGAGATTCTCCTTCGACTAACTTATAAAGCCTATGTTGAGGATGAAGATGATGATAAGAAGGAGGTGGAGCATGTTGATGCAGATGCTTCAGATGATGAGATGTCTGATTCTAATGAATCAAATGCTATCTATGAGCCTAGTAGAAGGGGTTCTTCAAATGAGATGGATAAAGAGTCATTTATGGATGTTCTAGCAGCTTTGATTGTGAGTGAGGAATTTCAAGGAATAGTGGCGTCTGAGACAGGAAATAACAAACTTTCCAATGATGCCTCTGGTGCAGGATCTGCAGTATCACGCTCACATACTCTTAATGCTGAATCAATGCCCTCAGATAGCAATAACAGTTCTGAAGGTTCTGCTGGTAATGTTTTTATTTTCTCTTTATCAGTCGTCACCTAAACATTCAATATGTGAAAGAACCACACATCTAAGGTTGGTTTAAATTGTCATCTCACGATCAACATTTGAAAACTTGTTATTGCAGGATCAATCTTAGTTTGGTTTGCGGTGATTACAAGTATATTAGTTCTAATTGCTGTCACTTTGGATGGTTCAAGTTTCTTCAACCCTTGATCTGAATCGGTAAAGCGTACTATGAGCTTGTATGATCATGTAGTTCTGAAAACCTCTTTCCACTTTATTTCAGCTTTGAATTATAATCATAAATCTAAGGTTTCTATCGAAGTCTATAAGTTCACAAGCAAGTGCCACGACACACTAGAATTCCACAATCCAGGGCCAAGCAACACAAGTCCCCATACATTTGTGGCATGGCTTACTGTTTGTCATATGATCTTTGAATTTTTATCGTTCAAAATTAGAATGCTATTTAGATGTAGTTGCAGTGCCCCTTTTTTTCCCAGATTAAAGAAAGCCCTTTAGATTAATTGGAAGTAAATGATGCAAGAACATGGTGCAGATTAATATCAATTCAGTTCTCATGTTTATGTGAAATCTCCATTTTGGTATTTGTTTTTGCTTATTTACTACTTCAGCATCTTAAACTGAATTAGACTTCTAAGTTGAGATACCTCATTTTTTTGCAGGTTGGAAAACAACCCCCCTTCTCGCTTATCAGGGATGATTTCCGAAGTTCCCCCACCCCCCACAGTTCTTTCTCTATGTAAATTCATGGTCTTCAGCAGAGGAATATTCTGTTACGGCAAGAAAGTTTTGGCTTCTCTAATTTGAGGCATCATTAGTGTAATTTACGTGGTAGATCTATACATTGTTCATGTACGTGAAAACAATTCATTTTAAATTCTATCATAACAAATTTAATCGATGGAATGAATTGGCTTTCAATCTAGAATATTGTTAATCCAAATTTTATTCGCAACTGATAATATGAAAGAAACATAGCTCTTAACATGTTCTTTTAGAAAGAAGGAAAAAACAACACTAAATCCTGGGCTTCCTAGCTATCAGGAAGGGTTTCAACATAATAAGACATGGCCGTGCATGACCACGATTGCTCCTAAACTTTTATTGGCAAGTAATATAGTTCATCAAATTCTAGTACGTTTTTCACCTCCATTCTTCAACCTTCATGATCATGCTGTTCAAAGCTTTGGCTTCAGTACCTCAGCCATGCTACTTCTGTCAGGAAGTTGTAAGAACTGCCAGTCATCATCATCATCAATGCCAGTGAAACAGCGATCCACCATATCTTTGCTGACCAGCTCTAATCTTGAAGGCTCCCACTGGAAAAAAAAAAGGAAAAAATGTAAATGAAACTGTTACTATCATTATTTTTTTTTTTAAAAAATCAGGCTTTTAATCATAATAATTGATGCTTATGTTATTGCAAGTATTAAATGAAGGACAATGGGAAATCTGGCAATTGTTAAAGCACTACTTAGAGAAGTGCTAAAAGATATCATCAATATATATATATATATATATAATGACGGTTAAGAAGAGTGATGGGTTTTTCTATCATCTATACCTGGGGTTTTTTGTCTTTGTCAACCAGCATTGCTCTTGCTCCCTGTAGATGTATGTTTAATTAACAAGGGAGATGTTAAAAGAATATATAATAACATGGGAATTATCTTGTGCTAGTGAATTTTAAAAGTATATTAAAATAGTTTTTTTAATTTAAAATAAAATAAAATTTCATGAAACTCCAGTTGTATCGCTACCATAGACAGCCTCTTAATTTACACCTATTCATTTATTTTATTTTATTTTTGACCTATTTATTGCTGTATATACATGTGAATTAATTAATTAATTAATTAATTAATTAATCTAAGCATTCAAACAACCAGTCTGTACCTCAAGTGCATCGTTACTAACAGTTGCTCGAATGCAGTTGCAGCAGATAGTGTACTCACGAACGAGACACTGCTTCAGATTCTGCGTTCTTCCTTCTCTTATCTAAGCAGATTGAGCAAGACTTACCCATGCCATTAATGTATAATGGTTAAGATAGTAAAAAAACAAAACAAAAAAAAAGAAATGGTTGAGAATTCTTTACCGATCTAAGAGCAATTTTAAGGCTGATTGGGCTAACTGATTTGATGGATTTTATTGCCACGAGGATCCACTTTTCTGTCCGATTTTCAACTTCATTTTCCTACACCATGCCAAGCAATTAAAGCCCGCTTTAATTGATTCATAATAATATGGAAAATCGCGCGTGCATGTTTCCTTGTGAGAAAATATTATTGACAATTACCAGGGATAGCAAGACTTCCTCAACTGTTTCCTTGGAGAAACACTTGTTAATAACCTCCAATCTGGGCAACCAAAACAGATTAGCTGGGGCCTGTAACACATCAAGATTAATGAAATAAGCAGAGGAGCAAGCGTTGGATATTGATATTCTTTTTCGACCTGCTGTAAGCACTATCATCTCTTATAGCTGGTTTGTGACCAAAATTATTGATAGCCTCAGAAATTGTTGCTGTATCCGATGAGCCTGGAGCTTGGAGCGCATTCTCCAATGCAAGCAAATCCTATAATATAAGCATAATTCCAGTGATTTACTTTGTTAGTCACTGGGTTTATACAGGGATGTTAAAGTAGTCTCAAACAACACTAGGGATTGAATATGGTAGGTACTCTAGAGAGAACGAAATGTGTTGCCAGGCCGCACGCGAGCATTTCTGCTCCATCAAGCCGGGCACCGGTAAGCCCTAGATATTCCCCTGCATAATGGGATTTCACAGAAAATGCACGTATTAGCACCGGTTCTTTTGTGTGTGGGGTTATTAATTACCACTAAACTCATTTCATAATTGTGATTAAGACCATGGCCATCACCGTGATTCGGAAAACAAATGTTAGCGGTATTTCTAGCATCACCCTTCTTATCAACGAAAAAAACAGAAATGAAAGGGTGTCTGGCATAGTATTACCAAAATGCCCTGGGAGCCTGGAAAGAAAATGTGATGCACCAAGATCAGGAAAATGCCCGATTAATGTTTCAGGCATGGCAAATACCTGGATGAAGAAAAAGCGAACCGAAGAACATCACAGAACTGGATCAGTGGGGGGTTTGTACCAATCATTATGCTTCTCAATCACAGTTCCATTGCAACATCAAGGATTTATTACCGCTATTCTCGGTGGCAATGCTTACAGTATTGAAAATTATGCTGAAAGGAGACAAGGAACTTACAGTATTCTCGGTGACAATCCTGAACCTTCCATGCATGGACAGGCCAGCACCTCCTCCCATTACAATACCATCAACCAGTGAAATCTTCAAGGAAATTAAGAAAAAAACTAGCATCGAGTGACTGAAAATCATCTCTTGAAAGAAACACATGTAAAATTTAATCCTGTCTCACCAGAGGCTTCCTGTATGTAGCAAGTATGTAGTCTAAGATGAGTTGTTTCTCGTAAAATTTCTCACCATAGCTCCAATGGCCTAAATAATGGAAATAACATTACAGATTGTTAGAACTACAACTATTCCAGTTTGTGCATATAAAATTATAGACATTGATGCTCATGGCAGGAACTCCTGCTGCCAGTGGGTGGTAGGAGGACATTAAGCTTCCGTGTAGCAATCGGCAGCAGGAAACTTCCTGTATCTGAGCAGCAGGAAAATATACTCCCAAACAAATGTTAATTTACCTTGAGTTACAGACAAAAAATTTGAAACAATATCACCACCAGCACAAAATATATTTCCGTTTCCCTGTAAAAAAGATGAATGGTGAGATATCTCTTTATTTTATCTCGTGGCCGACCTAAATTCCATCTCTAAAAGCCCACATTTTTTGGCAGAGGGTTAATGGCACAAAACTCTGCCAATTACCAAATCGCTGTATATATTTTCAAATTGAAATTTGTTATCCACTCAAAGAGATCAAGGGAATGTTGAACTTGATAATGCTAAAAGCACCGCTCCAATGTCCAAAAGCTATCGAAATTAAGCTCATTTAGATTTGGTTTTTTACTTTTCATGTAACCACGTGCTAAAACAGTGTTCCCCCCCTCTCTACCTTCAAAATTACAAGTCTAACTGCAGAGTCATTCTCAAAGGCCTTCAAGTTCTTTAGCATTTGAGAAACCTGGAAAGTGGAAGGAAGAAAAAAGGAAAAAAAGTTTAACAATATATTGGTGCAAGTGGAGCATAACGAATGCAACACATAACAAATGCAAAGTAGTAGAAAGAAATCAATGTCTTGATAGCCTGGAGATAGGACAACCTTTCCCACCAAAATAAAAATAAATGGAAGACATAAATCCTGCTCTGCTTTCACATCATTCAAGAAGTAATTCAAAAACGTTAGACGCGTACCATTTCATAATTGAGGATATTTAGCTTCTCAGGTCTGTTCAAGATCACCTTTCTGGAAATTGAATCCCCTTCAAACAATACCTGTTTATATATATATATATATATATATAAGAATCAACATGGCATGAATCATAATTCCAAATTAGGACCACAGACATATCAAAATGCTTGACAGAACAAAATTACTTTTGACTGAATATGAAAAAGCTTATCATATTTTTTATATATAGTTATTCAGGAGTACGGATATGCAGATCTGCACATCATTCTCATTTGTAAGTCTTGTAGTATCTTGAAGAGTTTCCAAACAAGGAAAAGAAAATGAAAAATAACATATATAACCAAAAATTCCTCCCCTTCTGATAATGTATTCTGAAAAAATGGCCTAATCACAAAAAAACATACTCCATGCTCGTAAACGCCATTTAATGTATGTGAGATTATGTTTCCTGCAACAGGACTTTGCTGCATAACAACCTACAGTAACTCCAACACCTACAGCAAGCAAACTAGTGACGGAAAAAAAATAACGGAGAGACAACATTACCTGATTGAGCTCCTTTCTGTAGCTGAAGAGGGGAGACATATCAAAGTCGTGTCCTTCACTTTTGCAATAGATGATCTCAATCGTTAACGCTGTAAGACCTGTTGGAGTGGGATACAATATAGGGAAGTGCTGTATGTAACACAGATATTCAGATCCTTGTCTTCCTTCCCATGTATATTTATTCTTAAGCTTCAAAGGCACCTTAATGAAGAACATATTTAAGAGCAACGGTATGAGGTAGGTATATTAGCTAATTAATGCCTCTATTTGGCTGGAGGGTTGAACTTATCTTTTGTTCTGAAGATTCGCTACTTTGGTGTGAGACATCTCTGGAGCACTCTCCTACAAAAAAAAAAAGAAGAAGCTTGGATGCAAGGTTGTCAAAAACATATTTTTGACACGGTATAAAAAATATAAAATAAACTCGGGTCGTAAAAATAAATTGTAAAATCATAAGGAATTTTTTTTTATACATAATTCAAGCACTTTAAAATACATGGTTCAAATAAAAATTCATACATAGTTCAATCATCTTAAAATACATGATTCAAAAATTCAATATCTATACCATGTTCCCATTCCATATCAAGTCTATTACCAGAAATTTTTTTTCTAGATATTGTAAGTTCAACAATTCAAGAATCAACTCAAATCAGCCTTGTATTCAATCCAAATATAATATGATTCTAATTAATTTTTTGTTAAAAAAAATACCATAATACATGTGTTATATATAATATATTTTTTTATTTTTAATATTAATATATCAAAACGATTCAAAAATATAAAAAAATATTAATTTATAACTTAAAAAAATTAAAAAAAAAACTTTCAGAACATTACTAGAAATAGATTTTGTTTATAACATTAGTGATGAGGGACATTATTAGCAGGTGAAGTAGGTGAGATATTAAAAAAGTTAAGTTAATAAGTAATTAAGGAGGAGTTAATCAAGAGAGGTTAATTGTTCTGTTGAAGTGAAGACAAGAGCGGATAATTGGGAATTGAGCCTGACAGCATGTTTTTTGTTTTCTCATCAGCGTCAAGGAAGTCTGCCATGTCACCCTTCAGGGTGTAGCTGGCAGCATGGTTTTTTGTGTGGATAAATGTCATGCTGTTATTGGTCTGGAGGAAACATATATTGCACTGTTGTGATTCTGCATGATAAGCATGTATTAACTCGTAAAATTGATGATTGCTTGTATGCTGCATCGATCATGATGAAACGACAGGCCTTACGGATTCGCACTGGCACTTCACTCACTAGACAAGCAATTATGTGTTCAATTTCCTCTGCCCATTAATTTCATTTGAGGACAGTTCAGGGTTTGGTGAAGGAAGGGAAGTGGGGCTGTGTGGTTAGGATTAACAAGCACACAATTTTCAGTGCTCAATGGGACGACATTGATATAATTCCAGACCTGTCTTTGGAGTAGGGAATTTAATGCATTCAGCTATTTAGAGAAAAACATACTCGAAGTGGCGAATGCCGCAAGTGGAACTCATAATGAGCACACCCATTTCTGCTCTTTCGGTATCTGTCTGCGACTCAAGTTCATTTACATTTCGGTTTTAGAACGACTGATTGCTGAAATGGGTGCTTTTCGCATCTTT
>Ga0325403_1005480_pt1 | contig 11979 bp, 5 predicted proteins | sample PopdelMetagenome_19_FD_205665 | JGI IMG/M metagenome (GOLD analysis project Ga0325403, IMG submission 205665) | Populus deltoides microbial communities from Bellville, Georgia, United States - Xylem-PdKOR-R4 | ecosystem: Host-associated > Plants > Phyllosphere > Stem > Wood/Secondary xylem...
CAGAGAGTTACAAAGGATGACGCGATGAAATGGTTCCAGGTCAAATATGAAGGAGTCATCCTTAACAAATCCCAAAATATTTGATCTTAGATCTTTTCCTGACTTCTTCAAGTTTAAATTTTGGCAATTCGTTGACCCTGGGCAGGGATTTATGTACCTGGAGTTGTAGTTTTCATCTAGAATTTCTTGAATTGGTAGATAATCTGAAGTTCTATGTATTTTTGTGTTCTTGTTTCACTGCTTGTGCTTTTATTAATATAATGCTGTTCGTTTATGCTGATATCATCATGCATCCAGTATCCAGTATTCCCAATCAAAATGGCTTGTTTGTCCATAATCAAAATCAGTGTGGCATTACATGGACAGTAATCGACCAATAACAGGGCTTCGCCGCATTGCGGGCACCCAACAAAGCAGGGGACATAATTTCCCGTGACTACCATGGAGGCTTTTAGCTTCAACTACAAGCATGTGGAACCAATAAATTATGTTCGTGCAGTTGGCAAGGCATTTTTTTTGTAGATAAGCTCTTCTTAAAGTTCACATTGACTGACTGTGACCTCTGCGGCCTTAGCTTTTCTGGGAACCGTTTTACATGGAGTAATCATTAGGGAGGGGGCGCCATTTCATTGTCTCTGTTTTTACTTGGATTGGAATGGTGCATAATTTATAATATTTTATTTTGATCCTCAAACATTTTCCTCTTTGATTTAGGCGATTTTAGAGCTGATTGAAAATGTAGTTATGGTTGTTTTTTAAAATATTTTTTACTTACAAAAATATCAAAATAATATTGTTTTTAAAATTATTTTTAACATCAATGCATCAAAATAATATGAAAACATTAAAAAAATATATTATTTTAAAACAAAGAAAAAAATAATTTTTTTAAAATTTTTTTCAAAAGTGTTTTTAAAAGCAAAAACAAAAGAGAATAAAAAAATAAAAAAAAAAAGGTAAATTAGATATAATCTTAGAATTTTATAAGAAAAGTTCAATTTGCTCCCTTTAGTTCTCAACTAATAAATGACTAGTTTCTTTAGTTGTTAGAAATATAATTTTATTTTTAACAAAACTTTATTATTTAATTTTTTTAGTGTTTTTTAGAGAGAGAGAGTCTTTGAATTTTGGCATAGAGAGAGAGTTGTCATTGACGCTAATTTTGATACAAATAATTGACGCTGATTCTGACATAAAAAATAATCAATCTTAATGTCAATGAATTTCATTTCAATCTATTTTTCATGAGAGTAGTTAGAAAGTCGTTGGATTCCAACGTATAAAAAGAATTGTTATTAAAATCGATTTCACACATAAAAAATGATCGATTTTGGTGTCAATGAGTTTCACTTGATAGGAAGTTTTACCTAGGTGTTATTTTTCCTCCATGCCTAATAAGGTAGATATTCCTACAATAAGATTTTCAGGTTCGAGTTGATTTTGGGTTTTTTAGTTGTATTTTGGGTTATTTGAGACCATGAATAGGTTTATTAAGGTGTGTAAGGTGTTTTTCTACGTGTTTTGGATATATAAAAAAAAAAGAGAGCTAAAAAACAGGTTTTTGAGCAAAAAACCGAAGCCCTGGTTTTTCAGGGACCTTTTGGTAGCAAGATTTTGCAAACAGTAGACGACAAGTTATCTGTTCATTTTTTTATTTTTTAAAAATAGCGATGTATGATATATTGTCTACCCCTTAAATAAATAAATAAAATATAAAACCAGGTCCTGTTGTGCGGGGTGGCTGGAAAGCCCACGTGCCCAGGTTCTTTTTTTAAAAGGCCTAAGCATGCTAGGCCAACAAGTCCACGTGTCTAGGCCACTAGGCTCACGTGTCTGGGCTTCTTTTTGGTTTTTTTAATTAAAATTGTGTGTTATTTTGTAATTAGGTAAAAAATAAATTTAATAAAAAATAATTAAGCCTAGTTGAGCCTATAACGCGACCACAAGTTTAACGAGTTAATCCAAAATGCAAAGGTCGATCCAATATTTTGTTTTTTTAATATATATTTTTAACTATGTTAGGTTGAATTTTCTTAACCATTTGGTTTATTTGATTTTTTTCTCTATGGGATTAATTAGCTCAAATTTGATCTATTACATTATTGTCATAGTCTCATGATCTGGATCACGAGTATAGCAAGTTGACATGACTTGACTCGACCATTTTGGTATATCACCATGTCAATATTTTTTTAATAAAAAAGTCATTTTGTAGATTTTTTTGTTCCTTCAATTTGTTTTCTTCCATGTTCATACTTTAATTTTTTTAAATAAAAATTTTATCCTATAATTAGGTAAAAAAATAAAATTTAAAAAATAAATAGTTAAACTCATTGGATTCCATAACCTGAATCACGGGCTTGACAGGTTAAGTCGCGAAGCTTGGGTTGATCAAATATGTTTTCGTCTCAATTTGTTTTTTAAAAGATGCGATACTGAAATCTTTATAAGTATTTGGTTTATTTGGAATTGGTTTTCATGATGTGTTTCATTTTGGTTTATATAGGATTAATTGGTTATGGTTTGTTTTCTATAGAGATTTTTTTATCATCTTGATTTTTTAAATTTAGATCACATTATTATTGATCATTTAGTTTTCAGATTTAATAACACAATAAAAAAGTACTTTCTACAATGTTAACATTTTTTATGTTTTTTTAAAATAATCCAACCCGTAACGAATCGCAAACCAATATTCCAAAGCTACTTAGTGTGTGTTTAACTTGGAGGTGTAGTGGTTTTTTTTAAAAGATATAATCTTTTTAAAGCACAAATCACACCTCCAAAAGCTAAAAATACATGCTTTTTGTGTGGGCCCCACGAAAAAAAAAGTCAAAGCCACCTTCAAACCAAACACTCCAAAAAAGCTAAACTCCCAATCAAACTTGGTACTCTGGCTTTAGGTTTTGCTCCACATAACAATGAATTATTAAACTATGTTTGGGAGAGTGGTGGCTTTTGTGATTGCGGTTGGTAAAAAGTAGTGTTTTAAAAATCACGTTTTCTTGTGGTTTTGTATGATAAAATATATGTTTGGTTAAAACTGTGGTTAAAATTATTGTTGTCTAAAAAGCAATTTATATGTGTTTGGTTAAGTTGTTTTTGTAAGTGCTTCTGGTAATAAAATTACCAATAAGGAAGATGGGAGCATTTGTGAGCATTTTTTGTTGTAATACATAAAAAAATAAGAATATTACATTGTTGTTGTCCTTTAATCATATCATTAAACTATCTGTTATTCCATCACAGACATAATTCATTCGAGAAGGCCTTTAGTTGCCTTGGCTTTGAGAACGTGGAATAACATCAGCTAAAAAATCATCATGAATAAAATTAGGATTGTGATCATATTCTGTAAATGCAACATCTTCTTGTGACTTCCTTATAATATAGTTATATAGTGTTATTGATGCCACTACAATCTGCACTTGTGATTTGTAAGGATATGCCAACATGTTCTGTAAAATTTTTCATCTTTGTTTCCACACTACAAATGCACGTTTAATGACATTGTGAAATGATGAGTGTACACAATTTAATCGCTCTTCCCGACTTGTTGGTTGCCCTTGATACTGAAAATCTTAGAAGTGATATCTCTCATCTTTATATGGACTAAGATGCCCATACTCATTTGGGTACCCAACATCAACCAAATAATATTTCCATGCAATGATAAGTAAAAAATTTATAACAAATTTCATAAAAAAATATAGAATAAACATATTTTAAATTTAAATAACAATTAATTATTGTCATATATTTACCTTTAGGAGGTTTTGGAAATTTCATAGTTGGATTGTTAATAGCCTCCAGAAAAATATGAGTATCATGAGCGCTACCTTCCCATCTTGCCAAAAGAAAAAAAGAATTGCATATCAAAACTACATGCGGCTATTACGTTCCGTGTCAGTACACCTTTTCTATTGATAAATGGTATTTGATTTTCTTGAGAAACAAAAGCACAAACATGTGTACCATCTATCACACCAATGCAATTTTACAAAACAAAACAATTACCAACATTTCATAAATAATGACTAGCAAAATCTGAAACTAATTTTTTTGTCATTAATTGTTATAAACACCATCTATCTGACCTTAAAATGAGGCATAAATCTCGGATTCATCGTAATTTCTAGCGAAGTGTTTAAAAATTTATAGTCCTCTGGTTTAATTATATTTACCGTAAGCAAACAAATTGTCTTGAACACTTCATTAAAATATTGACTCATGGTTTCATCAAAATATTGAAATCTTTCTTAGACTTGCCTATTTGATGCACCTAATGCAATGGTGTACAAAAACATTGCCACCTTATCAATAACACTCGTCCTTTTCGATGGTTTCAACTCATAATGTGTTTCCAAGTCATAACAAAGGTTTTGTAACGTTGTTACATCCATCCTAAACATGTTAACACACCGTTTCCAGTGTCCTCGTACGAGTTCATTTAACCATCTCATCTCGTGTTATATGAAACCATATAAGGTTCCTTATGCACATAAGTAGCATAATACATATGTAAAGCACCAGTGGTGCATAATAATAGTTTTTTACGATCAATCTCTCATAGCCAAAATGATTCATCCTCATCATCAATACAATTTTCATCTTCATTTTAATCACTATCATAATCATTGTCATTATCATCATTAGTTCCGCCGGAATCATCCCCATCATCGCCACCATCATTAACTCCTCCATCACCATCACCATCATCAGCAACTCCACCACTACTACCGCTACCACTATAATTAATATGATCAATTACATGATTCATCACGGTATCATAATTCTTGTCATAGTTAACACCAAATATAGCGTAAACCCATTCATCTGTCATATCTATCAACATAAATTCAATTACAAATATTTGTGTTCATTACAATTCATATCATAAAAAAAGATCCATCACTTTTTATATATCAATTAACAACATTATTTATTACTTTGAAAGATATGGAAAAAAAAACATCATGTTATAGATTAATAACATCAATTTTATTTAGAACATATATAGAAAAAGAACAAAAAATGAATTTCAAGTTTTTTTTACGGGTTTGAAAATGTTAAGCAAGGGATGAATAAGAAAAATACGCATTAGATTATATGCATGATTTTTCATGTGAAATAAAAATTCTATCAATTATCTTTGACTTAAATATTTGTGTCGACTGAAAACTTCATTTGATGTTGCATATCACTGAAATGCATGTATGCAAAAAACCATCCTAAAAAAATAGTTTGAGGACAAACTCTAGTAAAGAATTGCATATAATTCATTCAAGATTAATAAAAAGGTATGGCTAGGCTTGTATTGAAAGACCATTGAACTTCATTGGCATTGAATTTAAAAACAAACAAGCCTTTGTTTTGCACTGAAAGTTATGGGGAAAAAAAATTGATTGAAATAAGAGTAACTTATAACTACAATTTATTTTGTAGGAGCTCTCAAGACTTAAAGTTTCTTGTTATAGTGTATTGAAACGTCATGAAGGTTATTTCTCATATTGAAGTTACAAATTGCGTTATATAGAAATCTACAAGTATTGTGGGATAAAAAAATAACAAAAATATTTTTGCAAGTTTCAGTAAATTATTATAACCAAACAAATAACATATAGATTATAGTCTGCATTAATGTACTATGAAAAACTTTTATAAATTTACAGAATGCCCATATTATATGTTAGCCCTAATTACGAATATGCCTGACATATATTCTCTTATATATATATATATATATATATATTGCCAACTTTTCTTGCACTACATCCACTGCTCCATCATCACTATTCCTATTTCATATTGGTACGATCAATTTCTTTTGATGCTTTTATGAGATCATAAGTAAATAATTAAACTTTAGTCAGTTGTATGTACTCCAATTTCTTTTCAACCTACAGCCTTATATATAATTACTGTCAAGAACAAATTGCTGGAATAGTTTTATTTCACATGACTTATGTCACAAAAGTCAAGCATTAATCATATTGTTTTGTCTAAAACTAGACATGATGAAAAATATAGAATTGTTATGCTACAAAAAACGACTCTATTAATTATTCATGTTCTAAAAAGAATTGTCAAGTCAATTTACTTGTTGTAATTTCATGTTTTGGTTTTCAGTTCTTTCTCCTAGTATCTTAATGGTTTTTTTTATCCTATTATGATTTGGAACAAGGTAAACATATATAAAATTTCTAATTTTATTGGTGATGTGTGATTTCACCTTCAAGTTTCATAAAGGCTGATACTAGAAATTTAACATATAATTGGATCCATATTGTTATTACTATCAATAACATTGCAATAATAGAACTAGCTATGATTTGAAAATTTTCTCCAGCACTTAGATAAGAATAATAGTCGGCCTTAGGTTAAGAATATTTATAATAATTCACCATCAACATAATAACAGACAACATAAAAAGTTTACCAATATGGCTGTAAATTTAAAACATGTTAGATTAGCAATCCGTAAACATATTAAAAATATTCATAATAATTCTCCCTCAACATAACAACAAACAACACAACAAGTTTACTAATATTCCATTAAATTTAAAACATATTAGATTAATAATTTGCAAACATAATTAAGAAAGGTGGTTCTCTACTTAAATCAACACTACTCTTCTTGCTTCAATCCATCAGCCTTAAGAGTCATTGTCCTATTATTCCAAACTTCTACATCATTTGGCACCATAACAAAACTCCCATAATGTCCAGTTATTAAAGCAATTGATAATAAAATATTTGAATTAATCATGACATAATTGTTTAGGATAGAACAAAAACTAAAAGCATCATTAAAGCAATACTAACCTTGATTTAGTGCTTTTGACTTCTCTAGTATATTTTTTGAAGCCATTGATACTTCCTATTAATATCTTTAATTGATGCCCACATCTCTTTTTTTTTCCTCATAGAAAAGTACTCAGTAGCAAAATAGTATAATTCATCATCGAAAGTAATTCCGGGTATGGAATGGACCTCTGCCATCACCTCACTAATACTACACCCTATCTTATCCATACTATCATTCCTGATCGAAACACGATCAAGTAGGTGATCCTAATATGAAAGCAGTTGAGCTCCAAATTTATAAGGTTTTTTGCTTTTCTTTTTACTTTGCCCATCATATTGTTTTCTTGTTTTTCTCTTTCCACTGTAATTTTTTGTACTGTTATTTCCCATATTAACAACAACTAAATTGCAGACATGATCTATATAATTGGGAATGTCATCCTCCTCTAAATCACCACTTCCTTCCTCAAGATTTTCTTCCTCATTAACATTAACATCCTGAGTGCTTTGATTCATATCATCATCATCAAATAAAGTTTCAGAAGATTGAGTCCAAGCATAATGTCTAGTCACCACAACATTGTTGAACATTCTATCAAACTTACTGCAAAATGATGGTTCAATCCTAGCATGTCTAAACTTTTTGAACCATCTGATTTTCTATATAAAAGAAATATAAAACATTAAATGCATAAACCATATAAAACATGCTAAGTAGTTTAAGAAATAGGACAAAACAAAGACAAATCCAGACAAAGAAGGTATCAATAATTAACCTGAGTTTTTTTCTTCCACCACTCATCATTAGCACTAATAGTTTCAAGTTCACTATTTCATCCTACTTCTATTTCAGAAATCAATTTTTTTTTTCCAAATCCTTCAGTATGTTTTTGTATCATTCCATTTGTTTTTAAGTCGAGTCTTACTAAAAGCATGACCAATTTTTTCTTTGAAGACAGCTATAACAAATTTCCATCCGGGCTTATTGAATCGAGTGCTCGGCCTCATTCCTATATCAATAGCAGCAATACAAATATCACAGAATATATGCACCATCTCTTTAGTCTAAGATGCTTTATCCGAGCTTTCAACACCTTCCATTGATTATTTTTTTCTAGCATGATTCATCAACCACAAAAAGAACACATGAGCATTTAAACTTTGCAATAATTATTAAAGATGTTATATGCACAAGAATTCTTACAAAATTGATATTAAGAAATGTGATAATGTTGTCATCAATGTAGTTGATTCAAATACCTATCCCTATTGTGTTCTATTATGTTTATTTATGTAATAGATATATACTAATGACAATGATTAATATGGTAGATAAATTAACATGAAGTCAAAATCCTCAAAACTCCATAGTTAAAAACAAATAATGACAGAATCATAATAAACATTATAATAATAGCTAAGCTTTCCCAGCTAACTTTTCCTTCTTAAGTTATGACCATTAAGCTCCAGCATCATGAAAAACCAATTACATAACACATAACCACATATTCAGATTCCTAAATTATTATAATCGATAAATTGCAATTTACGAATCAATAACAATAAAATATAACCTTTCAAGATGTATCATACACTAACATTCTAACAAAAACATTCTACATAATGAAATATTTTCATTCCAAATCTAAGTAAAAGTTACATGGCTATATGAAAAAACAAACAACAATTTTATTGTAAAAAACATAGTCGAGCCAATTAAATTAATACACAAAACCACTTCCATTTCAACCAGAAATGTCAACCCAAGTTATAATCTAGACAGCTCTCAATTCTTTACACAATAGGTAATACCTAACTAGTGAAAGCTTGCTTTATATTCTTATATGTATGCAGCCATATTGTTTTCTGATATTTAAAGTTTTTTTTCTCATATTAATTAAAGCCATATTGCTATATATATTTTTTTTGTTCTATCATATGTAGAATGAAAGAACTATAGATGATAAGAACTTCAGTTCTAATTTAACAAGTCCATGACCATGAAATATATATTATTTTGGTATTAGTCTTTAACAATCCAAATGGAGAACATGGGAAGGGAAAAAACATAGGAGATTTGAAATGTACAGTCTATTACTCATACCCATACATATAAAGCATGGAAACCATGCTAATGATGAAGTATTTAAAAACCAAAAACTAACAAAAGAAAGAGTCATTGTGTAGAAGTCCACTTCAAACAAGAATCATTGAATATTATGAAGGATGCAATGAGGAAATTAAATCTTAGAATCAAAGGCAAAAGGTTTGCAATTCTTCTAGAACTTCAAAAAACCAATTTTGGAAATCTAGAGATGCACAACAATCATCCATGATTTTATTCAAATTTCAAAAGCAAATGGCATTCTAAGTTCACAAATTATTTTTTCACAACAAAATATCACCAAATACAATGCTAAGCCACCTAAAAAATAATATTTGATATAAATTCCAATAGAGTTGATTGTTCAAACAAGGTTTATTTAGGAACACCAAACTCCTATAATTTTCAAACTCTCCAACATTTATAGATTCAAATATTTCATATCATAAACCAGAAAAAATTACAAACAACTGAAGGTAATTTAATGAGAAGATTGATAAAGGAGAACTTTCTTGATTTTTGTGATATGTGTGTCTGCACCTTTGACTTTATGTTTAGCTACTAGTGAGAAAACCATCATGAAACAGCCTTTAAAAATGTTTTGATAAACAAAACACACCACAAACTTTCACTAGCTTGTCTATATGAAAAGATTACAAACTTACCAAGTAATATATGAAGTTTAGAACAGGATGATCCAACACATCAAGGTCTGTAGTTTTATCAAATGCATTGAAGCATATCTGGAGCATAAGAAAAAAACAGTACGAGCTAAAACTAGAAGAACTTCAGATCTAGACATCATAGAACAAATAGAGTTTCACATCTTAACAAAACGAATGTAACTTTCAAGGGTAACCAATTTAAAAGAAACATAAAGTAATACATACTCCACTTCTCATTTAATAATAAACAGCTAACCACTTTAAAGGAAACATTGTCATTTACGATAGTTAAACAGAAATATAGACTCCAATTCTTATGCAAGCACTTAGTTGACCATTTTAAAACTTTTATCCAATACAAAGCATCATCCCCCTTAAAAGTCAATGGCAGAAAAAAGAATATGCAAAAACATAAATATAAACTCATCATAATGCATCTAACGAGGAAGCATGAGAAACATATGGTGGTCACATAGCCAACCAGTTAAAAAACTAAGCAGAAAAAAAAAACACTTGATAAATGAAAAAACCAGACAAGAAATGAATGAATCAAAATAAGATTACTAGATTTGTAGTGAAACTCAGGGTAGGTGTGAGACGGTGATCACAACTGGATTAAATGAGCTTTTGCTACAACTAATAGTTTGGTTTGTAGATCTGCAAAGAAGGAAAACAGATCTCTAAGGAGAAACATATGGTGGTCACATAGCTAACATGTTAAAAAACCAAACAGAAAAAAAGAAAAACACTTGATAAATGAAAAAACCAGACAAGAAATGAATTAATCAAAATAGGATTACCAGATTTGTAGTGAAACTCAGGGTGAGTCTGGGACTGTGATCGCCACCGGATTGAGCGAGCTTTTGCTACAAATAATAGTTGGGTTTATAAATCTGCAAAAAAGGAAAACAGATCTCTAAGGAGAGTGATATCTTAGAGATTTGGAGGCTATGGTGAAGAAAAAAAAGAAGCTTTGGAGAAACGGGTTACAATATTGTGTTTTTTATATGGAAGATAGTTTTGTCTAATATTTACAATGGTATTGAGCACCCATAATTTCATTGTTTAGATACTATCTCCTGACCAACTTTTCACGTGAAAAACTGGTAAAAGATGTTTTTCATTACCTGCGGCCATACCTCAATTTTAACATGGGGTCCACAAGTTAAATATCAGTTTGATTTCATTACCAAAGAATATCAAATTGTGTCTAGAATAAACCACAAAAGTGATCACTCTCTCTACCGCACAATTAATTTATTTTTTCTTGGCGTTGATGTTGCGAGAAAGAATGTCCACTTGATACTTGTGAAAAATGAGTTGAGTTTAAATTCCATCTTTCACTCTTTATTTTTTCACTTTTATCGTCAAGCTAACACCATCTTATCATCATAAACTTGTAGAGTTCTTGAATATTGAATATTGGCTCATTCTCCTCTCCCTACTCTATCTATCTTTATTCCATTATTTGAATTACTTACATGAAACACTATGAATTTGTTTGGTAATAAAAATATTTGTCCATTGTTTTCTTTCTTAATAAAAAAAATTGGAAGCTATGTTCATTTATCGAAAAATATTAAATCTTTTTTTATTGAACCAAAAAATATTACAAAACCCAATATCATAACTATTATAAAATAATCTAAAACAAAATTTATAATAGTTTTGTATTTATCATAATGTAACTATAAAACATTGCTTTTATTTCATTCATATTAAAGGTCATCATAAAAAAATCAACTTACTATCTCTAAAAAAAGGAATAGCATTTTATAATAAACTTATAATAGAAAAATAAATTTATGACATTGATCAAATATAAATAAATAAAAAAAGATAATTTTAGGGTTTCATGTTGATAAACGTGCTTGTATGTTCACACATTGCATAAAGTATATGTTATGTCTCTTTTTTCTCTATGAGAAAATGTTAAATTTTTAATTTGTGTTAACAAATGTTTTCTCCTCTGATCATCATTGCAGGCACATTTTAAAAATAGTGTTTTGATGTGTTGATGTAAAAAATAATTTGTAAAAAAATAAAAAAATATTATTTTAATAAATTTCTAAGTGAAAATCATTTAAAATAATAACTACTACAGACTCCCAAAGATTTTCAAAACAAAAATAATTAAATGGTTTTTTGTAAATATTTACATGGAGGACCATAACCGTAAAATTATAATTCACCGCAGTTTTACCATCTAAATTTTCATGTAGGAAATTTGCACATACGCCACCACTTTTAATTCATGTCAATGTGTCTATTACGTTATATATAGTAATGTACGAAGAAAGTCCAGCAATCCGTTGTAGTCTAGTTGGTCAGGATACTCGGCTCTCACCCGAGAGACCCGGGTTCAAGTCCCGGCAACGGAATCTTGTTTTTTCTATTTTA
>Ga0325403_1005481_pt1 | contig 11978 bp, 10 predicted proteins | sample PopdelMetagenome_19_FD_205665 | JGI IMG/M metagenome (GOLD analysis project Ga0325403, IMG submission 205665) | Populus deltoides microbial communities from Bellville, Georgia, United States - Xylem-PdKOR-R4 | ecosystem: Host-associated > Plants > Phyllosphere > Stem > Wood/Secondary xylem...
TAATGGTATTTCAAACAAGTATAGTATAAACTCTTTTTATTACTCAACTGGAATCCACACACAAAGGAGGTTCCAATCGGATTATAAATTGTTAACATGATTACATTAGTTATCTTATTCGAATAATGCTAATACTTGTAAATGTTGTCAGGCATTCATGATTATAACTTATGTTAACAACAAACCAAGTTCCTTTCATAGCACAAGTGTCAGTTATACCATACGGTTGGACTATGAAAGTGCCAAGTACATATTTGTTGTACCAAGGGTTATACAACATAAATCTAGATTAACCATTTAACAAGCAAAGTATTAAAAGTGAACAAGATAACAAATATAAAACATGTTAATATCAAATATAAAGGTCCATGTTGAGTTTATATTATACTTATTCTTATACCATTAGTGTAACCTTTTCACCTAGACATGATAAAATTAGCTAAACATAATGAAAGGAAATGAAAAGCATAAACAAGAGATTAATATAAACAAAACTTCAGCATTACAAAAATATAAAGAGAGAGCAAGAGCAAGAGCATGATCTTGATCTGAAAACCAAAATGTCTAAATACATGGAAAATGCCTCCTTTTATAGGCCAAAATTCAGAACTATTGATTTGTTGACTAATTGATGAGTGAGTGACCACATCTTGACTTGGTGACAATTCTTATCTTCTTGTCTGCCAATAACGTCATAATTTGAATAGACTTAAATCATGAAAGTTCTAGGAAATTGTCTCAACTTTCCAGGGTAAAAAAAGTGAGATATTTGGACTTCTAGAACTCGAGATATGGGCTGAACACTGAACAGTGTCTGGGTTGCAGGACAGATTCAGACTTCTTCGTTGTTGCTACAATTTAGACTTGACAACGGCCTTTTTAAATCTTGGACTCCTATGAAAGTTGTAGGCCTATGTCTTACCTTTCCATCCATATAAATTAGACTTAAATCCGAGATCTACAACTCCAGATATGACCCGATTACCGAACAATGTTCCAGTTTGGACTGCACCAACATCTCTTTTCTAAGTTTGGCCATCTCTTTGTCCAATTTCAGTACTTCAACTCATCAATCAATTCTTTTATTTATATGATATGCTTACATTTAAGATGAACATTTACTATAAATTAAAGGTATCTTATATTATTAGATATGTTATTATAAAACATGCTTTAGTTAAGGAGTTATTGATACTTTAAGTGCAAAATGATGATATAAAACCTTGATAAAAATGCACTTTTAAGTACTAATCACCCCCACAACCAGCTTATTACTAGTCCCTAGTAATCAAAGCGTTAAAATAGAAAAACAATTTGCAAATTCCACAAAGCAAGTCATTCATCATTCAACTTCCATTAATCTATCCAGATAAACAAACTCTCTTTAAATTTATATATCTGCTCAATACCTCTTAAACAAAATATTACTAAACCTTTCTTTTTATGTGCTCAATGTATGAAAACATAGATGATGGAGCTTTTATTGGAAGAAAATAATATTCTGTTCTAATGTTTAAGGTTAACTTCTTTGGGTTGGGATTATTATCTTCTTCTATTTTTTTTCTTCTTTTTTTCAATATATGTACATATAACTTAAAACATAATGCATCTTTAACCCATATAACGAGCTTTCGGCTAATGACTCCTAGACCAGTTGGTCTTAAGGTGTAAAACCCGGTTTTTTTTTAAAGCCCAAAACAACAATAATTTTATATATATATACACTTAACCCACATGATACCGGTAATCAGCGAACCTGATCCCTCACATCATCAAAATACAATCCATACAATCAACATTTCATTTAAAAGTGAATCTTACATAAACACGTAATATTATGGTTGCATGATTAGAAGTTCATATTAAAAATATACATACATAGACATGAGTTTGCATTCCTATCCTACTAATAGCCATTACGAATTTAAACAAAAGGATCTAATAAAATTTATACATTTAGTACATTGATTCATACAAAATACATTGTGATTTAGAATGCATCTACATGATTCCTTGCAAAAATAGGTTCCTGTGTATCAGGTTCCCTAGACATCATGAATGTGACGTCCCTACAGCAATACAAAACATTTAAGAGAATGTAATTACTTAATAATAATAATAATAATAATAATAATAATAATGGTAACTAAACGGTCTGGCAGTTAAATGAAGCATCAACATTTATAATTTCTTCATGTACTTGGTATAAACAGCTTATAGTGCATATAAATGCACCAATTTTTGCAATCAACCATAATTTTAAACCCGGCTATCCTCTTAAGGCATCATTTGCTGAGGTTAACCGTTCACTCACCTCGGTCATCCTCTTCAGATGCTATTAGCCAAAGCTAATCAATCGTTCATCCCGGTCATCCATTCGGATGCCATTAGTCGAAGCTAATCACTCATTTGTCCGCCATCTATTCGGATGCTATTAGCCGAAGCTAATCATTCTTTATCCCGGCCATCCATTTAGATGCCATTAGCTGAAGCTAATCAACCATTTGTCAACATTTAAGCGTCCGACGATCTAATATCGGTTCTAACACAATATGGTTATATTCATGTTAAAGTATTTCATTATTCAACGTATGAAAAAGGAAGGTGCAAGTCACCTACCTGCTCCACCTGTGGGTTGTTCTTGTCTTGATGATGGTCCAATCCTAACCGCACCACCTAAGACATCAATGGTCATAAATCAGTACATTTGTATTTTTGAATCACATTCATCACCACACTTATTTCAAGAGTTCATATGTTCACATTCAAGTGCTCCACATTTTACATCATCATACCATGAAATTTTTACTAGCATTTAAGTCATTTCTGCTTAGGAGGCTTATTGTAGAAATCGGCAGCGAGAATTGGTTCGCTGCAGGCTGCCCAATTCGGCAGCGACAACTGTTTCGCTGCAGGCAGCCAGTTCGGCAGCGACAACTGTTTCGCTGCTGGCGCCACAGTTTCGGCAGCAAATCACAATTTCACTGCAGCCAACTCAACTTCGGCAACGAATAGCTAGTTCACTACAGAACACGCCACTCGGCAGCGAATTGTTAATGCGCTGCAGATGACACAGTTTCAGCATCGAATCACAGTTTCGCTGCACAACACACAACTCGACAGCGAGTGCTAAGTCGCTGCAGAAGACTCAGTTTCGGCAGCGAATCACAAATTCGCTGCAGATAAACAGCTGACATAGTTTCGGCAGTGAATCAGAGTTTCGCTACAGAAGACTCCATTTCGGCAGCGAATGCTAATTCATTGCAGCCGACACAGTTTTGGCAGCGAATCAGAGTTTCGCTGCACAACACACAACTCGGCAGCGAATGCCAATTCGCTGCAGAAGACTCAATTTCGGCAGCGAATGCTATTTTGCTGCAGCGGACACAGTTTTGGCAGCGAATTAGAGTTTCGCTGCACAACACACAACTCGGCAGTGAATGCTAATTCGCTGCAGAAGACTCAGTTTCGGCAGCGAATGCTAATTCGCTGCAGCTGACACAGTTTTGGTAGCAAATCAGAGTTTCGCTGCACAACACACAATTCGACAGCGAATACTAATTCGCTGCAGGAGACTCCATTTCGGTAGCAAATGCTAATTCGCTGCAGCCGACACAGTTGCGGCAACGAATCACAGTTTCGCTGCACAACACACAACTCGGCAGCGTATGCCAATTCGCTGCAGAAGACTCAGTTTCGGCAGCGAATCACAAATTCGCTGCAGACAACTCAGTTTCGGCAGCGAATGCTAATTCGCTGTAGTTGACACAGTTTCGACAGCGAATCAGAGTTTCGCTGCACAACACACAATTTGGCATGAACACACACCACACATGCTGTAACAACCCCAGCATATACACTGTCATTAAGTTCCAGCAGAACACACTCATTGAAACCATCAATTTCAGCACCTAATCCTTCAACAAAATCCCAGCAGAACACACACATTGAAAACCATCAATTGTAGCATATAATCTTTCCATAAATTCCAGCATAACACACACATTAAAACCATCAATTTCAGCATATAATCCTTCAATAAATCCCAACAGAACACACACATGCATGTTGACCCAACCCCATAGTTAAAGTCAACCCTCTACCATGATTTGTTTTTTCCATTTTATTCATTTTTCTTTGTTAGATGTTCTAAAATTGGCTTCATTTCATTTCTGTTTCCTTGTTCTCCTAGTTAATTTCAGTTTCCTTCATAGCTAGCTTAGGTTTTAGGTCAATTTCCTTAGGGTTTTCTTCTTCATTTTCGTTTCTGGTCTTAAGGAGAAGAGGAAGGGAGTTTCATGACCCATACCTTTCGAATCTAACTAAGTTTGAGGAAGGTTTGACACTATTCTTTCTCTTCTCCTGCTGGTTCTCCTCCTTCTTCTTCCTCTCACGTTTTCCAGCCCTCTTTTTCCTTTCCTCTAGGCAGCTGTCCAATCTTTTCTCAAGGTCTCATCTTTCCCTCACACGTTCACAAAGCACTCTCTACTGGTTTGGTTTAGGTTTCTATTGTGAAAGAAGAAGGGAAGAACGACATGCAGCTACTGTTTTGGGAAGAGGATGGATCATCCTCTCTCTCCTCGTATTTATACTCCCCATGAAATGAGGTGGGTTGTTTGGGGGTTGGTTTAGATGTGTTCTTATCCTTGTTTTGGTCTATCTAAAATCGGTTTTACCCCTCCCTCCCAGCTCCTTAAGTTAATTATTTTTTTAAAAACAAAAACTGCGTCGCTGCCAATGTAGAAATTGCAGCGAAAACTGCAGTTATGATTGTGGCTCACATCTTCCCTTGGTTTTACGTCCAAGAACGGCTTAAACACCCTCTATGGGTCGGGGATAGGCTTCCCATCCATTTTTCTTAAAAACTGGCAAACAGAGTCTTTTATAGTCAGATTCTCAAGACTAAGTCGATCATGTTCTTTATGGAAATGGGGTCATAAGTCCTGAAATGCACAATCCATATCTCTACCAGGATATATCTCAAAAGTTAATAGAAGATTATCTAAAGATTCCTTATGTTTTTGAAATATATCCCGACTTTTGATAATTTTCACAAGCTTTGCAGAACACATGTGTCTTTGAACATGGTGGGCCAATAAAATCCACATTGTAAGATTTTTGCAGTTGTCTTTTTTGACGAGAAATGACTCTCACATGCCTCAGAATGACAAAGTTTAATGACACTACTTACCTCATTGTCGGGAATGCATCTTTGAAATATTTGATCAGGATAATTTTTGAATAAGTAAGGGTCATCCCAATAACATTTTTGCACGTTGCTCAAAAACTTTCCTTTGTCTTCGATACTCCAGTAAGCTGGCAAATCTCCTGTTGCAAGAAAATTGATATGATTAGCAAACCAAGGCATTAAATTAAGAGAAAGTAGGGATTCATCAGAAAAGTAATCGTCGATTGGTGTGATGTCGGATGTCAAATCTGTTATCACTCTTGACAAAAGATTTGTATCAACATTTTTGGTGTCTTTTTCATTCGTGATTTCTTCTTGAGAATAAATCATTTGCAAATCTTCAGATTCATCCAACTCAATTTTACTCAAAGTAGATTCAAGTTGATCATAAACTAATTCTTCAAGAGATTAATATAAACAAAACTTTAGCATTATAAAAATATAAAGAGAGAGCAAGAGCATGATCTTGATATGAAAACCAAGATGCCTAAATACATGGCAAATGCCTCCTTTTATAGGCCAAAATTCAGAACTATTGATTTGTTGACTAATTGATGAATAAGTGGCCACATCTTGACTTGGTGACAATTCTTATCTTCTTGTTTGTCAATAACGTCATAATATGAACAAACTTAAACATGAAAGTTCTAAGAAATTGTCTCAGCTTTCCAGGGTAAAAAATTAAGATCATTTGGACTTCTAGAACTCGACATTTGGGTTGAACACTAAACAATGTCTGGGCTGTAGGACAAATTCGGACTTCTTCGGTGTTGCTACAATTTGGACTTGAAAATGGCCTTGTTAAATCTTGGACTCCCATGAAAGTTGTAGGCCTATGTCTTATCTTTCCATCCATATAAAGTAGACCTAAATCTGAGATCTACAGCTCCAGATATGACTCGATTACCGAACAATGTTCCAGTTTGGACTGCACCAACATCTCTTTTCTAAGTTTGGCCATCTCTTAGTCCAATTTCAGTACTTCAACTCATCTATCAATTCTTTCATCTTACAAAACTCCCCAAACTCATTTGAAGTGAACTCACCACCTCAGTTAGTCCTCAAACATTTAAGATAGGCATATGTTTCCTTTTCAACGCAAGCCTTATAACTTCTAAACATGGTAAAAACCTCTGATTTTTCATGCAAGAAGTAAATCCAAGTCTTATGACTAAAGTCATCGATAAAACTCAAGAAATACCTCTTGTTGTTGTTTGATGCAAGCTTTATAGGTCCACATATATGGCATGTACTAGCTCCAGCTTTTGTGACGCCCTCCATAGACTTCTTTTTAGAATGGATTCCCCGTGTTGTTTTCTAACCAAACATGTTGTGCATAACTTTGCAGGAGTTTTTAGAGAAGGCAAACCACTGACCATCTTTTTGTATTGAAGGGTTCTCAACCCTTTAAAGCTCAAGTGTCTGAATCTGCAGTGCCATAAATAACTCTCATTCTCTGTCACAGCTTGAAAACAAGTAGCATCTTTAGGCATCATTATGAGCACAATAAACATCCTGTTCGAGCTCATCTCGGACTGAATAATTAAACTCTTACTAGGATGAAAAACTTTGCACTCCCCATGTTGAATCAGAATTGCCACACTTTTTCTTGAAACTCCTCTATACTTAACATGTTATTTTCAACTCAAGAATGTAATCGACCTTAGAAATTACTTGAGTGATTCCATTCACTTGCATTCGAATGTTTCCTTTCCCCACAACTGTCATCCTTGAGATGTTGCCTAGTTTCACAATTTGCTTGAATTGAACATCCAAATCCAAGAACCATTATTAATTCCCACTCATATGATTACTACATCCTGAATCAAGGAACTAGACCTCTTCTCTTTTAGCATGGTTATGCTCTACATAGGACATTAAAAACAACTCTTTTCCTTCATCTAGTTATGCGTAGTTGGCTCTCTTCTCCTAACTGGGACACTCATACTAAAAGTGTCCTAATTTGTGACACTTAAAGCACTTGATAGTGGTCTTGTTGAAAGATTATCTGTCACGGCCTCTTCCTCTTTCTCTGAACACCCCCTCGACCTCTTCCTTTGCTAGTATTGTCTTCATGAGTGACCTTGAGAGCCTACTCCTCTCCTCGATGGCCATTCACTATTTGTTAATGGACCAACAAACTACTCTACAGCTTGTCAATGATCAATGTGTTCAAATCATTAGATTCTTTAATGGAGCAAGCCACATAATCAAATTTTAAAGTCATGAACCTCAAAACTTTCTCATTGATGATGGTTTGGCTAATTGTCTCACCATGAGCCTTCATTTTGTTGGCTATGGTGAAAGTACAAGCAAAGAAATTTTTAACAATCTCTCCCTTCATATGGAGAGTCTCCAAGTCCCTCAAAAGTGCTTGCCACTATGCCCTCTTCACCTTGGTAGAGCCTTGATATTTCTGTTTCATGGAGTCCCAAATACTCTTTAATGTGTCCTTGTCGAGTATAGTCTCCATGATATTCCAATCTATAGCTTGGAAAAGATAATTCTTTACATTTAAGTCCTTCAACTTCTACCCTTCGATCAATTTGCATTATGCTTTTGCCTGGTCCTCGATCGATTTGCATTGTGCTTCTATTGCCACCACTGTAGAGTCAGATCTTGTCCCAGTCCCTTGTGTCACCACCACCGAAATCCCATTCTCTATGAGATCCCAATATTTCTTGGAACGGAGAAAGTTATCCATCAACATTGCCCAATGATCGTAATGTTTGTTAAATTTAGGAATGGCCAACTGCACAAAACCCCTGTTTTTGCTCTCTGCCATTCTGTTTGACTCCCTTACTCTAAAAAAGAATTGCAATTTATTTCCACACACACTCACAATCAGCCCCCCTGTGATGGAGCTCTGATACTAAGTGTTGACAACATTTAGAAGAAACTATAATAAACAAGCTTGAATGAAAAGTCCTGCAAATCATTGATAAAAAACAGCAGGCTTATAAAGTCTTTTACAAAGAGATAAAATCAAAATAACAGCCCACGTTTACAACACCCTAAAACATGGTAACATACTGAGAGGAATTTGTCTAAACACAAACAACTAGTCCCTAAGGAATAGGACTTTTTAACAGACTAAATAATTAAAAGATCAAAATAATAAACTGTTAACCTCTAACAGTCTATCAACTAATAGCATGATTCAAAATATATTCACTGATTAGGAAAAAACACCAAAAGCTCGTAATTGCAGGTGAGAGGTGGAAATGTGGGAGTAAACTGAAAAAGTGTATAGAGAATCCTTGTAATGCTGATTTTTCATTTATATTTTCTAATACATCACAAATTTACAAGCTTTCAATTGTTTTCTTATTTGATTTTTAGTTTACCTAGTTGTAAATTTTAATTGTATTTTACATGAATTTTGTTGTAGATAAAGAGCTAAAAATAATAAATTTCAAGAGGAACATATCGTAGTTAAAGATATTGTAGAGTTAAGTAATCTTGAGTTGGAAAGTTCTTTGCATGAACTTCAGTATATCCATAATATCTCCTTTATCTGACAACATATTAATGTTATTCAAGAAGTGTTGGAAAGCTAACTAAATATGCAACAATTGTTTTCTAAAATAGAAAACTTCAAATTCACATGTTTTCCATTCAAAAAACTAGCCCGCAATCTAGAGTTAAAAAACTGTTGTAGTATTTGATAGATTAAGAAATTTACTTTCTTTTCTTATAAGGGTCGGTCTTGGGATTTATAAGCTCGTTATGATGGATGCTAGGTAGTTTTGGAGGCAACATCTTGGTAGTAGAACGGAGAAGAAGATAAGTTCTTCAAAGAGTTGACATCTTTGTTTATTGAATTCTTTAAAGAATTGACATCTTTGTTTGCTGGATTCTTAAAGGAGCCCAATTCTTCAAGGAACCATATAAGTTCTTCAAAGTTGACATGTTTGTTGGTTGAATTCTTTAAGGAATTGACATCTTTGTTTGTTGGATTCTTTATGGAGCCCAAGCCCAATTCTTTAAGGAACTATATAAGTTCTTCAAAGAGTTGACATATTGGTAGTTGAAAGGAGAAGAAGCTAAGTTCTTTAAGGAGTTGATATCTTTGGTGGCAAAATTCTTCAAGGAGACTAATTCTTCATGGAACCATATAAGTTCTTTAAGAAGTTGACATCTTTGTTTTCTAAAATCTTTAAGGAGCCTAATTCTTCAAGAAGCCGCAATCTTTATTGATGTTAAATGTATCAAATATATTTTTTTTCTAAGATTATGATGTATCCTAACTATGATTATACATATTTTTTTTATTGAACTAATTTAGTATTTATTGAGCATCCCATTCTAAACTTAATGCTTGTGAATGATTGATCATAGTTAGGATACATCATAATCTTAGAAAAGAAAATTTATTTCATAATTAAATTGATGATTATTTCAGTGTAAGTTTGAGATACCATAAGGAATCCGTAGGATAGAGATATCTATGGACTTGTGCAATCTTTAAAAGTTTCATCATTCTTAATAAATTTTGACATGTTTAGAATTTTCACAAAGATGTCAAAATTTTTCTTTTTAAGATATTTTATTAATGTTTGAGAGAGATTGATGAATAAATTAGAGTAATTCAATTATTAACAATAAGAAATATACTTGATTAATTTAATTAGAAATCTCGTATAAATTAGTTATGGTAAATAAAAAGTCCTAGAATCTTATGAATCGAACTAACTTATTTAATTTTATTGTTTACTAATGTAACAAATCATTCCTATATGATTTATCAAATAGATCATTATTTAATAAATTTTGGTTGTACCTTTTCAATCCTTATGGAACGATAGTCTTTCTCATTCACTTTATTACTTGTTACGATTCATGCACTCGCAATTTCAACCAACAAGTTTTTGACATAGTTTTGGAAAACCACTTTTAAACCCTCAAATGCTTTCACAACCACTTGCCTTTTTGAGGCTATAAAAGAGGTGTCATTTGAAGCTTGAAAGAGAGTGGGGCCAGAGAGGAGAAAAAACCCATGAAAAAGAAAAGGAAAAATATATTGTGAAGAAGGAGATCAAAAGCTACTTGGAAGGGGCTATTGGAATATATTCAAATCAAGCAAAATATGCAGAAACTAGTTGCAATCGTCTCCTGAATGTATATTACTCAACATGATAGAGAGGTAGAACTCATTGAGAATACCCTTCCCTATGAATTTTAAGCTTTGATTCATTTATTCAAGTGTTGTTCATGGTGTTTTTAAATTAATTCGACCATATTTTAAATTAGTCTTACATATATGTTCAATTTGTTTGAATGCAAGTTGTAATATGATTGTTTGTTCTTAATGTTAATCTAGTGTTTTATAATGATTAATAGATGATTAATGATATACTTTTTATGTTGAATACTTGATGCATGTAAAGCATATGTTATGGTTTGATGATTATATGAAAAACAAATTAACATGTAGCAATGCTTGGCTATTCTGGTGTTTTTATTCGGTTTTGAAAAGTTCATACATGTCATTTTGATGTTTTGATGTTGAATGACCTTTTGGATTGATAAAAACAATATATGTGCATGTTTGTATGTTGATAGTAAGTTATAGGTTTTGAATCCTATGCATTTCAAGGTTTACACGTTTATTATTGTTTCTAAAGGCTTCGAAATGTATAGATGAGTGTATGTGACTTGTATGAATAGACCTTAGGCCTTTATTCTGGGTTTTGGTACATTTTATAGATTTTAGCAGTTTTTGTGTTTCTAGGTTTAATAATCATCCGAAGAAGATTGCTTTAGGTCTATAATTTCCATGTCATTTTCATCAATTGTTGGTTCTTACACATGTGTATAAGTTTGTTTATCATTAATCTAAAATCTTAAAGGCTTAAAAACACTATAATCTTAATGTCAATCTAGTGTTTTATAATGTTTAATAGATGATTAATGATATGCTTTTGATGTTCGAATAACAAAAAGGGTGAATTGCTAAAACACTATAATCTTGGTATTCGATATTTAGTTCTTCATTTGTTTTTTTCCCACAAAATCAAATAATCGTGATGATTGGTTGTTTGTTGTGATAATCCAGCTTAAAAATTTTGCTTGAAGAATGATTTTACATGTCGCTGTATCTTTGATTTTTTGAAATCTAGTTTGAAATTGAATTTGTGTTTTTTGATTTATGTTGAGTGTTCTTCGTGTTCTTGATAAATTCTGAGTTTTGTTCCCTTTTAATTTGAGATTTATAAAAAAAAAAAAATTACTTATTTGATTGGTTTTCATCAGTTTGGGTCTTATTTTCTTGTTTGTGGGTCGAGCCCATCAAGTCCAGCCTACATAACTAGGTTGAACCATAAAATTTAAAACCTTGTTGGCACGTTTGGTTTTGCAAAAAAAAAAAAAAAAAACAATTTTCTTTACTTAGAGCGTGTTTGGCAAATATGTCTTTAGCCCTGTTTATGCATTTTTCTCCTTTGTATTTCTAACTAATTGCTAAACAAAATCCAAATGGTTTACAAAAATTATAAAAAATTCAAGGACCATTTTAAAATTATTTTTGGGATCACATGTTTTTAAACCATTTAATTTAATATTTGGATTGTAAACTTACATTGTAAGATACTGACCATGTATTAAATATACATGTTTTTCTTCAAAATTTTAAAAAAATCCAAAATTCCTTATTTAAAAAATAAAAAAATATGTTTTTATTTGTATACATATGACCAAATTCTAAATAATTTCATGCATATTTTATAAAAAATAAAAATTTCTTTTTTATCATACTTTGAAAAATACAAAAATCAATTAATGGGTATCA
>Ga0325403_1005483_pt1 | contig 11976 bp, 12 predicted proteins | sample PopdelMetagenome_19_FD_205665 | JGI IMG/M metagenome (GOLD analysis project Ga0325403, IMG submission 205665) | Populus deltoides microbial communities from Bellville, Georgia, United States - Xylem-PdKOR-R4 | ecosystem: Host-associated > Plants > Phyllosphere > Stem > Wood/Secondary xylem...
CGCCTAAAACCACCGCTGGTTTAGGGCTGGCGGCAATTTCTTATGTAGTGGTGGACTATTTGCGCCACCTTTCCCCAACTTGGCACGAGCGTCTCCAGCCAGCATTATGGTCAATACTAGCTCTCATCGCCGTCTCTCGTGTCCCTTTCTACAAGCACTGGTCGTCTGAGTTTAGAGCTGCCATTCCCTTTGTTGCTTCTATGCTGTTTATGCTCACTTGCCTTCTTTTCGAGGCTCTCTCTGTGCGCTTTGTCACTGCTGTTCTCGGTCTTGATTGGCACAGGTAATTTCACAGTTGCCTTTTTCTGTTTTAATATATCCTGTGTTTTTGGTTTTTAGAAGTAATGATTTTTGGAACTAGTTTGTATTTTATTTCTGTTCTTTTCTGCTATGGATTCTTCTGCGTTATGATAGCTATTTACTTACTGATTTAGAAAGATATTAAATTAGCACTGGATCCGATCTGGATTTGACTTTGAATATCCAGTGATATAATTAATGAAGCAACTGAACCTGAATCTATATCAAGGAACATTTCCAGTATAGTAGATTCTGATTGGTGAAAGGATATAAATCTTGATTCGGATTAGCCGAAGGCCAAGGTGGATGTTAATTGATTTAGTGTAAGAATCAGAATGAACTCTGACTATGTTGTCCAGATTTTTGCCCAAAACGATGGCTGCTGTTTTTGAGGCTTAGGGAAATAAGGACAACTACTCTGCATTTAGGTCTTTATGTATTGCAATCGCAAAGATTGCCTGTTTCTATTAAATGCTTTGCATCTCCGTATTTAGATCATAGAAAATTTAGATGAATTTATTTGAGAACCTTAGCAGTCCCGTGCATGGAAGCTCTAGAGAGAGTTAAGAAAGAAAACCAGTACATCTGTAGGTGTTCAGAGCCTTGAAATTCACATGTGTGTTCAGTTGTGCTAGTTGATGAGCTGCAGATGGTTTTCAAGATTGTTTTCTTAAATCCATTATGCACTGCTTTCTCAATGAAGAGCAAATTCTGAATTTAAACTGGAGGATGTAAATGTTTGAGGTCTCTACTTGAAAATTAAGATCCATTAAATTCTCAGTGTATCCTTGCTGAACCCGTACTTGAGAGTAGGTGTAGAATTATTATTTCCCCTTGAAACATTATGTAGGCCCTGAAGAATCATAAATTTTGTACTTATTGTAACAAATTGTGAATGTTATTTAGTGGTTTATCCTTTTCAAAATGAAGATCCCCGATAATTATACAAAGATTTAACTTGGAATGACTTGTATTTGTTGAAGTTGTGATATATCCTGCCAGTTTCCTGCCAAGACTATAGCTTTCATCTCCTCAACTATTTAGATTTAAAACAATAGCCATAAATGTTTACGGTATTCATGGTTGGCTTGATAATGTTGAGCAGTGATACATCTCCTCTACCTGACACCGGCCAGTGGTTGCTCCTTTCACTGAATGAAAAGCTTCCAGAGACATTGGTTGAGATTCTAAGAGCTCGTATTATTGGACTGCATCATTTCCTGATGTTGTTTATGATGCTGGCTTTCTCGGTGCTATTTGACTCCGTAGAAGCTCCTGGACTTGGTCTCGGTGCAAGATACATGTTCACTATGGCAATTGGCCGTCTTCTACGGGCTATAACTTTTGTATCTACAATTCTACCATCAGCCCGGCCTTGGTGTGCTGCAGCTCGGTTTAGAGTCCCTCCATACCCTCATCACTGGGCTCAGAAATATTATGTTCCTTATGCTTCAGATGCAAATGCTATTCGTCAGATAATAAATCAGGATATAGCTTATGGTATGTTTATATTGAAATTGAATTGCAGTATTTGTTTGGTTTCTTGAATTTGGTGTTCTGATGGTTTTATCAGACTCTAGAAGGCATTTTAATAGTTCTTTTAGCCATCATGAAGCTTACAAACTCTTATGGAACTATTTGGAAAACATAACTCTTTGTTACATTCTATTTGAATGCACTGCTCAGTTCACCGAGTGGGTGAATCACATTGTTCATATTCTTCAAGTCACCATAGCTCATAACCGTAAATTATTTTCTTGTGAATGTCAAAGGGGATTCATTTCAAGCTACTTTTACCAGAATGAGATGTTTATATTGTTTTTTTTGTGTGCCACTGGCACTAAACAAATGGGTTATGTAGTTTCTTTGATAAGAAGATTTAAAAGTTCTGACTAATTCAATCTGATTGATTCAATTCCTCTAGATGGTCTTTTAGTGTAGACAAAGTTCTTAGGCCTGTTCTCTACCAGGGGGATTTTATAACTAATAAATATGTAGTTGCTGTATGAACTGTGCTTTATTTCATTACTAAGCAGTCGAAAATTATGGCAGATGTGCACTTCTGCAAAACACTTTTGAATGGAAATTTTTGTTGACGCTTTCTTCTTTTCATTTTTCCAGCTGATACTGGGGAATACCTTGGTGATTACCAGCCAGATTGGGGTTCCATGAACTTCCTCATAAATTTCTTACGACCCACGCCTGCAGAAGGAGCATCATGGTATAGTCTTCTGAAGAAAGCTGGAGGTGGCTGCAATGACCTCCTATACAGCGGCCATATGCTTGTTGCCGTGCTGACAGCTATGGCGTGGACGGTAATCTTGTACTATGAACTTTTAAACTGCTTTGTCCCATCATCTAATGGCAATTGCTCTGAAGTTTGAACTCAATTTTTTTGGCATATGATTGTAGGAAGCTTATGGAGGCTGTAGCTCAGCTTTCATATGGCTGCTTGTGATGCACAGTGCCCAGAGAGAAATTCGGGAACGCCACCATTACACAGTAGACTGTGTGGTGGCCATTTATGTAGGCATCCTTCTCTGGAAGATGACTGGTTTTATCTGGCCAGCCAAGGATTCAATGAGAAGTAGAAGACTTGCAAAACTTGAGAGAATTCAAGGTAGACTAATCCAAGCAGCAAAAGACTCGGACATGGACGAAGTGAGGGAGCTTCTCAAGGAGGTTGAGTTGGGCACTCAGGAGAGCCAGAACAAAGGCCACAGTAAGCATTTGTGGTTGTTTTCTTGTGCGACCATTTTCTCTGCACTAACAATTGTCCTTCTAGCCTTCACATGGACAAGCGACGGTTGATTTCACGTTTTTCTCTCATGGTTATGAAGGTTTCGGCAGTGTAATTCCACGCATGTAATATTTTCATTGTTGTTGTTGGTGTCAGAACTGGGCTGTGGGAATTTCATGGAATTGTGCCAATCCCCAAAAAAGATGATGAGATTAAAAGCAGCTTCTTATAGGTCCATAATTGAAATTTATGTAGGATACTAGTCTTCTGACCACGCTACACTACACCACAGCTTAGATAAAACTGTGTAATTGTTACGATTTAACTCACAAAACTTCTAACTTGAATCATGGATTTTATTGGATTTTAAAAAATTATTTTTTATTTAATAATATATTAATAAAAACAGGTACTTGTAAAAATTAATTGTCAACCAAATTATCAAAAGGATATTTGTTTGAAAGTGGGATAACATAAAAAAACAAAAAAAACTCAAATAAATTATTATAATCGAAAGAAAAAGATTGAAAGGTAGAGTTTTAAAAAAAGGGAAAGTGTTTTGAAGAAAAAAATTAAGGTGCTTTCGTTGTCCACTTCTTTTAGTAGACAGAGAGATTGTACAAGGCTTCGGAGATCTTTCTCACGAGTCATAACTGGGCACTATTTATGCTTGCATTTTGAGATGATGAGAATTTAAGAGGTGAACATTTCTTTTTTTCTCTATATGAAGCCTCTTCTTTCTCCTATGGCAAGTGTTGCTAGAACTCCAACACCGTCGTCTTGACACTCAACATGTGCTGCAACTCCTGCGAATTGGAGAATGATCCTGGAGCGAAAGAAATGAAAGAAGGGAATAATAAATAGTTAATATTTGATATGAAGGGAAAATTAATCCAAGGAATAGCGTATCGAATATACATGAAAAAAGTTTCATTTCAAGTGTGTTTTTACTCGTAGTTGTACTTTTACCTATGATACTCCTAATTGTACACGTACGATGAATAATGGATTCAACTTTATTTATAATATCAAGAATTTAATTGCTTTTGTGTTTTAAAAATTATTTTTTTCATATTTTTAATTAATTTGAGATTAATAATAAATTTTTCGATGTCTTTTCAAATAAAAAATATTTTAAAAAATAACTGTTACATGATACTCTAAATTCAATAAATTTCAAATTATCAACGGACTCTTAAAATCAACAACATAAACCTTTTTGTTTCACTATCATAAATTTACTGGGTCTAAATTAATTTAATGTTATGTTGCAAAAACCTGTTTTTTATACTAAACACCTATAAAATACTCTAGAAACCATGACAAACTTATTCATGACCTAAAAAAATCCAAAAAACCAGCTTAAAAGCCAAACTCAACCCGAAATAAAAAAATCAACTCGAGCTCAAATCTGTCATGAACTTTTAAGATATAAAAACACCAATATGAAGTATGAACTCTTCGCATCAAATGAAACAATTTGACACAGAAATCCCTCATTTTGGTAGTCTAAATCGGTGTTAACAATAAGTTTTTTTCTCTATCATCAGAATCCGACGACTTTTTTATCTTTCCTTTCTCAATCGGAGACCAAACAATAACAAAATAAACATCTGTATCAAAATAGAATTGGAATAATTTCAAAGAACTGTATAATTTACGTGATTGATTAAGTTAAAGAAATTAATTGCTTTTTAAATAGGAGTTGATTGTCTAAAAATAAAATTTAAGTATCAAACTAAAAAAACAAAATTTTAACAATGACAAACATACCGTAAAAATCACACGCGATTTAATATATAAGCAGTAATAATTAACATATCTCCCTTCAATCAATCATAAAAGGAGAAGGAGACATGGGCGGTGAAGATCCAAAAACCTTCAATCGGCTGCTAAATTCCACCTTTCAGATCAGGTGATTCAATAAGCCCATTTGCACATGGGCCTTGAACCCATTTTCATCTAAGAAAATTCTAATACTGGTAAAAGAAAGTTGGCGCGTGGAAAATGGGCACCTTAATTAATCTATTTCCAGGAATGCAGGACAGGGCTGTCACTTCTCCAGTTTCTGCCATCAAACAAAAATAATCAGGTGGCGCCACGTCATATTCACACCGCACAACGAATCAAAACCCACCGAACCTTTAAACTATCCTGCATCAGCCATACCGTATAATTACCTTTCGAAAATGAAAGGCGTTCGCTACGAGTTTCCGGACAAAAGCAGAACGTTTATTACCAAACAGATATTTTTGCCTCTCCGATTATTATACCCAAAAAAATCGTTTTAGGTTTCTGTTCTTGTGGATTCTCTCCCTGCCGTTGAAGAAATATCTATCCAGAAAGAAAATGGCGACTTCTTCTCTTTCAGCGTCAACAATTCCTTCATTGAATACTCGCAACTCCACTTCTAATTACTCTTCCAAATTATCTTCGTTTTCTTCTCTGCAGTTTCCAGCACAGCTTCATCGATTTCAGTTTCGGAACAGAGGGGTTTCCTCCCACTCCAGGCAGCGAAATTTGCCCCTGGTAACTCTTTTTTCTATTTTATTTTGTTGAAATTGGTGAGATTTAAAGGTTTATTGGGGACTGGTTTTAAATGATTGCTGTTTTTATTTATTTATGTTGGTTGGAATTTGTGGTTGTTAGGTTTGGGATTTGGGTAACTAACACTCAATACACTAAGACGTTGTTTTTTAAAATATTGCAGTAAAATTGTAGACTCTTTTGGTTGCTCTTTATGTGGAACTAATTCAATGAAAGCTTGACATTTAGGACTCTGTATCTACATTTGACATCTTTGTTCTTAGTTTATATTGTTACTGATAGTTTTGGTAGACAACTTATGAAATTATCTAATGGTAGTTATCGCCTGATGATTGTAACAATGATGCTAACTATATTTGTTCTGGTTCTTATCTCCAGTGGTTTTTAACTGTCATTCCCATTGATCTTTAACCATAATTCTTCAAACATAGATTGACGTGGATCGTTTCGAGTCAAACACATCCTGGGTTATTCTAAATCTATGTAGATTAGCTCATATGCAAGATTATTAGAACTTGGATGTTTGAGAGAAACTTGTAAGATATACGATGCAGTTCATTATGGAGGTAATGGAGGTGAGCATTACTCAGATGCGCACGATTACTTTAAGGCTTTAGGTGTCATTGACAACCATGGGATTCAATCCTTATCCTACTTTGGTTTTTCTCAATATCTGTCTGGTTGTGTCTGTTATAAATGTAAGCAATGAACAAGAACAGTCAATCTGACTTTGATTGTATTGTTGTCAATATGTGTAGGCTTTATGTAATAGTTTTGTTGTGTGTCTGAGCTATCAAGTTCAAACTGCTATTTATTCCATATGCATTGATTCCTTTTTTTTTTGTTTGTTTTTCAAATGATTATCACAGGTTGCAGCAAAGAAGCAAACTTTTTCCACTTTTGATGAGTTGCTACAGAATTCTAACAAACCCGTGTTGGTTGACTTTTATGCAACCTGGTGATTTACTTTCTTATCTTTTCTTTAAGATTTCTGTTTGTACTCTTCCTCTACATTATTGGAAAAGGATGCCATGAATGGAGATTGCATGCAATCATCTGAACTCCAAAACTGATACTATGCAGACTATCCTATATATATATATATGTATGTATGTATGCATGGAATCACTTGACTGGAATTAATATGCTAGTCTTCAAAGAAATTTTTCACATTTTTATGTCAACTAGCATTAACCTTTTGATTGGCAAGGTTATGAACTTGGCTATTGAGTAGCTCGGTGATGGATAAGGATCTTTAAGATTTGCTGATGTTAGCATTTTGGATTGATTTAGAATCTCAATTGAATAGTGCAGCTAACCTGTGGTGTACAGGTGTGGTCCTTGTCAATTTATGGCCCCAATTCTTGATGAAGTTGGTGCTGTCCTGAAAGACACGGTTCAGGTGGTGAAAATCGACACTGAGAAATATCCCAGCATTGCTGATAAATACAAAATAGAGGCCTTGCCAACTTTTATCATATTCAAGGACGCAAAGCCATATGATCGATTCGTAAGTTGATTTAATTTCTCTTTGCTCTCAAGTGAAAATAGACATACATCCTGAGACCTATTCAGTTGTGGAATTAAGGCTGTTTTCTAAATATTTGTTATAGAGGGGACAAATAGATTTTTTTGAACTAGAGAAAATGGATTTTGTTCAAATTTTTTGTTTTTTTTTTTTTAGTAGGAAACTGCAGTGGAAGTTTTCTAATTTTTCGAGTTTATACTAGATTTTGGAAAACAATCTTGTCTGCATGTAGGCTACTGAAAGGCCTAAATCTTGTTTGTGAGGCTATCAAATCAGGCACATCACTCTTATGTGCCTGGGAACATGCATATGTTTGATAACTTGATTGTGAATTATTAAGTCAATTGTGATGTTTAGGTTGATCCTTTCTTATTAACTACCCAACGAAAATAAAGAGATGATAAAGATCTGTATGTTTGTCCACAAGGCCTGCGTCCATTAGAGAAGAGGGAACTTAATAATGCTACATTGTTTTCAAGTTTTTCTAGTTCTATTGCTTCTTGTTCTATAGCCACTTATATTCATCTATTTGCCCGCTCGAGTTTTTTAGCGATCTTGGTTCTATCATTTGCAGGAGGGTGCTTTGACTAAAGATCAGCTCATCCAGCGCATTGAAAGTTCACTGAATGTCAAGCAATAGCAGCCGCCAGCTTGTTTGTATCCCTTTTTAACGTCTTTCCATATTATGTTATGAAACTCCAGGCCAATAAATCTCTCTCTCTCTCTCTCTCTCATGTTATTCAGCTCCCAGTTCAAAGATCAATACAATGAGAAGCCATTATATTTGGATTTTTTACGGCTAGATCACCCTGATCTTCCCGTCACTTCCCATCTTTTCTTTTCAATTTATCTCCATGTCTGTGTACCAAGAAAGTGACTGAAATTGTTCCTGAATATGTCGATCAAGTAAAAATGATTTGTATCTGTTATGTAGTTTTGATGAGAGAATCTGTTCTCTGATGATGATAAAAACGATTACCAAGCTGTAAACGGATGAATTCCATCCAACGAAATTTCGATCTTATTTTAGGCCCTAGCTTTGACATTTGGGACCTTCTGACCAGGAAGTATTATTGGACAATTACATGCAGGATGATGTCATGCCATGGACGATGTTCACGGGTTTTTAGTTGGAACATGTTTGGCTATCCATGAGATGGTTCATCATACCTCCGGAGAAAACCGGACCATCAGACCTCGTTAATCCTGTCTTTCCAATTCCCATGAAATACAGCATTCCAGGATATACATACGAGACTTTTCTTTGGCAGGTTAGCAGTCTCCGCCCACCTGAACTCAGCATACCAATTGCCCACAAAATTACAAACACCACTTTTCTGCGAGATAGGAAGCCAGGCAATCTTTTAGAATGCTCCTTCCTCGTATGGACGCAGGGTGGCAGAAGCTTGGACCTAGAAGTCGGGCCCAAATTTGAACCGGACCATACAAAAGTGAAGTTCTGAATGTTTCGTTCCACTTCAATATTTCTTGAAAGAGCCCGTGTCGCGTTAGAGAGGTTCCCGTGCCAGTTGCCACGCTCGCTCGAGATTCAAGAATCAAGATGGAGATGAGAGCCGGTGAAGAGGACATAGAAATTGGCGAGGACATTACCCCATCGGTGATCCCTCTCTCTTACGCTCTTCACGATTCTTTCCTTCACTCTCACTGCTCCTCTTGCTTCTCCCGTCTCCCTAGTACTAATTTTACCCAGCATCACCATGTCCCCACGCTACTCTACTGTTCCTCTATCTGCTCCTCCTCCCACTTCTCCCCCGCCGAACTCCACCTCCTCCACTCTCCCCCCTCCTCCGACCTCCGTGCTGCCCTCCGCCTACTCCCCCTCTCTCTCCCCTCCTCCTCCACCAACAGAATTTGTGGCTTATTGACGAACCGAGAGAAATTGATGGCCGACGAAGAGATTTCAGCTCACGTAAGATATGGAGCGAAGGCCATAGCAGCTGCGAGAAGGATTGAGATGATTGAAAACGAAAAAAATGACGCTGTTTTGTTGGAGGCTGCGCTGTGCTTGGTGCTAACGAACGCCGTTGAGGTACACGATAACGAAGGGCGCTCCATCGGGATTGCTGTTTATGGCCCCAATTTCTCGTGGATTAATCACAGTTGTTCTCCCAATGCTTGTTATCGATCTATTATTTCTCCTCCTGATAATGTGTTGCCGTTCAGCGATGAGTCGAGGTTACGAATTCTTCCTGCTGGCACCAAAGTAAAGTCACAGTGATTTCCATCTTGAAAAGAAGTCCATAAAACTGAAATATTGGTTGCATTCTTTTTTATTTATCTGTTTTTGCTATAATTTACCTGTCTATTTCTGCGTTGCAGAGTGATAATGGTGTGCATAACAACATTGAATTCTCAAAAGGTTATACTGCATATTGGTGGCGGTGGTTGTTCTTTATGGAGGATTCTTTTTTATTATGATCTGGCTCGTTTAGATTTTAAATCTGTTGTTTGGCAGGATGTAGTGGAAGTGGACCAAGAGTGATTGTGAGGAGTATTAAGAGGATTAAGAGAGGTGAGGAGGTGACTGTGGCATATACAGACTTGTTGCAGCCTAAGGTAGTAATATCTCTTTAAACTCCTGTGCTGTTCTTTTACTTGTCGTAAAGGTTCCAATACATGAAACGATTCCAAATTAATTTTTTTGCACTCGATCAAATCCTGCATTACAGAATCCAACTTTCTTGTTTGAAATATTTACATTATGTTCACCGATGCTATTCCTAGGAAATAAGGCGGTCAGAATTGTGGGCCAAGTATCGTTTTATTTGTTGCTGTACACGATGCATTGCATCACCCCCTTCTTATGTAGATCATGTTCTGCAGGTAATGTTATTATATATTTTCACAATATTATGTGCATTGTTGTGCAATGACTGTCCGATTCATGATCAGATCGTTACTGAAACTTGGTTGGCAATTATGATCAATATTAATGCGTGAAAGATGTTGACAATTAAGGTCGCGTTGTTTCAATGAAAAGTTTTTCCAAATGAGAAAATTTATAAGAATTATGACTCTTTTTTTCATGTCAGGATCGCATCGCATTTATGAGAAAATTTTTAGGACAAGTGGTTTAAGAGTTAAGACAGGCAAAGCTATGATCTACCACTATGATTCTCCATTGAAGTTGGCATTTGGCAATTGCCATGCCACATCAAAGGCCAATGGTGGTGAATGGAAATTAAATGATTGATGAGCAACCCTTTGTCACTCTTTCTGTGAACAAAAAGGCAAATATCCTTTGAGTCACAAGTCATTTTGGTTTTTCTGTCTATTAGGAAATTATATTCCACTTCCATCTCTTGCCCACCAAGATTGGATAATTTCAAGTGTGTTCTTGTTTATTAGGTTTTGCAAAAAAAAATTTGTAAACAAAAAGGCTTCTTTCTCACCATGAACTATGAGGTAACTTTTGAAATTGAATTCTGTCCTAACCTCTCTGAAAGCTCAAATCATAAGATTGGGAGGGTGAACATATTTTTCCTTGTTTGAGAAATTGGTGGATGACTGATTCTACATATTGTTTTGAACATGCATTAACCCTGAATTCTCACATCTAGGAAATTTCTGCATCAAATCTGGCCTCTTCGAGCTTAAGTTCTGAACTCAGCTTTTATAGGGATGAAGCAACTAGAAAGCTGACAGATTATGTAGATGAAGTTACAGCCGAGTATCTTGCTGTTGGTGATCCTGAATCTTGCTGCAAGAAGCTTGAGAACATGCTAATCACTGGCCTCCTTGATGAGCAGTTAGAGGTCAGAGAAGGAAAATCACAGTTGAACTTCAGGTTGCATCCCCTGCACCATCTTGCTCTGAACACATATACTATTCTGGCTTCTGCTTATAAAATACGAGCAAGTGACTTATTTTCTCTGCATTCTGAGGTGGGTGGACTTCCATGGGAAGCTTTGAGCATGTCCAGAATCAGTGCAGCATACTCATTGTTGCTTGCAACTGCAACTTACCATCTGTTTTGTTTTGAACCTTCATTGCTTGTATCTGTTGCAAACTTCTGGACAAGTGCAGGAGAGTCCTTATTAGCTCTTGCTAAAAGCTCAGCATGGGATTCTCTTGGAAAATGTGGGTTTCCTGTCTTGAATCTTTCTCCTCTAGCCAAGCACAAATGCTCCAAGTGCTCATTGCTTGAAAGCTTTGAAGTAAATTTATCAGTTGGTCAAGATCAAATCCGAAAGGCAGGTTTTGACAGCGTATCGAGCAGGTTTCTTAATTGCATTGGTAGTTTGTTGCAAGAAGTTTGGGGTTTTCTGATTCAAGGCGACCGCTACTTGAAAATGTTTAAAGATCCCACAGATTTCAGTTGGCTTGGGAAATCCTTAGACATTTGGGATTTTGATGCTGAATTAACCCGTAATGATGTGGATTTCAATTGTTGGACCAACAAAAGTGTTTCTGGAATTGAGGCTCTGGGGTACACCGACCAATGGAGAATAAATACTTTTCAGCTTGGTGTTCATTGCTTGCTCTATGGAGGATTTTTAGCTGGCATATGTTATGGTCCTCATTCTCATTGGAGTAGTAACATTCGGAGTGCTCTAAATTATGAGGGGAAATAAAAATTAAAAAATAAACTGCATACGTGGATTACATATGCAGCAGGCCGTCTAACTTGTAACTTGCTAGTCGACTCTACAGTTGCGATTCCTGTGGTAGATTGAAATCTTATAAGAATTAATTATTCAAGAAAATTAGGTTCGAAGATCTGCTGGCTCCAGATTTCGCGATTTCGCGACCCTCCTGCAGTGCACACCACAACCAAGGTGTACTGGTGCAGATGGTCAAGTTTGAAATATTGCATGATCTGCAGACCACTTGCCCACAA
>Ga0325403_1005484_pt1 | contig 11975 bp, 5 predicted proteins | sample PopdelMetagenome_19_FD_205665 | JGI IMG/M metagenome (GOLD analysis project Ga0325403, IMG submission 205665) | Populus deltoides microbial communities from Bellville, Georgia, United States - Xylem-PdKOR-R4 | ecosystem: Host-associated > Plants > Phyllosphere > Stem > Wood/Secondary xylem...
TTTAGTTTTATTAAATTAATTATTTTGATAGGGTCAGCTTGAATTTTACCAAATCAATCCCTATATTAATTTGAAATAAAATATATGGATGGACCACTTCCAAGAAGTTTAATCTAGAAAGTTGGGATATATTTGATAAATACGATCCTGATTTTGCCTTTCTTGAGAATTAAATGGGTCAAGTTGGCTTAGATTGTGTTTGGCAGTGTGGTTGCGGGTGCTTTTCAAATAATTTTTCGTGTCAAAATACATGTCAATGATGTTTTTTTATTTTTTAAAAATTATTTTTGATATCAACACATCAAAATGATTCAAAACATACAAACCATATTAAATTTTAGCAAAAAAAATTATTAACTTTACCTTAACAAGAAGAAAGATGGAGAAAAATATCGTTTGTGCAATTAAAAGAAGACCCGAAATAGACAGCCGAAGAGGACCTGGCAGCGGCAGGCAGCTCATCCATGAAAATAAGATACGCCGCCGTAATTCAATTGTTTGATCTTTGATGTCTTCTTCTTCTTTCTCTTTCTAAAATCTTTCTCTCTTCCAGCTTTTTAATATCGTCATCGAGATGCTGGAAGTTCTTAAAAATTTCAAAAATAAAATTTATTTAAAATAAATTTTTTATATTTTTATATCATTTTAATATATTTTTGATATTAAAAATAATTTTTAATAAATAAAAAATATTTTAAACCATGATTGACTGCTATCACAATTCTAAACCGTTGACTCGAGACACCTTTGCTATAAAATTCCTTGGGCTACAAACTCATGATTTTGCTAACTCCATGCCATGATTTAGCTCATATCTTATATAGTTTGTAGATGCATCACTCAAAATTTCAAGTTCTTAATTGAAAAGGGAAATTGATATATTATTTTTTTCGAGATAGTATTTTTATTTATTTATTTATTATACGAGCACATTAATATACACTAGGTAATGCGTAGAGAAATATTAATTTGATTTTTTTTATATAAAAAAAAGAGTCATTTCGTTATTTAAAATTATGCGCTTATAAAATCATCTCTCACGTAACCAAAATTGAACTTTTCTTTCTTTTCCAAGTTCCAACTTTACACGAAAAAAAACTCCTCGTGTCGCCTCTTCCTCCGTCGCTATGTGAAGAAATATAGACTGTGATTTTCTCTTATTTCATCACTTGCTGTAATGGCAAAGCTGCTTTGTGAAATCCCAGATGCCCATGTCTTTTTGAAATGGATGCACGATGTTATACGCTTATTGCGTCTGAGTTCCGACACGCATATGCTGGCAACGTTTGACATTGTGTTTATAACTGTATTTTATCAAATTTTAATTTTTTTTTATTAAAATTGAATGCGGTTTGTACTTTTTGGATCGTTTTGATGTGCTGATGTCAAAAATAATTTTTAAAAAATAAAAAAAATCATTGACATGTATTTCGGCACGAAAAGCCATTTGAAAAGCAACCGCAATCACACTGTCAAACACGCTCGCTATGTTATTGTATAGGTGTTACCTGGATCTTTACCCCGCACTACGGATTGGATATTTTTGTTTGATGCAAGAAAATAAAATATTTAGGAGATGCTTGTGTTTTTTTCATAGTTAAAATAAAAATTTGACATTAAATTTATATTTATAAATATTAAAACAAAAATATATTGAATCAATTTGGACTAACCTGATTTAATTTATCAATCTGCTTGTCGAGTCATGAGATTATAATAACTCATCAAAAAAACAAATCAAAATAAATTATTAAGTTTATTTTTCAATATATCCAATATTAAACTATAGAATTGAAGAAAAAATAATAAAAAAATTAACCAAGCAAACTTAGGTTAATATATTTAATTTAAAAATAAATTATAAAATCTAATTTAAAATGAACTCGTGTTGTAGTGTGAAATTTATTTTTATAAATATTAAGACGAAAATATATTAGATTAATTTGGATTAACCTAAATTAACATGTTAATTTGCATTAAAATATATATAAAAGACGAAAACACCTTCGTGTGAAGGGTATAGAGGTCATTTCATCAGGCGTTATAACGAGAAAAGGCGTATCTGCCCCCTTTAAATCTTGGAATGTAAGGTGTGTTATTGTGTAATTACCTAATTACCCCCGTGGAACGATGACCTGGTTTTTTATAAGGGAAAAATAGGTATTTAAATTACAGTAATGGACTTTCGAGTCACGTGACTATATGCAATCTTTGTGCGGGGTTTCTAAGGTTTGATGCTTCGAGAATACTAGACCCACGACGGCGTTAAGCGCGTGACGAGAGTGGTCCCAACTCTTATTTAATATTCCTAACATGTTTTTAAATAGGCAGTCTAAACATTTGTCAGTTATAAAAAGAATTAAATCAACCTGTGCCTTTGGAGAAGCCGTGGTCAGAAAATAATGCCAGTAATTATTTCCTTATTTCAACAAATAATGTTATTGGAAATTTCAACTTACCTCTTTTTTACCGTCAAGACAAGACGACGAGGTTGCCAAGGCACCACCACCATTTTGGTGCAAATTTACAGGCTCAAGGGGAGAGAAGGAGCCACTGAGGGCATGAAACCCCAGGTGATATTGGAAGGATTTTATTTAATGCTCAAGTTCATGACATGAAATCATAGATAATCTGAGACAACTTTCTTGAAAAAAGACCATAAATTTGTAGCTATTATTCTTTTCAGCCTAATGTTATTGTAATTTGTATAGTTTTTTTTTTTTTTTTCAAATCAAGACTAGATCTATCTCTCTGCCCAGTTAAATAAAAACAATTCATGTTAAAATAAGAATTTCTAGTATGAGATTTTTTATTTGCCAGAGTATAATTGTGGTTGTTTTTTAAATAATTTTTTGTGCTAAAATGTATGTCAATGATATTTTTTTATTTATTAAAAATTATTTTTGATATCAGCACATCAAAATGATTCGAAAACACTAAAAACATATTAATTTAAAATAAAAAAATTAAATTTTTTAAAAATATTTTTAAAACACAAAAACAAAAACAAAAAGCAACATTAAAATCTTCATGAAATAAATGGAGAGTTGAAAGGGAAAAGGGAACGCAAACCACGGTCCAGCAAGGCTGTTTGAAGGCATAAATGTTCCAGAAAATTAAATAATAATAACAACAAGAGTACAATTTAAAGACCTTTGAAAACATGTGCGCATGGTATCTCATATGTAATTGAGGTTAGTTAGTCTAAGTATTTTTCTAATAATTATGAAGAGGCTGCAGTATTTATTATTGTTATTTTCTTGAGAGAGTTTGGAAGCTGCATTATGAGAGATGACTGCTATATTCTTTTGTTAATTTTATAATACATGGAATACAAAATGGCGGTAAAGTAATTTTTATATCGGTATATAACGGTTATTTTTTAAAATATTTTTTATTTAAAATAATATTTTTATAAATTTTTGAAAAACACATTTCTTACAAACTAAGCCAGTTCTTTTGAATAAGTCAGCCACTTAATTAAAATATGAATTTTCTTTGCGAAAATGATAGTGATGTGATTTGTTAAATTAGTGGTTAGATCTTGACCGCTTAATTTTCTTCATATCTGTGATTGAATTCCATGACCCTTTCCGGCCAGCGATGGATTTGTCTTTATATAGAAAAACCCTTTCCGGCCACCGATGGATGCTGATTGTCTATTTGGTATAATGTGAGATACCATAAGCCTTTCGCAATTCTTAGTCATACTTTATTTGTTTCAGAGCATAAAATTAAAATGTTTCTTTCGATGTGATGCAGCTACTTAGCGTATTTTGAAAATCAAGAAACTAAAGTTTCTCCAGTTTTGAAATTAAGTTAAATGGTAGGGGGGAAAATCATGATTTAATAAATTATGAATATCAATAATTCTTATGAAAAATAATATATAAAATATTTTAATAATTTTTATTTGATAAAATGAGGATATTATATATATATATATAATTGTTTAAATGGAATGAAAGTTAAATGAGATAGAGTTTTGAAATTTAATTAAAAAAGGAATCCTGGAAAAATAATGATTTTTTTTTTTAAATAAAGCTTCTAGTGTTCATGTTCTTGGTTGATGCTAGCTTATAAACCTTAGAAGGAATATGACCTATAGAATATGCTAATTAAATTTCAACCTGATTTAAAAGTTGAATAAAAAAATGTATTTGATTTATTATAATATAATATGATTCATTAATAATTTACATATTTTATGTAGTTATTATATATTCAACATCATTTTATTATCGTTGATATATACACATAAAGCATTTTTAACAAAATTTAAAATATGCATCATTTAAAATATCCTTCTTCATTCTGATTGGAAACAATCCATTCACCAAACAATTTAATTTCCAATCAATTACCATGTCAAACTTGGTAATCTCATTACCCGTTCTTATTCTTATTGGAATTATCAACAGATGTGGTTCAACATCTTTTTCCTCTAACATTCCACAGGTAGCCACTCTCATTTATTCTATTCTGATAATTCCATCAAGATTTTAAATTTACCCAAATGATTTCTTCAATAATGGGATTACTTAATTGTATTTGTAAAGTAATAAAACCTCACTTTTTAGTTGAAAACAATTACATTTATTCCTAACAAAATTTTAAACACTCAGAAAACTAGGAATTGTACTAATTCTCTTTTTTTGTTCTAAATTTTTTATCCTTTGAGCCTGTTTCCTGGTATATTGATTACAATAACTTGTATGGGTATCTCATCCCTATCGAAAGATACAATGTAAAATGGTGGGACTTCTTTGCAACATAAACCAAAAGTTCTAAACCTACTATCATATAATGGTTAAAGCAACACCAAAATGCTCAGATTATAGACTTAAATTCTCGGTCTAAATTCCTAGCACGTAGATCTCATGCTTATGCTTTTATTGTCTCAACAAAATCTGAAGAAGAATATTTCAAAATCATGAAGCAATTCCTATAAAGCATCAAAGACAACGAGCCCTCTCCTTTTTCATCATCATCAAGTTCTATCATTGGCCTAGCAGATTATAGCGAGGATGAGTGTTATGGTATCCTCCCTCCTATACAAAAATCATAGGAAGTCATTGTCTCTTTATCTTTATATACATATATATAGATATATATATATATATATATATATATAAAGGTATTTTAAGAGACTCAAAAATATTCTGGCTCATTTTATATCTTAGTCAATATCCTCAAAATCATCAGTCCTATTTTCTTTTATCGGCATAAATAGTTAAAACAACTAGTTACCACTTTAACTTTTCAAAAAGCTAATCCTTCATTTGCATAAACAATAAACAACTTTCAATAGTAATTGACAAATAACTTTTTCAACTTTTTAAAAAGAAAATCATTTTCTTTATAAATTTTTTTAAAAAGACAGTCTCGTTCTACTCTATATAAACAGACACCTCCCAAGCTTTGAAGATATAACTTCATATAAGAGTTTCTCAGCATAAGACATAAAAAACTTATCATTTTATAACACATTCAAATTTCACTATAACCTTCTATATTAACATCTCTTATCTTGTAAAAAGATCCATACTTCATGGATCCGAACCTCTAAGATCAATATCTTTTATATTGGTTTCAATATATATTTAAGTAAAATTCCTTTAAATATTAATATATATATATATATATATATATATATATATATATATATATATATATATATATCATACTTAACTTATGTTTAAATTTAAGTATGTTATGTGTTTGTTAGAAAATTCTGTTATTTTTAGATTTGCTTCAAATTATCGATCGATGATGATATATAACAATTGGCTAATTTAAATGACATCATCTTATAGGAAGGTGTTATGTGAGATATCATTAATTTGGTTTCATTAAAATCATTTCTTTTCACTACAAAAAATGACAAATCTAAAACACCAACCTTCCTCGAAAAAGATAGTAAGAAGAGAATGAAAACTTAAATGAAAATTATAAAACATAACATGCATGAGATTTAACTTCACCCAAAACTTGAATTGTGTATTGATTGGATTGATAAGTTAATTAATATGCATTTATCTTGAAATAAAGATATTGTTTTGAATAAAAAAAGTATTAGAATTGACCTAGCTAGATTAAATTGATCAACTCACCGGATGATTTAAACTTAACGAGGCAACTCTCAGCCCACTTGATATTGGTTGGTGTGTCATTTCTCATTTTGTGGGTTGCAAACGGACAATCTAATAACAATTGGTATAATGTTTTCTTACGATTTAGTAAACCAATTAAAACATGAGTTTTCTTCAAGGGAAAATGATTTTGATGGTTACCGAAAATTAAATTTTATACTAAACATATATCGCGAAGTGATGTCATCCAAATTGGGTGGTTATATTTCTTGACCATTAATTTTGTTCGTACATGTGTTTTGATAGCATTTGCATTTTTTTTTTATGCGAGGTGTCTGGAGTAATTTATGCATATCTTGATTAATTTTACAGGTTTTAAATTAATAATTAAGTAAGTTTTTAATAACTATTAATATTAGCAATTTCAGAATTCAAACATGAAATTACAAGAAAAATAAAATTTTTAATCTTAAATTTTTATTACTCAATGACCTATAAATGATGGGCATTTTGCTACTGATGGTTCTGTCTTTATCGACAAACCTAGTTTTTTCTTGATGCTAATCTATCCATTTTGTATGTGTGGATACGTAAGATAATTCTTGTATTGTCCTGTTTCTTTGATTTTTTTTCTTTTTTCTGGTTTTTTAATAGTTAATTAAGGTGAAGGATCATATGTAATTCTTTAATAGTATTCTATTTACTTTTTCATACATGATTAGATTCAATTCCTTTTCGCCCAAGATGTGGACCGATCGATTAGCTATATATAAAGGTGTTTAAAAAAACTAAAAAACCGATTAAACAGAGAAAACCGGAAAAAAAATAACCGAAAAAGCCGAACCGTGAAAAAAACCAATTAAAATTTTGAATAAACCGATCGGTTCGGTTCGGTTTTGGTTTTTTAAGCCTGGAACCGGAAAAACCAAACCGAACAAAAAAACCAGAAAAAAACCGAGCCAAAACGGAAAAAACCAAGCCAAAACCGAGCAAAACGGAAAAAACCGAGCCAGACCGGTTTAAACCGGTTTTTGCTTTAAAAAACCGAACCGAACCGAACCATAACCGGTCGGTTTTAACCGGTTTCGGTTCGGTTTTGGTTTTTTTTTTTTAAAAATTTGGTTTGGTTACTTTTTTTTGATAAAAACCGAACCGAACCGAATCGTGAACACCCCTAGCTATATATAATAGTAAAACATCAGCTGTTCACAAAGAATTTTATGATAAAATTCTTTATTACGATTTGTTTTTTTACCACCATAATATATACTTTATTTTTTAAAATTCATTTCAACCAACACCAGGAGTCGATGAATAAACACGTTTTGATTGAGTATGGGTAATATAATACATGTTTTGAACTAGTAAAAAATTAATAAAATTCTAGCATACAGCCTTTAAATTCTTGATAAATAAGCATCATCCAGGAGTGAGTATATATCTGATGAATCGTTGTTGCTCGTGTTTATAAATAATAAGAATAAAAAGTAATTATGAAATAAATCCCCGACATGTAATTATTACAATTTAGACATGATTTGACTAGTTTGTGATCTGCCTGGTATAGCTAAAACATTTATATGAAGTTGCATTCGACTTTGCCTTTACACTCCAGGTTTCAAACTTCTCTATAACAACGTGAAATTATTGCAGAATTTGATCACTATGTCTGCATACAAGATTTAGCTGTCGGAAAAAAATTAATTTTTTTATTTAAAATTAATTTTTTAGAATTTTTATATGCTAATATCAAAATATTTTTTTTAAATTAAAAAATATTATTTTAATCCATTTTTAAATAAAAAAACAATTAAAAAGCAATTATTACTCAACACCGAAAAGTCAGGTTTAGGCGTTATACGAGATGAGAAACCACTGGATAAATGCCAGTAAAAAAAGAAAAAGCTTGGGATTCACATTCAAGAAAAGGGAAAAGCTGCAGAAGGCAAGCAAGTCAGGCGCAAATTAAGGCTTTGACACCTAAACTAGAGGCGCCGGCGCCGTATGGCAAATTTTATATATATATATATATATATATATTAAAAGTATATTCAGACCAGATTTATATGTGAATCAAAATTCATTTTTTTAGATTACTGTAAAACTGTATCTCAGCTTGGTGTATTTTACAAAAATATTAAATTATCTTATATATTGATATTAAGATTTGAATCTACAAAATTAAAAAATGAAATAAAATTCTTTAATCATCAAATAAATTATCTCTGACAATTTAAAAGCAGTGATTTGCATTGTTACCCTACACTTTCTAGATAATCTCTGCCTTTTTCTTGGTATTTTTTCAAAATTTATTAAAAGAAGTCAAAGTGTAATGTGAAGTAATTTTAGGCGGTGTTTGTTTTGAGGAAAATAATTTTTAAAATTTTTTTGTGTTTGTTTGTTATTAGAAAAGTTGATTAACAAAAAAAACTTTCCAGTCAACAGAAAATACTTTCTAGTCAAAGAAATATTTGGCTTGATTTCCAGGAAAGTGTTTTCCTTTTATCTTGGACGGAAAACACTTTTCTGGAAGTTGTGAAAAATTTAAAAATATCATATTATTTGCTGATTATATCAAATTTGATCCTCAAACTTTTGATTGTTATATATATTTTGTTTTGAATATTTCTTTTTCAATTTCATCCCTTATAATTTAATTTTTATATTAATTTTGGTTCTTATTTTTATAATTTTTATTTGCTTTTCCCTTATCATTTTTTAATTTAAATTTTTTATCTATCAAATTTGCTCCTTATTCTTTTGATTATCACTTATTTTATTTGAAATTATTTATGAAATGTTAATTATTATTATTTTAATTTCTTCATCTTTCAATTTTTTTTATTTTTTAAATTTGATCTCTATTATTTTGATTATTATTTATTTTATCTGAGATAATTTATGAAATTATATTTTTTTTCAATTTCATTCTCATTCAACTTTTTAATTTGTAAGATTTGTTCCTCATTATTTTAATAAGTTTGAAAAAAAAATATTAATAAGTTATTTTCCAACTCATTTCCATGACATAATCAAACACTGAAAAATGTTTTCTAATTTATTTTTCATTATATTTTCAAATATCAAAAAATAATTTATTTTCTCGGAATTTATTTTTTTAAAAAAACTAATTCTCTAAAAAAAAAAAAGGGGATTTAATATTCACTATACAAACCCTCTTATTCATTATTTAGTTTTTTGAAAAATACTTCATAATGAAATTTTTTTAATGTTTGAAATTACCATAGATAACGTAAAAGTTTCTTTAGCTCATGCCAAACCATGTGGTCCGTGTCAGAAGACCCTCTTGCAATCCAAGTATACCTTACTCTTTTCTTGCAAATTTGCCCAAGATCGATACCCTTCACACCTCAAAGCTTTGTAAGAATTTCTTTGTTTTTGTGTTAGATTTTGCTTTCGAGGCCTTCCATATTATAAAACAAGGTGTTAAATTATATTTGAAATATAAGTTTATATTTATGGGATTTATTAAAATTTATAATCTAATCACGAGTTAATAAAAATAACATCAACATGTTAGAGTCATTTTACCCCCAACAAGATCAGGAATTTTTTTTAAACCCAGATCATAAAAACAAAAACATCTAGATAATGTTTAATATTATGATTACGATTGTTTTTTAAAATATTTTTTATTTTAAAATATTTTAAAATACTATTTATCATTATTATTTTTAAAATTTTATTTTTTATATATCATATCAAAAACAACTCAAAAATTTAAAAATAAAATTAGAAGTTTTTTTTTTAAATTAAAATCATGGTTTTACCGCAAAATCACAGTAAAGTAGATTCCGAGTTTTGCCCGTCTCGTTGAATTGCCATGGCCACCTACCTACTTTGAGGTGTCCTGTTAAACATCAGAAAGCCTCAGCAATTCCACTCACAACGTTAAAGTCCTTGGAAGCCCAAATCATTGTCAGAATTGGTCCAGCTGGGAATCATACACGTTCACGACTGATTTAACAGTGAAAGTAACTTTTCTTTTTATATGCTTAAAATCAAGGTAAATTAATTTTCACTGACCTCAAGTTTATCGACTTGTCAGTTGTCACTACTCGCATAGGTTCAAGTCCGGCAGTAGATTTGATCGATCTTGATTTTGAAAATGTTCGAGTTTGTGTTATATCCTTGTTTTCATGATTATGCAATTAGTGAAGGTGAGAATCGTGAGATTATTTGATTTTTATTTTTATTTTTATTAATTTATGGATATACTGATTTCGAATGTAAAAAAATAATTAATTCGTATATATATATATATAACGTATGTATATATTACCAACAACTAAGCTTTAGGATTTTTGTGCTTTTCACCAGGCTACTGCAATGTGGACCTGGGCCGTGGAGAAAAATCTACTTATTTATTTTATTAGATTGGACCGTTATAATAAGTTAAGAAAACCCTTTTGGGCTTTATATATATATAGTACTTGTATTTTTAAGATAGAATGGGTCAATTAGGATTTTTTTTAGATGATTTTAAAGTCGTGTTTTTTTATATTGATTTAGTGTATTTAATTTTTTTTTATTAATTTCTCAAGCTTAAAACCCAAAAAAATATTAAAAAAACAGATATTATTTGTCCTTGATTAATTTGATAATGACTAATCATCCTTGTGAAAAGATTTCATTATCTCTAATAATTAACTAGTTGAATAATTTCTGATGAGAGGAGCAAAATCTTCTTTATATTATTCCAGTAAAAGTTGCCTGAGTATGCATGAACAAATATTTTCAAAACATTATCAGTCTTGGTTAATTTTTAGGGTGGCTTGTGTTGATTAAAACGGACTATTTTCTTGATGATCTTTAAGCCACATTTTTTACACTGACTTGGTATATTTAAAAAAAATAAAAATTTCTTTGAATATTATTCTCAAAGTTAAACTCAAAAAAAATATATATCAATAAGCCTGTTAAGGTTACCCTTCTTTCTGGCTCCATACAAAGTTGTGAATTCCATATTTCCTTCAAGCTGGACCGCCTAGAGATGGCAATATCGTGAGGGAGAAGGGAAAGAAAAATCGCAAGACATCATTGAATTTGTATGTACGTACATGGTTAAGAGGGTGTTTGACAGTGTGGTAGTGGTTACTTTTCAAATAACTTTTCATGCCGAAATACATGCCAATGATATTTTTTTATTTTTTCAAAATCATTTTTGACATCAGCACATCAAAACGATCCAAAAAGTACAAACCGCACTCAATTTTAGCAAAACAAATATTTAAAATTCAGTCAAAAATAGGTTGAACCGCAGAGCCAGCTCTAAGATTAGTCACTCCCAGCAAGGAATCTTGGATCTTCAACGCACAAGAATATTCAATATATATATATATATATTGTTGAGGCAATGTAAAATTCTCAAGAATATGATTTTAGTGAATTCATCAAGGAGTTCCAAAGCTCCCTTGACGATTTTGCTAGATTTTTCTTAAGAAATTCGCACTGATATTGTCATTATCAGTTAATACTGACTCTGACATTGATCAATCATCTGGCAATCTTGAGAGTTTGTGGATTTGCTTCCATGGGAGGATTAGTTTGGACAATTTTAGTTTCTTGCTTCTTTTGGTAGAGAACGAGAGCCCTGCCATGCATGGTCTCCGACCCGGACAATTTATTTTCTTGGCAGTGTGTTCAAGAAAAAAGGTGCCTTGGGACCCCGAAATAATGGGTTCATGTCATGGGCAGAATTCCTCGAAAGTGATGCCTTTTGTGATTTGGATTTTATTTTTAAAGTTAGCATAATTAGTTGAAAGTTTTGGCTTTTGAAAAAAGATTTAGTGAATATTACATTTCCACTTCGTCTTAATTTTTGTGCGAGACAATTATCTTATCGTATTTTATTTTAGAATA
>Ga0325403_1005485_pt1 | contig 11975 bp, 10 predicted proteins | sample PopdelMetagenome_19_FD_205665 | JGI IMG/M metagenome (GOLD analysis project Ga0325403, IMG submission 205665) | Populus deltoides microbial communities from Bellville, Georgia, United States - Xylem-PdKOR-R4 | ecosystem: Host-associated > Plants > Phyllosphere > Stem > Wood/Secondary xylem...
CAGCTTCCAAAATCTCCCATCGACTGTCAAGTTCTTCATTTCATCCTGCTTCGACGCAGCTGGCTATGCTCATCATTTTAAGGGAAATAATGCAGTAACTGATCAGAACTACTCTCTCTCTCTGTCCTCCCTCCTACTAGGTAGGGTGGCATTATGTTGCAGATTGCCTATGAAAAATCAGAATCACGTATGCTACCCTGTTTGTGCAGAATATTGGAATCCAATATCTCAGTCACTCAACACATGCATTCTGATTTCTGACTAAGATATTGGGAGATGTTTTCCTGTTTACAACTTTTTATCATGCCTCAAATTCTCTAAATTACTGTTGAATGAAAATCACAGTAAGCCCAGAAAATATTTTGAAATTCTTGAAAAGTAATATATGTGAATGTCAGGGAATTGATCAAAGTTCATTAGTTTGTATACATTTTGCATTAATTTATTCTATCTAGGCTTATACCATCATAATGTATCACTATAACCAATAAATCAAAGTGTTTTCTACTCAGAAATGTGTTAACAGTTGTTTTTTAAAGTGTTTTTTACTCGAAAATGTATCAAAATAATAATTTTTTATTTTTTAAAAAATATTTTTAATATCAGTACATCAAAAGAATCTAAAAATACTAAAAAATTATTAATTTAAAGCAAAAAGAATAAAAAAATTTCAAATTTTTTTCAAAAACGCTTTTGAAATGCAAAAACAAACAGGTTTAATCTAAGGCATAAATATTTTTAAATTAATGAGTATTTTTTTTTGTTGTAAGAAAAATAGAGAATGTGCATGTTTTTACATCCTGGACACTATCTTAATAATATAGTAAGATCTTCTAATTATGCAGTTCCTCTTTTGATTTTTGCATAATCAAACACCCACACAAATGCTATATGTATAAACTCTCCTCATATAAATGTACTTTCAGAGGAATAAAATTATATTTTATGATCACTTATCATTGAAAACATTTAAAAAGAAAAAAAAACTTAAAAGAAAAATATAAAAGAGCAAAATTCGAGATATATAACATTCTTATATTGAATGCTATTTCCAATAGTTATCCGTTTTCACACAACTTTTCTTATCTACTAGGTACATGATATTCACTACATCACATGCTAGATCAAATTTTATTTAATATTAAAAAAAATATATATTCAAGTGACACAAATATTTTTAAATAAACAAGAAAAATATGAAATCTAAGTCATTGAATTGACTAATTCAATAAGCTTGATTAATTTAATAATATAATAAAAAAGTTATCAACAATCATTTAAGCAATAAATTGTTTTGGCAATAATAACTACAAGAAATAAGTTGTCAATATCATATTAGGATTAGGGAAAAAAAAAGAAAAGTATGTTGAAGACTCAGCGTTGCTCTGCTATGTTAGTTCAAAGGTCATTATACACCTATGTTTTATTTGTTTTGATGATAACAAAATATTAAGTGCATTATATGTGCATGTCAAAATATTATTGTTGCAAGGAATTTTCTCTACATCAAATTAAAGAGATATGGACTTTTTAGAAGCAAACTTGACTAGAAAATTCTTAAGCTTATATATTTTGTAGGATTTAATATGGCATTATAAGTAACTTTTATCCTAAAATATTTTATTACTGAATTTCTATCCAAAAACAATTTTAAGCACACAAAAATATTACATAATGAAAATTATCTCATAAAAAATTATTTCATCATATATTTTGGTATTTTAATTTAAATGAAAAGCATGGACTTTATGATGTGCTCTTGCACTTTAAAATGTTTTAACATCCACTTGTAGATAAGATGACAATATTCTTATAATTTTAAGGAAGTGTGGTTAATACTCCAAGTTGTTTTGTAACAACTTTTTTTTTAAAAAAAATATTAGAATTATAGTTTGTTTCTCGCATAAAAGAAAAACACTTTGGATGAGTAAATATTTCTTTTTCCTTTTCTTCTCATTAGTATCGGTTAGATTGGGGTTTTTCCTATAAATAACCATTTGATTTCATGTAAGATCTCTTTCACTCTCTTACTATTTTACAATCTTACATACTTGATGCTTTAATATTCCAAAAAGATTTCATTGCTCATTCCATTCTCTTAAAGCTTTAAATTATATATTGCATCATATCAACTTTTCACATCCTTGAGTTATATTACATATCTATAAAGACTTGACCTTAATCTTTATAATATTCTCTTATGTAAGGAGTGAATATCTCTTGTGAGATAAATATTATTTGTGAAAGTATAAGTAACACTTGAATCACTTGGTTTTATCCTTTAGATGTAAACTAAAGAGAGGTTTTAATCTTGAGCCTATAAAAAGATTGTGTAAAGTTTGATCCTGAGCTCGTAAAAGGATTGTGATTGAACTTAAGTCCACAAAACGATTGGGTTAAATCCTGATGCAACCATATTATTCTATAGTTTTACTTATATTTACCTAGTATTTTGTTCATGTTTTATATATAAAATGTCTTGATAATATTTTTTTTATGTTTTGAAGGTACTTTTGGATGTGAGATTCAAAAATAAGTAAATGGAAGATAAAATTCAGACCATGTTCCAACCTGTGTTGAATATTGGCAAATTTGATCTCTGGTCGATGTTTTATGCAGAACTTGAGTTGTAGAAATTGAAATGAAGTGATTCCAGTGGCATTACAAAGCTAACATCCATACCTTTCTATATATATGACAAGAAAAAAAAAGGATGGAAATTGCAACCTTCAAAGTCATGTCTCACATTTTATCAGTTTTGACCTTCATCCATTCTGACTCGAATATCTTGAGTTAGAGAAGTCAATTTGATGCAAACTTAATTTTTTTCAATTCCTGACTCAAAGACCTATCAACCTATCAAATGTTAGTAGAAAACAAGCTCATATGAGAGAGATATGTTTTTTTCTAAAACAACCTATAAATTTTACCAACAAACAAGTTTTGTGAAGAAATAAATCAAATTACTTAAATGTAAATTATTTACTTTGAGAATGACTATTTTTATATTTTTTGGGAGAATACAAATGGATTGGAGGGAAGTTGGGATTATGGTTTCCTATCAAATAAAAAAAAAGAGAAAGAAAAGGAAGAGGCAACTAGAAAGAAGAAAACAGCTCCACCCTTTTCTCTTATACCAAAAATTATGCTCGCATATGCTCTATTCATTAGTTTTCAATAAACATGCAAGGCTAAATTATTTTTCTTGGTTAAAAGGATACAAAAACCTTTGGATTTTTAAAACTGTGAGATCCATTATATTTTTTTTCTTTTCAATTTATATGATAAGAATGAATGTTTTTCTATGATTGTTTAGTTTGATTATTAGAACGGACTCTAAATTATTATTCTAAACCAATCTACTGCTAAGTTTGTTATCAAAACCAGAGTTGTAATAGTTGAACTTGTGAAGTGACTAAGTTTAATAATTATGGCGGATCTATGTTGTTAATTTTAGGAAAAACGTTCAATTAAATCGAACATAGACTACAAATAGTCATGTTGTCTATATTTATCAACCTATTTAGTTTCTAAACCTACCACTGAATTAAATTACTAGTGTAGACACTATGGTTATTTAATGGTTAGGGTTAGTTACATTGCGGATTGATTAATTGACTAATGTTAAGAAAAGATAGATATTCAAAATATAATTAGACATATTGTTTCAATGATCGATTTTGATTTCACTAAGTGGACGTTTACTCGAGACCAAGGTTTTTCTCTTAATAAGTTTCAGATTTATTTCATTTAACTTGATTGTTTTATTCTGCTTACCATAGCATAACCTAAATAACCTCAAAACCCCCAACTCTAAATCATCTTGTATAAAGACCTGAACTAGATTTTCCTTGTGGGATCAACCCCTTATTTGCTCTATACTATCTTGTTTGTTTAAGTTAGGGTAATTAATTTGTGTAACCGCAACATCGTAACAAATTCTAAACTTTAAAAGATTAGAAAAAGGTTTTCAATCTTTAACCTATAGAAAAAATTATGTAAATTAAGATTTGGTCTTACCATATAAAAAGACCATGTGTGATAGTGAATACTTAGATGAAGGTTTAAGGAGTAGAGTAAAAGGTTGTTCGAACTACTATTAAAATCAATATATTTATCTCTCTCTATATCCCAATTTACTTGTGCAATGGTTAATTATGTATTGTTGATTACTTTTTAAATTGGAGATAAAATTGTTCTTAAATATTATTTTTGAATTTCAGCATTCTTGAAGTAATTGATGATTGATTTTTAAATTCCTAGAATAATCGATAAAGCCTTAATTAACCACCACCTTCTTAGGCTTTTTAAGTTTTTCAATTCGTATCAGAGTTTGGAACCCTTGTTTGAGGTTTAACCATATAGGAGAAAAAATTATGGCACAAGAAGATCAATGTTTATCTAGGGCTCCCTTGTTTAAAGGTAAAAACTATGCTTATTAGAAAGTTGGAATGCAAACTTTTATTGCCTCTATTGATAGGTAAAAACTATGCCTATTAGAAAGTTAGAATGTAAACTCATCCCATAATGGTAAATTTAGATGGAGAGGTTGTTCCAAAACCTATTAGTGAGTGAGATGATAAACAAAAGAAAAGACATAGTTATAATGCTATGGCCATGAATGCTTTATTTTGTGCACTTAACCATGTAGAGTTCACTTGGATAAAAAATTACAAAATGACTTATAAAATTTAAGAGTTATTAAAGTTGCCCATGATAGAACCAGTCAAGTTAAAAACTTTAGGTTGATAAACCTTATTAAAGAATGCAAACATTTTAAAATGGAACCGCATGAAAGTATTCAAGAAATGCACATTGTTAGTGAACTAGTTAACCCAGGAAAAAAGATCATAGAAAAAAAAATAGTTGGAAAAAGTTTGAGATCTTTACCTAGAGATTGGAAAACTAAGGTCTCAACAATTAAGGAGGCCAAGAATCTTAAAAATTTTGACTTTGATAAGTTTATTGGTTTATTGATTGCTCATAAAAGAAAGATTAAGTAGCTGGAGGTAGAAGATAGTGGTATCAAAAGGCAATTCTTCACTCTAAATCAGTGAATGACAATGAGGATACAAATAAATATAATAGTGAAGATCTAGCCATGATGGCTATAAAATTTACCAAATATTTGAAGTATATGAAGTATGGTAGGAGTTGAAGAAGTTTTAGAAGAGAGAAAACTGATAAGGAAGAGCCAAACAATTAGGATGATATCATATGTTATAAGTGTAAGAAACCGGGTCATGTGAAGTATGATATTCTAAATGTCAAAAAGGTCAAAGTTTGAGAGAAAAAAAAGGCATCTACTTGGTGATAACGAGGAAGATAATGCAACCTTTTCAAGTGATGATGATGGTGATTTAAAATTAGAGCAATTAACCAACTTATATATGATGGCTAATATGGAAATCACCAAAAAAGAGATTTTCTTGATACTTAATAGATCCATCAACGTTGATGAGGTAAACGATCTTGAACCTCAAATTACTTTTAATGAATTGCAAGATGCATTTGATGAATGATTTCATGAGTATAAAAAGGTTAACAATAAAAATACTTTACTTCAACGTAAAATTTGATCTATTTCAAAGGACTTTGATGTTTTGCAAAAAGAAAAGGATGCCTTGTTAACAATAAACATTGATTTGAAAAGGCAATTGGATTCCTTGAAAAATACATCTAATTCATAAAATTAGATTTTAGTTAAAGAAAATGAGATTTTGAAAACTCAAGCTATTGATTTAAACTCTATTTTAACTAAATTTACAAAAGAAAATGAGAACTTATGTAGACTTCCAGGTAATCAAAGATGTATTTTTGAGAAACATGGTTTGTGATATAATCTTAAAAAATAAAAAAAAACTTTACTCAAACTTATTTGATAAAGCATTAACATCTTCAGACCTATGTCTTATAATAAAAATGGATTTTCTAAAAGATATTGCACTCACAAAAAAATTTCAACTAAAACAAAATTTATATGGATGCTAAAAGGAATATATTTACTAACCCGAATAGAACTATGAGATTATGGGTACCAAAATAAACATTTTAAGATTTTTTTTTTTGTAGAAAATGAAGAACAAATGGTATTTGGATAGCGGGTACTTAATTTAAATAAACGATACATGGAAGGGTAAAAGGTATAGGTAATATTGAGATATGCCTGCATTTAAAATGAACATTTACCATAAATTAAAGCTATCTTATATTATCAGATCTATTATTATAAAACATGCTCTAGTTAAAGAGTTATTAATACTTCAAGTGCAAAATGATGATATAAAACCTTAATAAAAATACACTTTTAAGTACTAATCAATAGGTAATATTGAAAAATTTTCTACTATTAAATATGTTTTACTTGTTAATGGTATAACGAATAAAGCTTAGCTTTAGTAAATTATATGGCATGGACAATTCTTGCTCTATACTTAGTGTGATGCATATGTAACATGTATATGTGATAATTTGTGTTGCTTGCATCCTTACTTAAATGAAAAGCATTTAATAACTTGTACATGCATGCACAAGTTGATGAATATGAGCTTAGATGGAAGAAAAACTTTATTTTAGTTCTTTGTAAAGAGACAAATATTTGGATCATTAAGCTTTAACCAAATACGAGAATTTGGTTGGATTTATATGTTTTCTCTTGGCCTAACATAGAGAAGATTTTTGGATATAAAAAGATCTTTTTGGATAAAAAAGAATTGATTTATAATTTTTTTTAATTAATAGATATTGATTTTAACTATGTTTGGGCATTCTTTGCATTATCATTCCTCTTTGTGCAACAATATATTTAATATCTCTTTTTTTATCTCACAAACACTTAACACATTTCTTTATCTCTTCAAACAAAACACTCACTCTCTCGCAAAACAAACATGTATAACATTTTAAAATGGTTATTAAAAGAAGACTACCTTTCTCATCTTTAAAATTTACTTGGTATTTTTAAAATTTATTCATTTTTGTGTTTCAAAAACATTTTAAAAAAAATATTTTTTTATTTTTTTAAATTATTTTTTTATATTTTCAAATCATTTTAATGTGTTAATATAAAAAATATTTTTATAAAAATAAAAAAATATTATTTTAATATATTTTTAAATAAAAAAATATTTTAAAAAACAATCAAATCACACATTCGTGTGACGTTTGAGAATAAATTTGAGTGTATTGTTTTTTTTCCGGTGCGCTACAATTATTATTTATAGTAAGTGTCGTGGGAGCCAGTGTATTTACACTACTAGTTTGTAATAATTAGTGGTATAATAAAATTATACTTTTAATTAAGCCCACTAAAGCTGAGTCACTCCAAATTCTAAAAGTCGTCTCAGAGTAGGTAGCATTATCAGACAGAACAACATTTAGATCATTCACTAGATATGATATGCTTGCCATGCCACGGGCTTATATATTATTGTGGGCTCGTAAAAATAATTATAAAAAATATTATATAAAAAAATATTATAGTAATTTATAGTGTTTTAAAGAAAAAAATTACGAAACTAAATTCTTAACCAACTCAATATTAAAAAAATAAAATAAAAAAAGATAATTATAGAAAAAAATCATAAAAAAAGGAAAAAAAACCATTTGAGGAAACACTGTAACAATCCAGAGTGTTTTAAAGGAAAAAACTACAAAGCTAAATTCTCAACCAACTCAATATTAAAAAAATAAAATTGACAAAAACAATTCTAAAAAAAACAACACAAAAAAATAAGAAGACAATTTTGGAAAAAAAGCAAAAAAAAAATGAAAAAAATAAAAAAAAACATGTGGGGAAAGTTAAAGTTAAATTCTCAACCAGCTCAATATTAAAATCATTTAGAAAAACACTGTAGCAATTTATAGTGTTTCATGAGGAAATATACAATTGTAATTCTCAACCAGCTTAATATTAAAAAAATAAAATCAAAAAGAAAATTTTGGAAAATATCACAAAAAAAAACAAAAGGGAAAAAAATCATGCAGGGAAACACTGTAGCAATCTAAAGTGTTTCATGAGAAGATCTACAGTTGTAATTTTCAACTAGCTCAATATTAAAAATAATAAAATCAATTAAGATAATTTTGAAAAAAATCATAACAAAAAAAATTATATGGGGAAACATTGTAGCAATTAACGGTGTTTTAAAGAAAGAAAAACTATAAAGCTAAATTTTCAACCAGCTCAATATGAAAAAAATAAATTCGATAAAGATAATTCTGAAAAAAAAATCGATAAAAAAAACATGTAAGAAAACACTATAGCAAAGCAAAACTCATGTGAGGAAACACTGTAACAATGAACAGTATTTAAAAAAAAACTAAAAATCTAAATTCTCAACCAGTTCAATAATAAAAAAAATAAAAATTGACAAAAAAAATTTTGAAAAAAAAACAAAATAAAGAAAATAAAACAAAAAAAGAAGATAATTTTGGAAAAAAAACAAAAAAAAAACAAAAAATGGAAAAAAAATATATGAGGAAAGCTAAAGCTCAATTCTCAACCAACTCAATAATGAAAACATAAATTCGACAAAGATAATTTAAAAAAAAACATATGGGGAAACACTGCAGCAAAACAAAAACCATGTGGGGAAACACTATAGCAATCTACAATGTTATTTTTGAAAAACCTATGAAGCTAAATTCTCAACTAGCTCAATATGAAAAAATAAAATCAACAAAGAGCAGTTTGAAAAAAACAAAAGAAAGAAGAAAAACCTTGTAGGGAAATATTATAGCAATCCATAATGTTTTTTTTTTAAAAAAACAACATAGCTAAATTTTCAACCAGCCCAATATTTAAAAAAATTAGCAAAGATAATTTAAAAAAAACAAAAACAAAAAAATTACAAAAACAAAAAAAGAAGAAAAAGAAGTCAATTTTTGAAAAAAAAAAGAGAACAAAAGCCAAAAAAAAAAAACATGTGGGCACGTGCTTTAGAGTTTCTTATAATAGTTTGAGAAAGTGAATATCAATCAGGGATCGATAAGGAGTTAGCTCGTATCATTATCAGAAATTCAATAAATACTAACAGAAATCCTGATAGATTTTTTTATTAGTAATTTATAATAATATTTATCGACCAATTTAAATTCATCACTAACATTATTGATATGTACTAATAGAATTATTTTATTTGTATATATTGACAGAATTCTATACTAAATATAAATAATTTCAAAAATTAAAGCAGTGTGATAATATGAAAGTTTTTGTAGATGATTTTACCGATGAAATTACAGAGTGATTCAAACCAGGATCTTCATACAGTGACATGTCCACTTCACTAGTAGAATTGTCGTTGGAATCACAGATGAAAATATTCCATCGGTGATTTCATCGGTAATGGTTAATATATCACCATGTGCCAACTCTCCCCTCTATTCTCCTTTCCCATCCCTGCATCTAAAAAAAACCCCTCGCCGCCCCCCTCCCAAAAAAAGAAAAATGCAAAGAACTACCCCTCAAAACATCCCTAACTTCTCCCACGTCCCTGCATTCGTGCCCTAATTTATTGTGGATTCTGTTATTTTTTGTAAGTAAATCTATCTTTTTTAATTTTTATATTAAATTGTCAATTTTATTATTATTGAATGTTTTTTTAGTATATGTATTTTGTTAGGGTATGTACATGTTTTATTGTTTTTTCTCAAACAAACTTGTAGTATGAACATATAATTTTGTACTTGTTATGGTTTATTTTAAATTTTATAAAATTATATTTGTTTGTAAATTGTTGAAACTTATGTCGAATTACTGAATTAGATGTGTTGTGATAAAATAAATAATAGTTTGTTTAACGGGTCCGTTTTAATTTTTAGGGATAACTAACATGTTAGTTGATTTGAAAAATAAACTTATGAAAGTACTTGATTAATTAAAATTTATAAGTACCACTTGTATAATATAAAATCAATAAAATTACTCAAATAAAAAAAATCATAAAATACAAGTACTTCATATGTTATTAACTTTTAAAAAATAAAACATAAAAAAAATATCAATTGAGCTTATCTGACTTAGAGTTAACAATCACGTTAGCATTCCAATAACAAAAGTAATCGATGTACTTTATTAAACAAATTCTATAAAAATATGTACTTAAATAGAAAACAATTGAGTGATGGTACTAAAATATACAAAATCATAAATGTTGATACTTCATGTGCTATTTTCTCACTAGATATTTGACATGCACTCCGAGTTATAATTCTTTTTTTTTTATAAAATAAATATGGGTAGACAAATTATTTTGATATGTTTGTTTACATAAAAAAATTTCAAAATATTAATCAAAATTATCGAGGCATCTAATCAAATAAATTGTTAATTATTAATATAAAAAAATAAAAAAATCATTAACAATAACAAAAAGATAAATTAAAAAAATTAAGAGATAGATGTAAATCAAGATATTTAATCTCGTATAATGAGTAATTTATTCATTTGTGTCTACTAAATTTATTTATTAAAATCAATAAAAAAAATAATAGAAATAGAAACACATAAGAAACTGAGTGAATAAAATAAAAGAAAAAAACTATGTAAAGCTGGACATATCAGAAATATTATTTTGAAATAAATACTTTATTATAAAATAAAGCTTATCTGCATAAAATAAAAATAATTATTCAAAAATTACATACTAAACAAAATATTTTAAAAAAAATTCAATTCAAAAAAGGCCTGCAAAACTCGTGGCCCTAACCATAAGATTAGGATAAACTGATAGAAAAGAAATTAAAGATAACCACAAAATAATTTTTTTTTAAATAATGTAGTATGATAAAATCTCTAACTGTATCAACTCTTAAAACTCTCATATGAAACAAAGTGAATAAAATAAAATAAAAATACTACGTGAGGCCAGACATATTAGAAATATTATTTCAAAATAAATACTTTTTTTTATAAAATAAAGCTTACCTGCACAAAAAATTAAAAAAAAATCTTTAAAAATCAAATACAAAACAAAACATTTTTTTTAAAAAAAACCTAAACATACGCAAAACTCGTAGCTTAGGACATGAGACTGGGATAAACTGATAGAAAAGAAATTAAAGATAACCACAAAACTATTTTTTTAAAAAAAGATAATGCAATATGATAAAATCCCTAACTAAATGGACTCTTAAAACTCTTGACCCATGTTATTAATTTATCTTTTAAAAAATAAAACAATATAAACTTTGAACGAAGAATAAAATTGAAAACATTAAAAACTTTTCTAAAAGAGCAACGAACTAAAATAAGAAATTAGAACATAAAGACTAAAATTGAAAAATAAAAGAAAAGAGGGTAGACGTGCATTTTTTCTAGAAAAAAGAAAAAAGATAGGAAAAAGAAAAGAAATGACCATTAGTCGCAAACCATTCATCAACCGTTATCACACGCCGCACTAGGAGAACAAGGGCAAAGTAACACTTCCAATGAAATGATAGAACAACATATATAGCCACCGGGAAACGCCGCATATGCCGTCTAAGAAGCAAGGGTGTCTCCCACACGCCAATGCATGAGGTCAACATGCCTATAATTGTTTTATAAAAAAATTTAATTACTAAAATACCTTTCATTATTCTAATATTAGCAAAAAAAAAAAAAAAAAACCTATTTAAAAACACAAAATTGCTGCAAAACTCTTGCCTTTTTTCCGATTCTAAAGGCATAAAAGTCAATTCATAATATTGTAAAAAAACATAAAGACATAAATACTTCAATTTTTGAGTGCGGGTGTAAATTTGTATTCTCAATATTTAAAAAAAAATGGGAAGACAAAAATAATCCCTTACAAAAAATGAAATCACCCTCAAAACCAAGTCATCCGAATTTTTCTTCAAATAAAAAAAAAAGGTGTAATTTCACTATCAGAATGAATATTCTTCTATGACTGTGTACACAGTGATCTCCACAGTGTTATGGCAAGGCGTTTTATTGTTTTGTATAATAATTATGATCAACACCCATCGCC
>Ga0325403_1005486_pt1 | contig 11974 bp, 3 predicted proteins | sample PopdelMetagenome_19_FD_205665 | JGI IMG/M metagenome (GOLD analysis project Ga0325403, IMG submission 205665) | Populus deltoides microbial communities from Bellville, Georgia, United States - Xylem-PdKOR-R4 | ecosystem: Host-associated > Plants > Phyllosphere > Stem > Wood/Secondary xylem...
GGAGCTAGAGCTATTGAATCATTAATGGACGCCACCCACCAGAAAGCTAAAAAAAAAATCGGGTAAATATCTACCAATTATCATGACCGAGCCTAGCTATTGTTGCTTTTCTGGCTCAAACCAGTCCTTACGCCAAGCCTCTCTTCATATTTGGTCCCTCATGTTCCAATTTAGGTAATCGAGTCCCCGATTACTTAATTTCAATTTGATTATGAATGAGTTTCTCATGATTTGGCATGGATATATTTATTTTTAAATGATCTAGGTGAAACTAGAACCTGCGCCTAGGCTACCTTTATGACATGGGGGCATGCTCATTTTTCTTTTCTTTTGCAGTTCAAAACCCATCATACCATTGTTTTATAAAGGCTGCCAGTCTAAAATAACACTATGGATTGCTAAGAGAGTGAAATTATGCCAACACAACATCTCTCTAATATTCACCCCGTAACTCGTTTTTTAGCATGTTTTTAATATATTTTCAAAAAAATAAAAAACAAATGAGATTATAAAAAATTCTTAAAAAATATATTTTTGACGGGATTCGATTCGACTAATCTTCAGTCATACGGTAGTTTTGAATCATTTTGTTTATCATTTTCATGATAACAAACTTATTTTAAAAAAATCAATTAGAAAAAAATAAATAAAACTCTTATTAGGGAGAATAATGTTGTTGTAAGAGAAAGGGCGATTAATTTGAATTTTGAAAACCTCACGGATAAATATAAAAAAATGTAAAAAGTTTGAAAAAAAAAAAAAAGAGTAAAAAAGTCACACTCATCTTCTTCATCTTCAACCTCTCCCCCTAAACCAAAACAAAAAACCCTAAACTTTTCTACTTTTTTCTCCTCCCTACCGCCTGTCATTCCAGCCACGAACATTTACTGACAGCCCCCTTCAACGCCATGGACAAACACACCAACCACAGCCTAACACACCAGCCATGACAGCAACACCATAAATAATCTCCTCTCTTCATTTCACTGTAGAAGAACACACAAAAATCACTTGCTCACTTTCATTTTTTCTTGGTGCTCTCTCTCTCTCTCTCTCTCTGTCTCCCCCTCCCCCTCCCCCTCTCTTACCTCACTTACTATTTTAGGGTGCGTGTCATTTTTTATAACTTAACCCTAGTGTCATTCATCTCATCTTTTTCACTAACAACATGTCAAAGAAAAAACTTTTTTTTTTTTATATAAAAGTCACCCATCTCTAGATTTGCCTACAAACTTTACTTTTTAAACAAGTTAAGTATTTGTCTTAAATTATCTATATGTTCATCTAATTATTTATCATAAATCAATATATTATTAAGATAAAGTACAAACCTATTAATGAATGCACACAATATATGGTTCATCAATCTCATAAAAGTACTAGGCGTATTAGTAGTTTCAAAGGCATGACTAACTACTCATACAAACCATATTTAGTTTTAAAAACAGTTCTCCATTCATCACCTTCTTTTATTTTAATATGATGATATCCATTTTTAATGTCGCGGGGGGCGCGACGTCGTCTGGCGACGGCAAGGGCTCCCTGTCGTGCTTCATGATGAAGGGTGTTGTGTGTTGGGAAGGGTTGTTGGATTTAATTATAAAATTATAATTAATGTTTAGGAGTCGCCACCTAGTATTATGGTCACTACGAACCTATGGTCTGCGAGAGTCTGGGTAAAGGACTGGTTATGCAAGGGGAAGACGCATCACCCCCAATGCACCCTACCTAAAGTAAGCAGCATTGTTGTTTGATTGTTTTTCTAAGTCGTGTTTCTATTCGTTGGTCTTTTCTAAGGCTCAATGCAGATTTCTCTTCATGAGAGAGTCTCTACCTTATCGGGTTAAATCCTAACCATTCTAAAGTCTGAATATTAGCATCGCATTTATACACTTTGTATCTTTAATACCTGAGGGTGTATTTTATCGTGTAATTTTACATCTCACAAATATTAAAGTTTACATTTGGATCCTAAAAAAAAGATTGGAAAAAGATTTTTGAAATGTTGGCCAAATTTTAATGGATAATCATAAACTGGTTACGATATCCATTTTTGATTTTTTTTAAACATGAAAAAGATGCAATTTTTGTTTTTATGAAGATATGCTTGAAAAAATTTTAGGATTTGGCCGTATGCAATAAAATATTTTTTATTTTTGAAAATGTTTTGAAATTTTATTTTATTTTTGAAATATTTCGGAGAAACCCGGGAATTTTAATACCGAAGTTGTATTTTACAATGTAAATATACAACCCGATATTATGCAAAATTGGTAGAAAAATATTTGAGAAAATCATATTTTTTTAAAATGATTTTTGAAAAATTTTGAATTTTTTTTTAAAAAATGGGGGCCGAGCCGGATCCAGCCCAGCCATTTGAGCGGGGCCAAAACTAGCCCGACCCAAAGCTAAGTTAATTATTTTGATCGCTGCATGCAGAATTCATTCTGCATGCAGCGACAGCAGCAGTGAGCAACAGGGGCGGTTGATGCAAGGCAGGGATGGAGAACCACCTGAGGTGGTAAGGGCCTGTGGTCGTGCTGGTGGAAACGGCGGTGGGGTTGGCTGCAGGTGGCTGGAGTGGCTGCGGCTAGAAGAGGAAGAAAAGGAAGCAATCTGCAGAGGGGAGAGAGACGTTCATGGTGGCTTATTACAGATGCAATGGTGGCTGGCCGGTGGTCTTGGCAACACATGGTTGGCTGCGGCTGGAAGAGGAAGAAAAGGAAGCAATCTGCAGAGGGGAGAGAGACGTTCATGGTGGCTTATTACAGATGCAATGGTGGCTGGCCGGTGGTCTTGGCAACACATGGTTGGCAGCGGCTGGAAGAGGAAGAAAAGGAAGCAATCTGCAGAGGGGAGAGAGAAGTTCATGGTGGCTTATTACAGATGCAATGGTGGCTGGCCGGTGGTCTTGGCAACACATGGTGGTGCTGGTTGCTCAAGGAGGGAGGAAGAGACGTTGACGGCGGAGGAAGAAAGAAGAAGAAGCAGAAGAAGAAAGTCTGCAACGGGGAGAAGTAAGAGAGGAGAGAGACGCGGTGTCTGCTCTACCACTGGTAAACGTCTGTTGGTGCAGGAGAAAGGTTTCTATGGTGGATATGGTGGTGGGAAGACCAGTGATGGTGTGCTGCCAGTGGTTGCCGCGGTGGAGGGAGAAAGAAAAACAGAAAAACAGAGAAAGTGGCAGAAACCGGGAAGAGGCTGATTTTTTGGCTTATTTTGGACCCGATTTTCTCCTCCCTTAGGCCATAAAATCCACCTCTATTTATAGACGGTGGAAGAGGGCAATCTTGTCTGCACTAGAGAAAAATTTCAGTCCTTGATTCGGATAAGAAGGATCCCAACCGTTGGCTCAAAGTAGGCATGGTGCACTGTCAAATTGTCAAATCTGCAGTTGTAGACTGCCTGAGTTGGCCTCTTTGGGGTGGTGCCACGTCCGTTTATTTGCCAGTGTGCCGGTGAAGACCATACCCCGACGTAGAGGGATGTCTGGTGATTAGTTTCATGCAAGTTTTGGAAAATTTCGTGGACATTAGGTGCATTAAATGCACCTGCAAAGGAGGTGACTGAATCAATTTTTCAGGGAAAAAAGAAGAAGATAATGAATAGTGTTCAGGATTCTGTTTTGGCCAAAGTTCATTTCAGTCCTTCCTCTTTCAATTGCTTTCAATTGAACCTCTAATTGACCTTAAATGTTTGCAATTAAGCCCCTGATGACCTTCAATTGGACCCCTAAAGTTACGTACCTTTTGCAATATGGTCCTTGGTCTAGGATTTTGTCAATTTAACCCCTAATTGACCATCAAACTTTCAATTTCACCCCCGGTTTTTGTCAATTAAGCCCCTCAATTGTGGCATCTTTTGCAAATTAGTCCTTAGCTGTAAATTTCTTCAATCCAGCCCCTAATTAACCCCAAAACTTCTATTTTCTTGCAATTTGGCCCCTGATTTCAATCAATTAACTTGGTAAAAATTAAATTTGGTCTCTTAAAATTTCAATCTCCTCAATTAAACCTAAATTAGGCTCTCAAACTTAAGTTTTCACCAATTAAGCCTCAAATAAAATTAATTTGACCCATTTAAAGTATAATTAAGTCCTTGCATTTAATTAAATCCTTCAATTGGACCCAAATTAATTCTTAAACATAATTAAAATTTAATTTGGCCCATGATTAAATCAAATTGGCCTATTAAAAATTTAATTATGTCATTGGATTTAATGTTTATGCAAATTCGTCCAATAATCATTTAATTTAACCTTGAATTTGCATTTTGTCTCTATTTTTGGGCATAATGGGGTACAATTAGGCCTTGAATTTCCTCCAAAAATTGCAGCTTGATTTCTCGGCCTGCTTTCTCCACGTTGCCAACCTTTTATTTTATTTTTTGATTTTTATTTTGAAAAAAAGTGAATTTTTGGGGAATAACCCATAATTGGGTTATGACATTTAAGATCAATTTTTGACAACAAACAAGACTTATGCAATTCATTAAACATATCATCTAATCTAGGGATATGATGTTTATACTTTACTGTTATTTTATTGATTGCTTTACAACACACATTGTCCAAGTATCGTATTTCTTAGGTACTAAAAGTACCGGAACAACACTTGAACTCTCTCTCGAATATACCATTTTAACATTAACTTCTCCACTAACCTTTGAAGCTCCTTCGTTTTCCCATGATTATTTCTATAAGCTAATCTATTAGGAAAAGCTAAACTTGGTACTACGTCAATCTCATGTTTTATTCCTCTTATAGATGGCAATCCACTTGGAATTTAATCGGGAAATACATTTTTAAATTCATTTAATAAAGAAACACAAACACTAAGAACACATGAATCAAATTCATTAGTGTTAAACTATATCTTCTTATACAAGAGTAAAATCGTAAGCATATTAAAAAAAAATACATTGATAGAGTTACATGAGTGTGTCCGAGCATTTGATATCGAGACAATTTTTTATTAGATCAGTCAGTTGAGTGGCATACATCCTGACCACACATTGGTTACAATTTTGGTTGAGCGATAGAGACACGAGACATGCACATTCCATCTACATGTTGGTAATATGACACTTACACTACATGATGTCATCAACACCATGTTGATGGGATGAAAACAAAATGAATTGGATAAGTAATTTATAAATTTCAGGGAAAAGTATTCTTTCATCTTAAGCAATCAACATTCTCTTTCTAGAAGAGGCTCTCAATTCATTTTATTTATGTAACATGTATTGTCACACCCAACGTCACGGCAACCTTTAAAAATTCAATTGCAAAGAGAATAGATTTCTGGCATCTTGTTCTTAGATAAAAAATATCTTATTTAAAGAGTCGACACCTAATATTAGAGTCATTAGAAACCATTATTAGTCAATAGAGACAACATTCTCTTTCTGGAAAAGGCACTCAATTCATTTTACTTATATGACATGTATTGTTGCACCCGACATCATGGCGACCTTTAAAAATTAAATTGCGAAGAGAATAAATTTCTGGCATCTTGTTCTTAGATGGAAAAGGTCTGGTTTAAATATTCGACACCCAGTATTATGGTCATTAGAAACCCTTATTAGTCAATAGAGATTCTATGGTACGAGACTAGTTACGTAAAAAGAAGATATTATCACCTCTTAAGCGTCCTACATGAGGTAGGTTGAACTGCTGGTTTTATCTTAAATTGTTAAGGGTTTGTTGTATTATGCTACCTATGGTCTGCTCACTACCAGAAATTGATAAATACAAACGGAAATACCAAAGGAATATTTCCCTCAGTAAATTTTCGAGGGATTTTACCGACAAAAATATTCCCTCGGTATATAATGAGGGAATTACCGTGGGAAAAAAAATTATAACAACGCAAAAAAGTATGATGACATGTCATTTTTACCAACGGAATTATCGACAGAATAAATTCCGTCGGTAAATTTATTGGTAAATTGTGAACACTGTTCATCATGTCAATTACAAAGGGAATCACCGAGGAATTTTCCGTCGGTATTTTCCAGAGAGCTCCAGAACTGTTCACTTTCCAATTGCACTGTTAATTGTTGTTCTTTACGGACAAAATCACCGACGGATTGAAAAGTCGTCGGTGTTATTTGGTGGTTTTCTAAAAAAATTCAATTAATTTGAAATTTTCATTTAAATATTACAGACAGAATCACCGACGGATGAAAAAATCATCGGTAATTTTTTGGCGGTTTCTGAAAACTTTTTACGAAATTAAAAATTTAAATTAAATATTACCGACAGAATAATTAAAAAATATTAATATTCAATTATCTGTCGGTAACGCGCCCCAATAAAAAGCCTGAATCCTCTTATTTCACAAGAGACATACCCATTTCTTATTATTATTATTATTATTCTTGTTCTTTTACTTCTTCTTCTTCTTCTTCTTCTTCTTCTTCTTCTTCACTATATGTAAAAAACATCATTTCTTATCTATTTCTTTCTCTTTTTTTCTCTCTTATCTCCTTCTCTTTTCCTCCATGCTTGGGCATGTCTTCTTCTTTTTTTTTCTTTTATCCTCTTAGTTTTTTTTAATTAATATGCTTAACGAAATTTTTTTCTCTGTTTAGCTTCACATGCAACTACATTAAGGTAAAAATTTTTTCTTCTTTTTTCATGATTTTTTTCACTATATTTGCTTTTTATTTTATTTTAATTGTTTTTGTTCTTAATAATTGTATAAATATTGTTGTGAGATTTGTTTTCTTATGAGATCAATTTTTAGTTGATTTATTTATAGGATTTTAAAAATTTTAGCAATTGCAACTTTATTTTTTTCGTATGAATATTTTTAGTAGAATTTATTTTTTTGTTTTATTTATTTGTTGCAAATTTGTTTGAGTTGATTTTCTTATTGTTTTTTCCAAGCATTTTGAGTATATATTATACAGTGTTAATTTATGTTAATTTAATTATTTTATAATTTTATAAAATGAATTTTTTTAAAATGTTTTGAAATAATTACCGACAGAAATTCCATCGGTAAATCCATTGGTAATAAAAAAATTATTACCGAGAGATATACCGACGAAATAAAGCGGATAAATTTATTTTTTTAATACCAACGGATTTACCGACGGACAAAAAATTACCGACAAAAGATTCACCGACAGAGCATTTCTGTCGGTGATTCCGTCGGTAATTAATTTACCGATGGAATATGTATCTTACGCTGACGGAAAAATTTCATCGGTAAAACTGTTAAATCTTGTAGTGGCTTGTAATATTCCTAACTCTAACGTCAATGAATATTCCACTAAGAATATTTTCAAACGTATAGTGTTCCTGGTTCTAACGTTAGTTAATAAACTAATAAAATAAATTTAAATAAATGCATATGTATTTTTTAAAAGAAAAAAATATATCATATGCCGAATTTGTATTTCACAGTAAAAATCTACAAATCAATATACAATAAAATCATAAAAACAAAAAAAAAAACAAGGAACTTACAAATAATTTCAAAAAAAAATGTATGGTATTGTGAATTTTTTGATATCCAGAACGGTCTGTCTAGCTAGATATCAAAATAAAAAGGGGAAGAATAAAAGGAATAAGGTATAAGGGTATCCTTTGCCAAATACACCTTTGACCAGTACAAATTGGGTTGGCTGGGCCTGAGGGCCAAGCCCGATCTGTTCTCTTCTCTCTCTTTTTTTGAGTTGGGTCTAGTCCAGCCTTACTGTCTGGGCTAGACCCAGGAGGCCTGGCCTGGTCACCGAGCCAGTGACCAGCCCGGGCACTATTGCCTAGCATGCGTGAATTACTCATGCTGGCAACAGTGCCAGTGTAATTAAAAGGGAAAAGCGAGGGAAGAAGAACGCTACTGACCTGTAGCTTGAAGACCGAAGATGAAGACGCTGGTGACGACCTGGCTGGGCGACGTCCTCTCCCTTCTTCCGTTTTATCTCCTGCTTTCTTCTGCTCTCAGGATTCTCTCCCTCTCTCTCTGTTCTATCTGCCTTTTCTTTTGTTTTCTTTTTCTCTGTTTTTTTCTCTTGTCTCTCTTCTCTCTGTATCTCGGTGTCGTCCTCTGTCTTGTGTGATTCTTGGTTTCGTGGCATTTCTCTCTGTGCTCTCCATAACCTCCCTGTCTTGCCTTTCTCTGGCCTTTATAAGGCCAGAGAGTGCACTCTGTTTGTCCCCATGATAGCGATCATGGACGACCTGCACGATGGGAACTCTCAGTCCTGCAATCGTAACGACCAACTTTCATTTGGAGATGCATCGTGTGATATTGGGCAGCTGGTAAACTTGGTAGTAGACGTGGTCCATGAATGTAACCGTTTTGGCGTATTTTCCTGCTGAATCGGTCCCTGGGATGAGGAAGAAGGCGATGAACAGTTATTCCAAAACGGCGCCGTTTCCATGAATAAAGATGGCTATTTTCAATTTTGCCCCTGGATCAATTGCAATTGGACCCTGTATTTTATCGAAATTTACAAAACAGTCCTTGGTTTATGAATTATTCAATTCAATCCTAATTGACTCTTCAACTTTTAATTCTTTCAAAATTACCCCTGAAACAAGCAATTAACCCCCCTATAGTATCACCGCCTATTCATTTTGGTCCTTGAACTTTAATTTCTTGCAATTTCAACCTAAATCAGCCCCAAATTTTGATATTTTTTCAATTAAACCCTTGAATGCATTGATTAAATAAATCAAAATTTAATGAAGTCCATGAACTTATCAAATCTTCTAATTTTTTACCAAATTGACTTTTAGATTTATAATTTTATCCTTATTAGTCTCAAACTTTTAAATTATGTTGTCTTAACCCAATTCTCAAATTATATTTATTTTTAATTGTTTTTTTGTTTTTTTTTATTTTAAAAAAATAAAAAATTGAGTTATGATATATATATATATATATTCCCACACTATTGAAACATAGTGTGAAACAAATGCAAGCATGTGTGTTGAAAGAGCCATCATTACTTCCTTAGAGAAAACAAATTTAGTGTTCCTCTTGTCATAAAATATTATTATAGCAAAATACTATTTGCTATATTAATGTTTTTTTTTAGTTTCAATTCAATTTTTCAATATTGGTTTATTCCTAACTAAGCTTTACATTTTTTTTTCAAATTATTTTTTTATGTTTATCTCAATTTTATAAACTCTTGTCGCTAGTTTGACGAGCTAACTCGATTAACTTAAGTTTTTTTTTCTCTTTTTCTAATTGATTTTTTTCTTGATTTTATCTTTCAATATTTGATTGATTGGAAATTGAGTTTTATGATTTATTTTAGCTTTATTTCTACGAGGTTATCCTTGTTTCATGACTCAAGTCACAGGTTTGGCGGGTTGACTTGAGTTATTTTTTTGTTTTTTTATTGAATTTTCAATTTCAATTCCATCCTTTTACATTATGTTCACTAGAGACTAAGCTTCATAATTGTTTTTAATTTGATTTTTATAAGATTATCCTAATCTCATTATCTAAATCATAGGTTTGACAGGTTAACTCATGTTTTTGTTTTTGTTTTTCTAGTTGCATTTTTTCTCTCTCAATTTTATCATTTAATATTGGATTGATTGAGAATTAGACTTTATGATTTTTTTATTTGCTTTTTACAAGATCATCATCTCATGAATCAGGTCATAAGTTTAGTAGGTTAATTTTAGTTTACTTGAGTCTTTGTTGTCATTTTTCCCTCTTTTTATCAAATTTTTAATTTCAATTATATCTTTCAATAATTAGTTCATTAGAGATTAGACTTCATAATTTCATTCAATTTACTTTTTATAAAGTTATTATAATCTTATGATCTAAACTGCGAGTTTGACGATTTAACTTGATTGTATCATGATTTTTTTTTCATTTTCTTTATTGAATTTTTTCCCCTCAATTTCATCAGTCAACATTGATTTTATTGAGAATTAAGATTCATGATTTATTTTAGCTTTCTTTTTATGAGATTATCCTTATCTCATGACTTGGTTTAGAGTTTAACAGGTTTATCCGGGTTGACACGAGTTGTTTTTATGTCATTTTTTTAATTGATTTTTTTTCAATTTCATCTTTCGGTACTAGTTTGATTGAGAATTTGTCTTAATGATTTATTTCAATTTATTTTCTATTGAGTTATCTTGGTCTCATAATCCAAGCCGCAAGTTTAACATATTAATCAAGTTGGCTCGAATTATTTTTTTATGTCTTCTTTTAATTGATCTTTTTTTTTAATTTACATTGGGTTGATGAGAAATTGAGTTTCATATTTTTTTTTAATTCGCTTTCTATAGAGTTATTATGATCTTATGACTCGACATACAGATTGACAAATTAACCCGTGTAGACCCAAATCAATAAAATATGTTGTCATCTTAGTATTTATAAAAAATCATCTTAAATATTTTTTAAAATCAATCTATGTTATTACCAGTGATCTAGATTGCATGTGGACCTACCAAAAAGACCAAGTCCATATGGTTAAAAAAATGTTTTGCTAAAAAAGACATTAGTAATGCTTAGATATTTTTTTCATGTTACTTTTCTTTTACTTAAACTAAAACGCAGTGTGGGACAATGATCAAGTTACCTAAAAACTAAAAGAGAAGGGGATTTTACTACCCTTCACAAAACACCATTCACTAAAAAGATATTTGTTTTTGTATTTTTATTTTTTTTCTTCCAATCTATATTTTTTTTTCAATTTGAATTTTATGTTTCAACATCATGTTTATAGATGGTTTGGGTTTTATAATTTTTTTCAATTTACTTATTATGTTGTTATTCTAATCTCTTGACCTAGTGTACTTTACTAATTGACCCTAGTTTTTTTAAATTTTTTTAAATTTTATATTTCAATAATAAATTAATTAAAAATTAAATTTTATAAATTTTTTTATTTAATTTCTATAAAATTATTCACTCCTCGTAGCTCATAACTCGTGGTTACATCTATGGGCACGACCAACACGAGCGTACACCTACGGGGCGGCCATAGCTAGGCACGTTCTAAGATGAGATGCTACTTGGTAGCTACCTGTTCACGGAGACGGGTCCTCCGCCCATGCTGACTGCCTCAGCCTGCCTGTCTTTCAATTAGGTAAAAGTCACGAACGTACCTTTGAATTATTGAATGCAAACTACTGACATGCTTGCATTATTTCCTGACCTTAATTTAAGGTCTTAGGAGAGAGTTCATTCTATGTTTTAAATTCACGTCTTCTGCTCCTGGCGCTTGAATCTTAGAGAGGCGAGAGTATTCGGGGCTTCAATCTTCTTACCGACATGACTTCGCAGGGACCTGTGGCACCTTTCTTTAGGATCCTGTTATATGAACCCGAAAATTAATTAAAAAAAAATAAAATCCCCCCCGGTTACCATTTTTTTTCCAAAATTAAGGAAGGTGTGTCTGATGATGTTAGAAATAGAGCAATGGGTAATCACATGTTTTATCATCCATCCAATAATAGATTTAGATATATCCATAAAGTATATATTTTATTTTGAATGTCTATATTAATATCTATTATTTATTATTCAATAAAAAAATTAAATAGTTCATATATATTAAATAATAAATATTATATATATATATATCATGTTTCATTAAAACAATCTAAATATTATACAAATTTATCTAAATAATATAAATGTATATTTTAGATTAGGATCAAGCAGGTTTTGAGTTAAATTTGATAATTTACATACTCCACTCATTACCTATTAAATAAGATAATTATTTAAAAAATATTAATTTATTTATATCTGGTTGGGTCAATATGCATCGGATTATGATTTTAAATTACCATTCCTAAAATTGTCCTGGGATCAATCTTGATATTAGGTTCTAGTTAAGATCAATTTATAGTCTTTCTTTTTCTTTTTCTTTTTCCTTTTCTTTTTCTAAGCAACTACGGTAATTATACTTGACGGTGAAGGGAGCCCTGATATCTATAGAAAGAAGGATGCCGAATCTTACAAGAGCCCGTTTG
>Ga0325403_1005487_pt1 | contig 11973 bp, 5 predicted proteins | sample PopdelMetagenome_19_FD_205665 | JGI IMG/M metagenome (GOLD analysis project Ga0325403, IMG submission 205665) | Populus deltoides microbial communities from Bellville, Georgia, United States - Xylem-PdKOR-R4 | ecosystem: Host-associated > Plants > Phyllosphere > Stem > Wood/Secondary xylem...
CTTATGGGATTTTGTGGAACACTTGGAGTGTAAGAAACAAACTGATTTTTTAAGATATCATGCCAGTTTGGAATACAATGTTTGAACTTATTCTTCATCATTTGTCTCTCTGGTTGTTAAAGGCTATGGATGAGATTTTTCATATATTGCTACTTGTTAAATGTGGCTCTGGTTGTTTTTTAAATAATTTTTTGTGTTAAAATACATGTAAATGATTTTTTTATTTTTAAAAAATTATTTTTGATATCAATATATCAAAATGATTTGAAAACATTAAAAACATATTAATTTGAAGTTAATAAAAAAAATTTATTTTTTTTAAAAATATTTTTAAAACGCAGAAATAAACAGAAAAATTCAAATGATATTTTAGAATGGACAATGTTTTCACTTGTATTTTTAATAATGTTTTTCTAAATGGAATATCATTTTATATATATATATACACACCATTTCAAGTACAAAAATATTTAAATTTAAAAAAAAATGAAATTTTAATTTTTTAATGCTGCACAAAAGTTCTTTTAATGTCTCATAATATTTGATAAAAAAAACTTGGTAGAAGCATTTTAATTAATGTTTAATAGTTAGATTTAAAAGTGTTTTTTTATTTGAAAATATATTAAAATAATATTTTTTTTATTTTTAAAATTTATTTTAACAACAAAACAATTTAAAAATATTAAAAAAAATCTAAAAAAATAAATTTTAAGCCATCAGGGTTCTCTATGCAATGTCAAACTCGTTTTATTTAAAAAAAAAACGTTTTCATTTTCAGTGATGATAGCGTACAGTTGTAGGTTCTAGCTGCTGCTTTACAAGTACAACAAGTGGATATGCGTACGTATAAGTATATGGAAAGCAGTAAATTGAACGGAATACGATGCATCGGAGCCCTAAAGACGGCAGACAAAATGTACGAAAATGGTAAAGTAGAGAGAGTGGAAGTGGGGGCAGTCACGTGGGTTCGGCCGTAAATACCAAATGGACCCACCACGTGGGGCCAATGTAGTACCAACACATCATCAAGTTCAGTATCTGCTTTCCGTCTGTTTCACTAGAAAACAGATATATATAAAAGTGTATTTTATAGTGTGATTGAGGTTATATTTTAAATAGTTTTTTATGTTAATGTATATTAATGATGTTTTTTTATTTTTTAAAAATTATTTTTGATATTAGCATATCAAAATGATTTAAAAACACTAAAAACATATTAATTTAAAGTTAATAAAAAAATAAAAAAAATAAAAAATTTTTATTAAAAATACTTTTAAAACAAAAAAAACAAGTTTAAAAGGTGATTGCGTAGGGAAAAAAAATCACTCAAATCTTGAAGGCAGGAAGGAATCCGGGAAATATTCCCACGTAGCTAGAAACTAGAGGTGTGCAAAAAACTGGAAAACCGAATATTAAAATTATTTAAAATAAATAATGATCTAAAAAGCATTTAAAATAAATTTTTTTATTTTTTAAAAATTATTTTTAACATCAACATATTAAAATAATCTAAAAATATATAAAAAAATTTATTTAAATAAAAAATATTTCAAAATTTTTAAAAATATAATTTAGATACGTTTCTATACACCCTTTAATCTTCACACATTTAGGGTTCGAGGTGAGTGCTTATGTGGCGAGCCACAACCAAGTGCTTGGGGATTGGAGGGGATCGGAGAGATGATATCTCTTCTATTGTATCTATGAGTACATTAATGTCTTAGTATAATTGTATTCTACATCTCTAAAAGAGAATAGTCATGGCTTTTTTTTTTTTTTTCTTGAGCTTAGATATATATAAGTCTGATAATAATCAAGGGCTAAACAAACCACCACATCTTTTATTTTCGAGCTAAAATATACGTGGATCTAATAAATCGTTAAATTTATTATTTAAAAATATTTTATTTTGATAAATCAGATATATTTTATCTATAATTATATATATATTCCAGAGATATTTTTTATTATGAATACTATCATAGCAATATTACATCTTTAACCCTCCCCTCTCCATAAAGAAACTCTTATATTATATATGGATCAGGAATCCTTTAACACCAGGAGGTCCATTGTATAAAGAAACTCATAAGTTATATATATATATAACAGGAATTATTTACCATCAGGGGATAATTGTATATTTTATTTCTAATGTATTTCTATGTGAAATTAATTAGTGAAGAGAATTTTTATTACAAGTATTGAACAACAACCACCTCAAAAGATAAAATAAATCAAATTTCTAGAATTAAAAAAGTTAATTAATTATCCAAGATATATAAAATCATAAAAATCATCACCACTGCCCATAGGCAGTTAAAAAGAGCGGAAAAAAATTTTAAAAGAGTGGTACTGAGAAATGTAGAAAAACAGCATAAAAATGCGAGCTTAAGCTGATCAGTGGCAGGACCGTTCACCACCCCCACCACCCACCACCCACCAGCACTGATTTTCTTCACTCACTCATAAGTGACTGACCGAAAAATGAGACCGTAGTGTGTTGTCGGCCGAATTTAGCACTGTATCAGGTAATAAATGCGATGTCTACATGGGGCAGGCTGTGGGAGAGTGCCTGAGCTTGGAGTATTGTTGCCTGGACAGTAGGTGGCTAGATTAATGGCGGAACTTGAGCAATGAAGATGATTTAACAGCTAGCAAAAATGCTAGCATGCAAACAAAAGCTGGGAGTATCTGAGTGGAGTTAACCTCAAGCTGACATGAACCGCTCAGGTGGTTCTGGTTAACCAGTTGTTGAATCAGTTCGTTCAGGTGTAGGGCTGGTTTTTTTATTCTTATTTTATTTTTAAAGAATAAAATTACTTAAAGTCAGCTCTTTTTTTTTTCTTTCTATTTTTAGCCATGCGAGTAAAACATTAGCTAGTGATTTGATGATTGGGTTAATCAGTTTTTATTTTTTAATAAAATTGGTTAAAGTCAATTTATTTCCTATATTTACCCATATGAGAAAAATACTGTATCAGTGGTTTTGTCTGATTTAATCGCATGTTACTGTATCTGTGGGTCATTATAGGTAATATTTTATTACATAAAATCACATCAATCTTTTTATTTTAAAGGCTCCACAATAATCAAATCTATAATATTGGGGATTTCTTATGCTACTTCACTGTTTATATTTTTTCTAGCATTTTTTTTCAAACTTTTATTTCTTTTAATCGAGGCTTTGAATGACCTAAATTAGTTTATAGGCCAAGTCACGCTATGTCTCAAATACAAAAATTTATATTATAAAAAGTTATTTAATATTATTATTAAATCAGACACGGGTCCATCTTGAAACTTTTAACCCGTTTAATTGCCTAACTCGGATTTAAAATTAAATTAAAATTAAAATTAGTTTATAGGCCTAGATTTTTATTTTTTATTATTTTTTAAAGAGATTATTGCAATTTATGCTTTTTTCTTTTATATTTTTAATTTGTATGATGTATTTAAACAAAAAATTGTTTGTTCTTGATGAGAAAAAATCACCTCTAAACAAATCATCAATTCAAAAGAAAAACAGGTGTTAAGTATTTGCATAATTATCTAAATAATATTGATATTCTTTTACAGTTGATCAATTTAACTATTTTAAAGTTTATTTTATGAAGTATAAATAGCTTTTTCTCATTTCTTAATTAAAAAAAAGAGGTGCTTTTCAAGTGCTTTTCAATTTACTACTTGTGAGTATCTGAATTTTAATAACGTGTGTCTGCTCATCATATCAATTTTGATAATGAGAAATGCTAAGAACACTCGCAAGCATTGTTCCTTTAAACCAAGCTAATTGGTAACTATACCACCAAAATCGAAAAAGATTGAATTAATTAATTAATTATTAAAATAAACATGAAATAAATTACTACAACGTTAAATTAAAATACGATTGTTGCCATTGTGTATATACGTCTGTAAATAGATCATAGAGAGTGTAAGGCATAAGGTTTGGCCTATGGTATTGATCCAGGATCACCTAGCTAGGAACGAGGGTACTTGAGAAGTTTTCTTTCGATTTTCTTTGTTTTTCTTTCTTCTTAGTTATTTATTTGCTTTCACATGCTTCTGCGTTATTGCTCAACTTTAAAATAAACTTAGGGTTGGCCGGCATTGGGACTGCCTGTAATGTTATAATGTAAATATTCAAACGCACTTCTCGATTTAATTTGCATTTTGTACTATGAAATGGAGTGCAAATCTCTAAATTAATTCCTATCAGTACTTTTTAATGTAAACAATTTCATAATTAAGTTAAATTCACGAACTTCGATACAAACCTAACTTGAGGCATGTGAATGAGGTGGATTGCTTGTATTCACAAAAGGAGCAAATTATATGAAAATCCTTGATTATTCAATTAAAAAGAAAAGCAATTGTAGCACAGTTTTTTTTTTATCAGAATATTATTACTAGTACAGTACTTTGAAGACATTTTACAACGTTTTCGAGATTCCACCTAAGTTTTCTGCTCGTAATTAATTAATTTTGATTTTATTAATGTAGTACCCTTACTCTTTGGAAACCGAAATTTAGTTGTCCAAGAACAATGAGTTGAAACCCGTCACCGAGTTTCTTAATGAAAATAATTGACCAAGTCGGCTAAACATCCATGCATATCGGAATTCTCCTCTGACGACTGCGGTGTCCATGCATGGAACAATAATTAAGCTGTCACTAGGGAATTTTGACCGAGAAAAGGAAAAAAGTTTAGCAACTCCAATTTGGCTTTGCAAGGATAACTTTGAATCGATTGTCGATCAATGAAAAAGTTGATAAATTATTTTAATTTCAAAATAAAAGAGATTTTTAAAGTAAATGGCATCCACAATAAAAGATACTGCTAATTTCTTTTTTAATATCAAAATAAAAGAGATTTTCTCTCCTTGAAATTAAGCTCGAGTAAAACTTGACTAATTCATCGAGACGTAATTTTATTGGAACCTGCAGGCTCAATTCCAAGGAGTGAAAGGAGGAGGATATTCATGGGAAGAGTTCTTTTAAACTCGAAGAAAAGGGCAAGAAAAAGACATGGAAAACGACGAGGAGATAATCAACATGTTATTTCGTGTTGACACAAATAAATGAATGAAAACATCGAGACCATCTTTCTAGATTAATTTTTGTGTTGAAGGCTAACGACCACCAACGACTTAGGGCCGGTTAGCTGTTCCTATCACTGTGTATACGGAGAAGATAGTGAGTAAGTAAATGTAAAGAAGCTTGGACAAGGACAATGTTGCTCAAGTGACTAATCCACTGCACCTACCCCTCCAACATCCGGTTCGATTTTCATTATTGAATTCATATAAAAGATTTCCGCCATTTACTGTAGCAATTGATGCAATATATAGGATAAATCCATCGTGTGGTCCCTTGAGTTTCAAAAATGGATTAAAACAACTCATGTGCTTTTGTTTGGGGAGTGATAAATCACACTTTCAATATCAATTGTGTTTGCATGGATCTAACTGGATGAAGGGACCGTGTGTGACCACCAATTGAACGTATGAGGTTTGATATGCCTAAAGTTGAAGAACATGAGCTTATTTAATCAATTTATGTTTGATTAAAAATTAACAATTTATGTAGAGTATAATTGTGGGTAGATTTCCCATAATCTAGATATTGAATAAGTCAGAGTATAATTGTCCAATTCCCTGGTTTGAAAACTTAATTAGTTAATATAACATAGAATTAATTAAATAATAGAATTTGTAAGGAATCAAGACACTTTCGCAATTCTTTTAAATAGAAGAATGGGGCATGAATGTGCAAAACATGATGGAGGATTCTAATAAGCATGATAAAAAGAAAAAAATACACTGTGAAGCTGAGCATTACGGAGGAAATGCCAAAAATAAAACTCAGCTTTATTGGAGCTAGTCCCAAACTAGAAAAAAATACCAGGATTCGGTTATATAATTACCAAAACCAATGGAATGAAGAATGTCTAGCTTCCCAAATTTTTTATATCCTAGGAGAGAAAGATGCTTAAGATCAATCTCTCTTTTGTTCGCAAAAGCTTCCTCCGGGAATTTTGAACCCACCCATAGAAACAAAAACAAGAAACCTTTAGCTGGAATGATGACTTAGCATGTGATGGGCGAATCTCATGCAGCCACAGAAGCAGTCATAAGAACTTTTGGAAAGGGAATTTGGCTAGCTAGAGGTCGTCCTATAATCTAATATGGAGGGAGCCATGATTGAGTTGTATAAACAGTGTAGGCACAACTCTCGACATGCTACTTTGAACATACAGTAGCCCTAAAGGAGCAATGCATGTGCTAGTATCCTCGGCAAGTATGGTCGTAAAGAATCAATCTAATATCATTGAGACGCATATGAACCCACACTTATAACCTAAAAACCCACTCTCACCATCAAACATGTCGGGACTGTCCAGGAGTTGATATTCTACGTTGTCATTATACTTTTATTTTTTATATCAATCGCTTCCTTCTGCGAAAATCATGATCATACGCTGACAAGAGATCAAATTGGATTCCATTGCCCACTCACAGGTCACAGGGTTGTGTAAAGTACCTTAGGTAATGATTATTTTAGAAAGAAAAGAAGAATGATTGAGTGTAGTTTCAGAAATTTTAATTATAGAAAAAAAGTTTCTGAAATTTTAGCTTGAGATTCTTGTACAGTACTTGATTCATCCAGCACAATTTCTCTTCTTGTGGGTTTCTGTATGATGCAACATTCCAAAGCAACAATGAATTATTGACTTCCAACGAATGGAAGAACAGTTCATGGAATAGGTTCTTGGATTCATTACGCAATTCGTAATTTTATTTGATTACTATTTATGTTTGGGTTGTATTTTTCGAGGAATAACAAAGTTATTTAGGTGATGCTAGAGTTCATACGGCAAACAGTATCCTAGTTAATTACAATGAATTATTGAATCAAAATTACTATTTAATCAGGGTTGAGAATTTGATGAAGTTCGTGGTCTTCTAAAAGCGGGCTTTCCAAGATCAAGGTGAAAAGTTCTTTGGGTAAAATTAAATGCATTTGGAAATTTAAATCATGCAAAAACTTTTATCAAATTTGATTTGCTTCATCCCATGCTAGAGGGAAAGGAAAAGGTGGTGGAAATAGGTCAATTGTTTTGAATTAATAATTTTTTTTTCCAAACACATTTTTTGAGTAATTATTGTTTTGGTATGGGGGAAAACAAGTTTTATGCATGGTTCGGGAGGAAATGGGTAATTTTTATTAGGGTTTTTTTAGGAGGAAACCATATTTAATTTCTTTTATTTAATTTTCAAGAGTATATATATAAATTATAGTTTAGTGTATTCATTTGTAATTTTTAACAAATCTCTATGAATTAATCTCCACCATCTAATCTCACCATCCATTTCTACTTAACGTACAAATTAGGTTAGAATGATCATGCGTGACAATTAATAAAAGTTTGATATCTATCACACCAAAAAGCCATACCAAGAGGATTAGAGTAATATTTCTACTACGTTAATTTTATTTTTTTAATTTAAATATTTTTTTTATTTTTCAATAAATAAATAAGAATAAAGTGTGTTGCAATTTAGTCATTGTAGTACAAGATATAACTGGATATAATTAAGGATAAGGGCAATGTTTCTTCTCAAAAAAACAATAATAGAAGGTAATGTCAAGGGGATGCCAAAAAAATAAAGTAATACTTCGATTTTTTAAAAGAAAATAGTCTTAGAAAAAGAAAAATATATTTGATAGTTTCTTGATGCTTATGAAAAAGAAAATAGCTTTTTTGGGAATGCGGTTGCGGTTGCCTTTCAAAGTATTTTTTACTCAGAAATATATCAAAATGATATTTTTTAATTTTTAAAAATTATTTTTGATATCAGCGCATCAAAATCATCTAAAAACACTAAAAAATATTAATTTAAAATAAAAAAATTAAATTTTTTAAAAATATTTTTAAAACATAAAAATAAATGGTATTTATTTACTGATTTTTTTCAATAATCTAATCACTCATGGCAGTACAGTTTTGATGCGAAAACATGGCAGTACAATTTGTCCTTTTTACCTTTCATATAAAAAATAGTAAAAATTAAAAAAAAAAAAACTGTCACATAAAGATACCATATATTTAAAAAGTAACATGAAAGTGTAATCCAAACAAAGAGACGAGGCCACTTGTAACTTAAAAATTGATCCAAAAAAAGTGTGATCATAATCTTCTTCTTTCCTTCCATTAATTTCTTCTTTGTTTTAATGATTTTTAGGTGCAAAATGCAACAACCAGTACAAGTGCTGAAGGAAACAAAATCCGGGTCCATATCCCCAATCATTTCCCAAAACTCTCCCACCTCACATTTCCATCCACTTGTTTAAACCGTAGCAAAGAAGACCTACCTATAAATTAATTTAACATTCTCCTATAATAAAATGAAACTATATAGTAATAAAGAACATTATGGCAAATCCACAGGATTTCAAAACCATATATGCTATGTAGTTTTGGTTTATACTTAGATTTGTGATTCGCGCTGCGCTGCAAACTGGTCACAGAATTTTTTACCACACAAAAAAATATTTAGACGATGACAATATTTATAAAGAAACAAGAAAAATCTTATACTTAGTCATTAATTCAACTAGATGTAATAAGACTGGTTAGTCTAATAATTTGATTTAAACCATAGGCAGGCAATGATTGTAGACGAATCCTAAAAAAAACATTTGGTAACAATCAACTAAAACAAATGAGCCTTCGATATTATACTTGAAAGGAAAATGAAAAAAAAATCTTTGGCAAACTACTATCACTCCATTATGGACATCGCTCATCACAAAAAAAGCTAGCTGAGACGGTTCAAATCCGACCGTGAAATTTGAAAGATAACATAAGAAGAAGTCACATGGATCACTGGAGTAAAGTCCTGGAAAAACAAATTGAACAAAACAAAATGAAGTGTGTATTTATTTATTTTAATTTTATTTAATTCAAGAATAAAATTTATTTTTAAAAAATAAACTTCACAAAGAATAACAAATAAAAAAAACATGAGGTAACCCAATTAAATAAAAAAATGATAAAGCCAAAGTCATAGAAAGTATGAAAAAAAAAAACAGAGCTCAATCTCAAATTAAATAAATATTAAAAGATAAAATAAAAATAACTTAAAAATAATTAAAAAAAAAACAAAGTGGTTTTAGGCAAATCTCATGAAACTAGGTTAATTTTCAAAATTTGCAACTCATAAAATCTTAGACACGAGCTTGATCAAACTCAAATTCAAACCAATTAATTATTAAAGAAATAAATCGGGTAAAAAATACTGCTTTTGAAAATTTTGTAAGAAAAAAACAATAAAAAAATGAGAATGAAATCTATCAAAAGAAATTTTCACGATGCGACTCTAAAAATTATCTCAGATTACAAAAAATAACAATAAAAAAAATAAAAATCAAATTTAATGAAGAAAAAAATTAAATAAAGATAAAATTTTTAAAAAATTTAACTACTAGAATCAACATGATTTTTTTTATGCATTAACCGATTAAATACAAAATAAAATGATTCAAATCCCCTTTAGCCGAGAGTTAAATTATTTTACACCAAGTTATTTTTTTATTCTAAAAATAAAAAAATTATTTTATTTTATGTTTTTTAATTGAAAATACAAAATTAACTTAAAAGAAATTATCTTACCTGCCCCAGTCAATTTTAAAGCACCAAAATTTTCCCTTACAAAGACTATTTTACTTTTTAAAACCAAGAAGAAAACACCATTCCCATCCACAGTCAATTGCGTGCGTCTAGATAAACAATGTTTTCTCCTCTCTCTTTTAGTTATTTATTTATTTATTTAATACGAAAAAATTAAGAAGAGAAAAAAACTACAAGCCTCACAAAAATCCTACAGCTTCCCTGTAGAATATAAATTTATCAAGGAGCACAAAGGAGGGTGCACATTTAGGCAGGATTTTATATATATATATATATATATATATAGGCAGATCATGTTCATCACCCATTTTAATTTTCCTCAACCCATCCTGCCCCTCATTTTCATAGTTTTTTACATCACAGAACATGCATTGGGGTTCTCATCACTGAAGATCTGAGGATGTGCATAGTACTCATATCTTGGTGGGCAATAATAATTATAAAAATCCATTTTCCTGAGCTCCACCACTGTTGTCTCTTCTGTAGTTTCCTCGGCTGCTGTTGCTTCTTTAGCTTCTGCTTTGGCCTCACTGTCACCGCCGCCGCCGCCACCTTCTTTCTTGTCTTTGTTCTCTCCTTGCTCACCAGCACCACCATCACCACCTTTGTTTTGTTTGTCACCTTCTTCACCTTTTTTCTCTTCCTTGGATTCTTTTTCTTTCTCTTCTTCTTTCATCTCGGGCTCTTGTTTTACTATTACTGCGTGCTTGCCAGTTCTCTTGTACACATATTCAACTAGTTTCTGAGGTTCAAACACTCCCTTCACTGTCACCTCTGAGCTCTTAAGATCTGGTTCAGCTGATTCCACACCTATTAATATTATACCAAATTTAATTCCAGAAATTAGTGTTGGCTAGCCCCACATAGAAATGTAAAATTTCAAGAATTCTAATTTGGGGCTGGTAGGATTTGAACAATTTGATGCAAAGGGAACTGAATTGACTTCGATTGGGACCAAGTTCCATGGAATCTAACAAGTTCAAATATATAATAACTAGAAAGACACTGTTGATTTTAAAGGACTGATAAAGAAATGAAATCTTTCTTTAAAAGATTCAAAAGGTGCCAAAAGAGCATGGGCGAGTCCTTTTTTTTTTGTTTTCTTTTTGGTGATGGAGAAATTATCTTAAATAAGAAAAAAAGGGGGAAAAACTGTGAGCAGCCAATAAATCTTACTAACAAAAGTTGAAGTGAACGAAGCCACAATCGCATGAACCAAAAAAATGGTGCAAAGGGACCCAAGTAGAAGAAAAATAGGCACTTTTTAATTAATTAAAAGAAAACAAAAAATAGTCATGCCTTTCATTCTTAGTATCCGTTTCTTGATTTCCATCGCACAAGCTTCACAATGCATGGATACCCTTAGCACCACCAATCTGATCACTGGAGGCTGCACTTAATCAAGAAAAATAATCAAATACTGAAATTGCAAAGAAAAACAAATCAAAAGAGCTGTTAAAATAAGAGTGTTGGTAAATACCTCTTCTTTCTTCTCTTCGACTTTAGGCTTCTCCTTCTCCTCGGCCTTCTTCTCCTCCTCCGACGGAGGTTTTGGGATCGGAGAGATGAGCACCACTTGCCTATGGCTTTTTCTTTGAATTCTTTCAAGAACTTTCAATGGATCCGCTTTCTCTCCTTTCACAACCACCTTACTAGCCTTACAGTCAGTAGTTACATCTTCAACTCCTGAAATTAATTACTCGTCCACAAAAACACAAAAGAGTGAAAAAAAAGAAGAAGAGAATAAGCGTACATTAATTACAAATGGGGTTACAAGTTCAGAGCGAAAGCCGCTAATTAATTAAAGACACTGACCTTCGAAGCCCTTAAGGCACCTACGGACCTTACGGGCACAGCCCTCACAATGCATGTAGACTTTAAGTACAATTTCTTGAGGAGGTGGAGGTGATTTATCTTTCGTTTCCTCTGGTTTTTTCTCATCTTGTTTCTCTTCAGCCGCTGGTTTTTCTGCTGGCTTCTCTTCTGTCTTCTCCTCCTCTACTTTCTTTGGTTCCTCTGGTTTTTTCACCTCTTCTGCTGCCGGTTTCTTCTCTTCCTGATTAAAAAAAATAATAATAATCAAGAAGCATGAAAAACAAACTAAAACATTAAGAAAGGCTCATTCTTGTAAGGTTTTAAGACCTCCCCCATTATCAGCTTAGGTTTTCGTACTGCAAGAACACGAGTAGACCTGTCAGGGTGATAGATAGAGAGTGATAAGCTTTGAAGTGCTTGTGTTTCAAGGCTTCAGTTTGGCTTGTTTTCTTTTCCCTTTG
>Ga0325403_1005488_pt1 | contig 11970 bp, 2 predicted proteins | sample PopdelMetagenome_19_FD_205665 | JGI IMG/M metagenome (GOLD analysis project Ga0325403, IMG submission 205665) | Populus deltoides microbial communities from Bellville, Georgia, United States - Xylem-PdKOR-R4 | ecosystem: Host-associated > Plants > Phyllosphere > Stem > Wood/Secondary xylem...
GTGTTTCAGCGTAATGTTAATTAATTAACAACACTCCAGGTAAGAGACAAGAGGGGCAACTGGTAGTAGAAAAGCTCTGCAATGAACTTTTAGGTAGATTTTTAAATATTTTGTTAATGAAAATCTTTGGTGTTCGTATCACATAACTGCAAGCAAAATCTTCAAAACTTAAAAGAAACGGACAGGAAGGGAAATAACATCAAGCTTCTTCGTTGCAGCTCGAAAGGCATTTACCACGTGCAAGTTTTTGAATGCATGAGAGCACATGGAAGAAGAGGAAGTTGTAAACAGACAAACCAAGGACGGACCACCACTATAATGCAATTAATGACTTTGTTTTTCATTTTGTTTGTTCTTTCCGGAATATCAATCAACAAATCTTGACGTTACTATATATATATATATATATATATATATATATATATATATATATATTCTTTGCTAGTTGCTTTTTCAACACAGAGACAATGGAAAAACCAAAGTAGTGACATTTGCATAAAAACCTACAAATTATTGATAGGAGCTGAAAGACCATTCATTCTTCAAAAGTTAACGTTGAAACTACAACAAAGAAAGCTAGTACCTAATCTACGTTTGATCACCAAAGTATTCATTATAGGTATCAATTAGGTTTATTACAAGATCTAAAACTATTCGAGAGAGATTAATTTGAGGTCTTCCTATCCCTATTCCTATTCAGAATATATATGACCGTTCTGACAATTAAAAACAAATCATAAAATTAAATTATTTACCAATTAAATATTAAATAATTAAAAATAAAAAAAATAGCTTTGTGAGGTGAGGTGAGGCGAGGTGAGCACCCACCCTTTCAGCATTTTGTTAATAAAATTGTCGTTTCTTAGCAAGACGCTCTAGAATAAAACGTGAAAGTATTGAATTATAGAGGATAGCCATCAACCACAGCCACGGGAGTATAACGGCTAATAGCGACGGATGTGGTGTCCACTAACCAGTCTGCGTAGTATGTTTAACGTTCTATATATAGTAAACTAGATAGATAACATGTGGTACGCTGTGTATCATGTCAGATTTTATATGTATATATATATATATATATATATATATATATATATATATATATATTTTAGATATTGTTAATATTTTTTAATGAAAAAAACATGTTGGGGTTAATTTGAAGTGACTCGATTGATTTTGAGGGTCTAAAAGTAACTCGGATAACTTGTAAAAACTTAATTTAACTCAATTTTTTTTCAAGATAATATTTTTTTTTTAATATTAAAATAACAATATATTAGATTGACTTGGATCAATTTGAGTTAATATGTCAAATCCATGACTTAAGTTATGAGATTATGATAACCCGTAGAAAACAAATTATAAAACCTAATTTATAATCGACTCAACATTAAAGGATACAATTGAGAAAAAAATCAATTAAAAAAAAGATGTAAAAAAACAAACTGAATCAACCTTTCAAACAAATTATAAAACCTAATTTATAATCGACTCAACATTGAAGGATGCAATTGAGAAAAAAATTAATTAAAAAAAAAAATGTAAAAAAACGAACCGAATTAACCTTTCAAACTCGCGAATTAGATCATAAAACCAAGATAACCCTATAAAAATACTAAAACAAATTACAAAGTTTAATTTCCAATTAATCCAATTTCACGTTATATATTAAACTAGATATATAACTTTGGTGTTCGTATAAATCATGAAACAAGGATCATATAGTAGGAAAGCTCTGCAATGATCTTTTAGGTAGGTTTCCAAGACAATCCACCCTTGGGAGATTTTTTAAATATTTTGTTAATGAAAATCTTTGGTGTTCGTATCACATAACTGCAAGCAAAATCTTCAAAACTTAAAAGAAACGAACAGGAAGGGAAATAACATCAAGCTTCTTCAATGCAACTCAAAAGACATTTACCGTGTTTTAAGTTAATTCGAGAGAGATTAATTGGATTGATTCTTATATTTAAGTTAATATCAACGGTAAATCTATCCGACTAGACCTTTGTGTATTATCTGAGACATGTCATAAGTTACATGAGAAATTTTGCTTTTATTATAGTTGGACTGAAAACTAGACATTGTAATCCTTCCATCCATATATGTTGCACCCACTAATTTATCCAGACTAGATAGAACAACGTGTTTGAAGTCAGGTCATAAGTTAATGTATGGTTTTTGTTTTTTATTTCCTTATGATTTGTAGACTTTTTATTTAACAAGGATTTATCTTCTACAAGGAAAGCATAGGTGACAACAATTTTCTCATTGACAAGGTTTCCTTATCATTCAAGGACACTAGAGACAATTTTGGGCTCATTTTTCTAATGTACAATTTGACGCTAATAAGCATAACTTTTAATTTGATCATCGGATTGGACTGGAATTTTACTAGAAGTTTTCAAAGGTCTTTGTTTTATATTGGGTTAAAATTTCAAGTCAATTAGACATTTAGAAGGCCTTGCAATGAGGTCTAGAAGCTACTATACGAGAATTATATTAGTTTCCTAAATGATTTAGGATTCTTTTTTCCTATTTTATTTAGAATTCTTTTATTATTATTTTCAGCATTGTTTAGCATGTTCTTACCTATTTTAAAAAAATATTATTTAACTTATTTTGAGGTTTTAAAATTAACAAGATATGGATTAATTATTCAAAAATAAAACTTGTGTGTGAGAGTATGCTTTTACTATTGGTTCCTCATGGAACTACTCCAACTTATCAAAGAATTAATCAAGCTTCATGCATCTTTCATATTTATCGTTCCCATTTTTTAATAGGTGTTAGCTAGAGGTTTGGTTTTAATAATTTTGGTATTTTGGTATATTTTATCATTATGTCAAATTCAATTACAAGCTTGAATTTAGCTTTCTTAGAAAATATCAACTTGATTGTTGGTTTTTGAATCTTTATACCCATAGGTTTCACATTAGTTGGTATCAAATCAAGGTTCTAAAATCATGTTATATCCATTTACTTTTTAGTTTCTGTATTATTTCATCGTTGTCGTCATATAAAAACCTAATTGCGACAAAGTTGAAAAAAATATAGATTATTTGTGATGTAGTTGTTTACAGTTTAAAAAATAAAAAGAAAAACAAGATCAAAATCACAAAATCAGGTTAATATGTTTTCCAAAAGCGAGCCAACATCAAAACAAGGTGACGATTCAATGCCAAATCATTTTGATGAGAGGGGGAATGAGGTGAATCAACGAGCATCATCAAAGGATCTATTAGAGATATCAATTAGGCCTATTACAAGGTCTAAAACTTAAAGGATCTAAGAGAAATTAATTGGGTTGATTCTGGATATTTGGGTTAAGAAATTGTAATTATGTTTGACTAGATCTTTGTACACTGTTTGAGACATATCTGAAGCTACAAAAGAAATTTTGTTTCGATTCTAGTTGGGATGAAAACTAAACATTGCAAACTTTCCATCCATAAATGGTAGATCCAATAATTATTCTAGAAGAGATAGAATAAAGTGTTTAAAGTCATACCAAAAGTTATTACATGGGTTTAGCAATTTGATCCCTTATAGTTTATGGACTTCTTATTTAGTAAAGATTTTATTTCTACAAGGAAAGCATAGGTGACAACAATTATGATTATTCTAGCAAGGATTTCCATGACAATAACTTAGGTTTCTATTTATTTTATGGATTTCATCATTGGCAATGTTTCCTTATCATTCAAAGACACTAGAGGCAGCTTGAGGCTTATTTTTCCTAATGCACAAGTTTATGCTAATATGTATAACTTTCAATCCGACCATTATATCTGGCTAAAATTTTATCAAAGCTTTACAAAGATCTTGTTTTATATTGAATTATAATTTCAGGTCAATCATAAATCAAAAAAGCCTTGCAATAAGGTCCACAAGTAACTCTATGAGAATTCTATTAGTTTCCTAGTTGATTTATTATTCCTTTTCTATTTTATTTAGAACTCTTCATTATTTTTCCAATAGTTTTTAGGATGTTCTTACCTATTATAAATAGATTAATTTAGCTTGTGTTTAGATTTTAAATTTGGTCAGAGATAGATTGATTATTTAGAAATAAAACTTATATGTGGGAGTTTGCTCTTACTCTTGGTTCCTCATGAAACTACTTTGACTTGTCAAAGAATTAACCAAGTTTCGTGGCATAAACTGATGCAACCATATTATTTGATAGTTTCACCCACATTTAACTAGTGTTTTGCCTATGTTTTATATATAAAATTCCTTGATATTCTTTGTTTTATGTTTTGAAGGCACTTTTGGATGAAAGATGCAAAAAGGAGTAAATTGGAGATAATTGACAGATTTGACCTTCAGTCGATGTTTTGTGCAGAGCGTGAGATCTAGAGGTTGAAATGAAGTGATTCCAGTGGCATTAAAAAGCTAACATCCATACCTTTCTGGAAATCTAAGGCAAGAAAATAAAATGAAGAAGAGCATGGAAATCGCAGCCTTCAAAGTCAAATCTCGCAATCTGTCAGTGTGGACCTTCGGCCATTCCAACTTGAATATCTAGAGCTACAGAAGTCCAATTGATTCAAACTCAATTGTTTTGGATTCATGACTCAAATTTCTATAAACGCTCCAAATTGCAGCCAAACATGATGTTATATGAGGGAGATATAATTTTTCAAAGATGACATCTGAATTCTGCTAGCAAACAGGTTTCGTGAAGAAACGAGTCCAAATTACATTCCGAAGCATCTAAACCGATATCCAAGTTTTTATTTCAGCAATTTAGCTCCTCTAAGTCAAAGCTTGAAGATTTCATGCAAGGCTATTTCTCCTTTTTTAGGAAAATAGTTATTGAAGTACTTAAATGTAAACAGTCTACTTAATGGAGGACTATTTTGTAAAATAGAGACCTAGGGTTTCCTAAGATATAAAAAGAATGAGAGAAGAGAAGGGGGGCAGCCAGCCAAGAAGAGAAAAACGCCCCCTTCCTCTAAGAAACCCTAAATTATGCATTCTTCCTTCTTTTTGATTAGTTGTTCAACAAACATGCAAGGCTAAACACTTTTTCTTGGTTGCAAGGACACGGAAACCTTTGGATTTCAAGAACTGTGAGATTTATTTTACCTTTTCTTTTCAGTTTATATGATGAATATGTTTGTTCTCCTAGCTTATTTTTCCTATGATTGTTATTTTAATTGCTAGAGCGGACTCTAAGTTATTATTATAGACAATCTATTGCTAAGTTTGATATCAAAACCGGAGTTGTGGTATATGAACTTGTGAAGCAACTGAGTTTAATAATTGTGGTGGATATACGTTATTAATCTTAGGGAGAACATTCAATCAAATCAAACATAGACTGCGTTCAGTTATGTTTTCTTGATTAATCAACTTATCTAGTTCTTAAGGCTACCATTAAATTAAATTACTAGTGCGGACACTGTGGTTGTTTAATGGTTAGGGTTAGTTATACGGCGGATCCGTTAACTAACCAATGTTAAGAAGAGATAAATATTCAGAATATAAATTGATGTTTTGTTTCCATGATCAGTTCTGATTTCTGTAGGTGGATGTGTGCTTGTGACCAATGTTTGTTCTCTTGATAATTTTTTGATTTTATTAAATTTCGTTTGATAATTTTCTGTTTTCTTTTGATTTAGCCTAGATAACGTCCAAAACTCCCCCAAATTGCATATCATCTAGCATAAAAATCTGACTTGAACTTCCTCGTGGGATCGACCCCTTGCTTGCTTTATACTATCTTGTGTGTTATGTTTGAAGCTAGGGTAATTAATTTGTGCGACCGCGACATCGCAACATAAACCATACTTCTTATTCACATCTCTTAATAGGTATTGTGTAGGGGTTCAAATTCTATATTCTTGGTGTCTTGGTACATGTTATTGTTCTGTCAAGTTATATCATAAACTTGAATTTAACTTTTTTAGAAAGGATCAATTGATAGTGGATTTTTGAATCTTTATATACTTGAGGTTTACATAAAAAAAGAAAGCTTAGAAATGTCATGTGCTTGTATGGAATAGCCAAACATTATGAAGGATGTGTAATCATTGTTCCTACAAGGAAACCATTGCTTCAGCACCCGTCCAGTGAGAGTAGCATTTATAATACAAATAAGCTAGCTCTTCACCCAAGTAGTGTTAGAGAATAACATAAATCATATCCTGGGACTTCACCTAACAGCTTAAGCTATTGGGTTGAGATGGTTCTTTGACATGGTATTAGAGCCTTGATGACCAAGCGCTCACGAATTCGAATCTCACCATCCTTATTTATTTGATAAAAATCAAGTACAAGGTAGTGCGGGCATGTGCAAGTTTCAAGCCCAAAGGGCTTTCACATAAGAGGATGTGTTAAAGAATAATATAAATCATATCTTGGGACCTTACCTAACAACTTAAGCTATTGGGTACAGATAGTTCTTTGACAAGTAGATTGCCCTATCCATTAATGGGCTTTCTCCCAAGTGGACTTCTTATCTACTAAGTTAAAGGCCTTCACCCAACAACAAACCTGGGGCCAAATCTCAATCTTGCGTAAATTCCCAAGGAGCCTATCATTGGCACACACCATAATAAATTGTTGCAACCTCTCAGAAGTCAATGTGGCACTTAGCTTTCTCGATAATAGCCAAGCAATAGTCTGTTAGAGATTGTGGTAGTGGTGACGATTTAAAGTGTTTTTTGCTTAGAAATGCATCAAAATGAAGTTTTTTAATTTTAAAAAAATTATTTTTGACATCATCACATCAAAACGATCTAAAACATAAAAAAATATTCATTTTAAGCAAAAATAAAAAAATTTCAAAATTTTTAAGAACGTGGTTTGCACGATGCATATCTTGTGAGTACGACACCAACCTTTCTCATTAATCATTTATGGGTGTCAACCTTTCTCACCTTTCTATATTTCTACAACTTCAAGTTTTATGACGTGATTTTATGTAGTCAAGGTGTATAAATAGCTCAAGTCACCAGGTAACAAGACATATGACTAAATAAGGCAACACAAGACTATATAAGATCACAGAACAACACACACATGACCCTCATATACACTCTTCTATGTTCTTGTTCTCGTTATTATACTTTCCTTCCCTCCTATAATTTATTGACTTAAGTATCGGAGGGGCCTCTATTTTGATAGGGAACTTATTTTTCTAAGAGAGTATGAAGCGGCCAAGCCTAAAGAACTCAACCTAAGACAGAGTTGTGGGAAGCACAAATCCAATTTGAAATCTTTATGACTTCTTCAAAAACAAATTCTTGATGAACAACAACATTTATGATCTAGAGATGAACAATTAAAAAAATTAATCAGCATAACATTACTTTAATTGTAGATTGTTAAACAAAAAAGTACAGAGATGAATTACACGTTCATGATATTATGCAGCAAGGCACCCAGACAAACACTAAAAGACCTACATCAATCTCCTGAAGGAAAAGCAAAAACGAGATGTCCTTGATGTTGGGGATTCTGGCTCCCCTTTGCGTGGACTGGTGGTGTTCTGATAGTTGCCCATTAGAGGCTAAGCACATTGACATAATATTTAATGTGGTTCGGCAAATCGCCTACATCCACGAGAGAAGTCAATATTATTAGAGACAGATAAAGAAAGGATTACAACACACATGGAGGAGGAGGATCACTTCACTCAAACTCTACTCCCATTACTCTTACACTACTGCACAGGGCAGAGGGCTGCTGCCCATGATAGCCCCTCTTTCTCTCTTGTTCTCTTAACATTCTCACAACCCTCTCTTAGTTTGCTCTCTCATGTATGCCTCTATTTATAGGCATAAATGGTAAGACAACTTGGCCATAGATTATGGCACTAATGGTGGCAGCACATGGGTTGCACCATTTTATCAATGGTTGGTACAACTACCATTGACAATGGCAACCCTCTCTTCTTAAGGTAGGCTACACATGTTGTTGCCCAATAATGGCAATATCCCAACAATCACCCCTTTTGACATTTATGTGGGGCAACTGTCCGCTTGCTTCTTCAGCACAAGTTTGCAACTCGTAGCTCTTCCAAGCTTACCATTTTGAGAGTGTCTTTGGCCAAGTTTACAGGTACTTGCCACACCTTTCAATCATCAGAGTCATCAAAGCACACCTTTTCTCACACAAAAGGATCACTACAACCAGATGGTTTGCCACTTCACATCTGAAGAGTGTTAACACTTGTCTCTGGGACACAACATTCCCCTTTGAGCGTATCAACCATGCTCGGTCCGGAATGAATTTTTCAAGCCTCACATCAAGGCTTACAACACCCCTTTAAACAAAAATTTCTATTTCCAAGTGCGACAATCATTATCTGATTATCTCAATATGATCACGAGCTCACCACTCTTTCAAAAGTCTACTCATCCAGGAGTTGCGTTTACCCTCTGTTCCACCCTAGGAATCACATCTTACTTCTCCGTGAGTCTCTCGCTCTTAGTCCTAAGAGTCCAGGTAGCTCTCCAACTTTACCCATGAGGGCAGCCCATTAAAGGTTAATCCATATATGTCTTGATACTCTGAGTATTACAATGCCTTCACCGAGCTCACCACCTTGACAAGAGTCAACTTGTTCCCGGAACCTACGCATGCCCTTTGCTCATTCCTAGTAGTCGCGTCTTAATGCTCCACAAGTCACCAACTTATTGTCTAAGGCAAATGTCTTCTAGCTCATTGATCTTTAGCATGAGGGCAATATCCATGAAAGTCAATCTTGCATTTGTCTCCATACTCATCATAGCCACTTCATTGGCAATACACATGTCCGCTCATATCTAGCCATCATATTGGCTCTGGGTGTTCTGAACTGGGCTCATATCATGGCCCTCACACCTTCTCTAAGGTGTCTTTGCTCGTTGTCATAAGACGGTCTGAACTAGGGCTCTTATCATGGCCTTCACACTTTCTATCTAAGGCGTCTTCGCCTTTCATAGGCGGTTGCATCCTCCTTCAGTTGAAATGCTTCAAAGTGGCTCTAAAATTCTCTACCACCATGTGGACTATGGGAGAGATCACTACCACTGATCACATAGAAAGAAAAAGTTGTGGTACACTCCTTGCAATCCTCTACCTTGATTTCTATGTTTGGAGCTTCTACACCTTTCATCATTGCGCTTAATAGCTCCACCTACACCAACTCTCTTTGTTGTCTTCGCCTTTCATAGACGGTTGCCTTTTATCACAGACGTTCGCACTTCCTCAATTAGGTGTTTCTACAACAGTTCTCTTTTCATCCTTGCATGCATTGGAAAGGTCTTCGCCTGTTGTCTTCATCAAGAGCATAAGAGACTTCCTGTTGTACAACTTCTACACATAGTCTCTGCTCTGAGCTTCATCTGGGAACACTTCTTCTTCTTGCACCTGTTGTCTCATTACAGTACCTCATTGGATCCTACAGGTACTCTTGCACAATCTCCATGTGCCCTCGTGCAATTTATGTTCTCCAGATTCTCCCTATTCCTTGCTTATGTTTGACAACAGCTCATCCTGTTATAACATCTGTCCAAGTCAAAATAGGGTGCCAATCTTTATCCCCTTGCAATATTTCTCTTCCATTATCAGGGTCTTCATCAATTCTACCCTCGAGAAATCACAGTCACCGAATCTAACTTCTTTGGAGAAATCACCACTCCATCATATCCTTGAACATACGGAACCCAACTGTTCCCTTATGCCGTCATCCTGCTAGTTTTCAACCGTTTCATTATAAACTACTATATATACAAAAATAGTACCGTATGGATAATCCTTCCACTAAGCAAGTTCCCAAGAAAGATTGGAGGGGTCACACTGGTCCCGCTTAAAATCCAATCTCTTAGACATAACTTCTTAGGTCATATCTATCCATCGTACTGTCTTTCTATAAATACAACCATTTGCTAGCTTTGTTGTGGCTTTCCTTTACAAATGATCTGGAATATACTGGTTTAATACCTGATTTCTCAACATCTGGCGAGACTACCAGTGCTTAGATTCGTCAAGATTGATCTTCATCAATTTTCACTGTACACCTCTAATTGTCCAATTGATCGGGAGTCTAGAGTGTCCCAATTTTGCCTTCTTTCAAGGCAACTAAAAAATCCCCACTTAGCAGTTCAACACATGTAATTGGGCAAATATGTGTGATTTCTTCTTCTTCATCTCCATCGACCACAATGATGACCTTCAAATGCCTCTTGATCTGACAATCTCTCTTTAATAATTCACCACCACCATTTCTGGTTTCAATCTCAATGATCGAGACCATACCATTGCATCCAGAATGATCAAATTAGCCGGAAACAAGTCTGAAATCTTCCAAATCACATTTCAGATGGCTAAGATTTGATCAAAACAATTTTGGCCTAATGAATGACCCAGATTCAATCTCAGATCTAGTTGCTCGTAGGATCAGCTACACTGGATCCTATCCCTCGACTTGCGGCTCAGCTCCGACTCGGCTCTTCTTAGCTCGACTCACGGTTGATGACGAGGTAGGTGGGTCCCACTATGATGACGTGTCGCTAACTGGACACTGACATGGCATGCCTACTATGCATGCTGACGTCACATTTACATCAGGCTGATGTTATCACTGGCATGCCTATTATGCATGATGACGTCACATTTACATCAAGCTAACGTCATCCCTGGCATGCCTAATGTGCATGATGACGTCATAATTATGTCATGATGACGTCATCCTTATCCGGGTCAGCCACGTGGGTCGGGTCAACTAGTATTCGGGTCGGGTCAACCAATCGGGCGAAGAAGACGCGTGTGACGTGTGGCCAACCACCTCGCCAGAGCGAGATGGCGCGTGAGCACGTTTTCGACGTTCGATTTCGACGCCGTTTTCACCAGTGTCTTTATCTCTTCCTCCTCTACACAGTGGTATAGTCAAAACACAATTTTGAAAACTTTCATTTTTGACCAAAAATCAAACACCACATTAAACCATAAGCTCTGATACCAATTGTTGGGGATTCCGGCTCCCTTTTACGTGGACCGGTGGTGTTCTGATAGTTGCCTATTGGAGGCTAAGCACACTGACACAATATTTAACGAGGTTCGGCAAATCGCCTACATCCACGGAAGAAGTCAATATTATTAGAGACAGATAGATAAAGCATTACAACACACATTGAGAAGGAGGATCACTTTACTCAAACTCTACTCTCATTGCTCTCACACTGCTGCACAAGACAGCAGGGTTGTTGCCCATGGCAGCCCCTTTTTCTCTCTTGTTCTCTTCACATTCTCACAACCCTCTCTTAGTTTGCTCTCTCATGTTTGCCTCTATTTATAGGCATGAATGGTAAGACAACTTGGCCATAGATTATGGAACTAATGGTGGTAGCACATGGGTTGCACTATTTTGTCAATAGTTGGTGCAACTACCATTGACGATGGCAACCCTCTCTTTTTAGGGTAGGCTGCACATGCACATATTGATGCTGAATAATAGCAAAATCCCAACATTAGATAATCATCACCCTTTAACAAACTCAATCTAAACGCCAGAGGTGACAACAGGATCACTAACAGTATTAGACCTGGGCACCAAAGCCACCACAATGCTATCATCACCATCAGTTTCTAAGTCTTCCAACAATTCTGTAATCCCCAATATCAATCTTGTCTTGGACTTCTTCGCATGCTTATGAGAAACGTTAACAAAGCTCCCAGCAAACTCTGTATTTTCTGGTTTAGAAGGTATCTCAACGTCATCATTTATGAACACGTCAAACTTCACGAATTTGCCATTGTCGTATTCTATCCCTTCTATCACTAAAACTTCATCTTCCTCTTCTTTCTCTTTCCTGCTTCTTGATTTCTTTGGTCTTGAAACTACAGTGACTATGGTTTTGTCTAAGACTAAAGGGAATGCAGTGATCGGTGTTAATGCAGTTTTTGTTTCAGCTGCTTTCTTTCCCAACCTTCTCGGAATTGGTTTTGATTCTAGCCAAGGAATTTCAACATTTT
>Ga0325403_1005495_pt1 | contig 11966 bp, 4 predicted proteins | sample PopdelMetagenome_19_FD_205665 | JGI IMG/M metagenome (GOLD analysis project Ga0325403, IMG submission 205665) | Populus deltoides microbial communities from Bellville, Georgia, United States - Xylem-PdKOR-R4 | ecosystem: Host-associated > Plants > Phyllosphere > Stem > Wood/Secondary xylem...
GGCCATCCGGGCACATTCTGCCAGGTTTAAACGTGAGTTTCAGACCTCCTCCTTTCAAACGTTTACACTTGTTAAGAAATGCTAACGTGCACGTGACTGTACATGGGAGTTGTTAACATGCATGCGAATCCAGTGAGCTCCATCATTCTTGTTCCACTCATATGTCGTGAATCAAATTCCGTCTACGCTTTCTACTCGAAAATCAAAGATGACGAAGACAATGTTTGGAAATAGAATGTAAATTATATTTAAAAAAAAATTTTTAAAAAAAAATAATTTTTTTATATTTTTAAATTATTTTGATATACTGATATTAAAAATAATTTTTTAAAATATAAAAAAACTTTATTTTAATCATTTCTAAACGAAAAACCTTAAAATTTATAGTTAATCCATTTTATTTTATTTTTATTGGCTCCTCCCATCAACGACGTGCATGAAGTACATATTTCTTAAGCGATGCTGACGTGCGGGTGATTAATTGTCTATGTGATGGTTAACATGCTAATCGAATGAGCTTCGACATTAATTCCTTCTCGTTCTACTCATATATATATATATATATATATATATATATATATATATATATATATATATATATATAATGTGGAGCAAATTCACCCTTGCAAGTCGTGTTATTCTTGCCAAGACTGCCTTGACATCTATGCCTATTTATTCCATATTGCATTAATCTTTAGGGTTCCTCAATCAATTTATGATTATTGACAAATTAATGAGTGTCCAAACACATAACCTTTTTTGTTTATTGAGAGATATAAACACTTAAATTGTGTATTTATAATTAAATAAAAAAACTAAAAATAATTATGATAATTAATGGCAACATAATAACAGATTCAGAAGAAAACACATAGCAAAGCTGATCTTTCATAAAATATAATATTATAAGGGTGATGTCGTTTTTCTCTTAAAGCATAACTAATCATTTATATGAATATTTGAATATATTTTAAAATTTTTAATTTTTTTTAATTACTGGATCACCACTCTTAATTTTTCTTAATATTACTTTTACCCCTCAATTCTGGAGAGTTTCTGGATGATACATGGATTTTTTAGGTTATACGTAAGAATACTTTATATATATAATTTCATTTATTAAAATATTTTACATATAAAAAAAAAAACAGCAGGCAACAAGAATCATGATATTATTTGAAACAATATCACCATTAATTTCGAAACCATGGAAATTTTATATAAAAGAGACTGTATTATTTCAATAATTTTCTTTATTATTTTATTATATATTGTGTTGTTCATAAAATAGATATCTAGGCACCATGCCTCCATGCAGTTTATTCCTTTAGTATTAAGCAGACATCTCTCAATTTACTCCTCATCAGCAGCTTTTATCCTGCCCATCACAAAGAAAATAGATCAATATATTAGCAGCCAGGCAGAGATCATGAGAATTAAATTAAACATTTAAAAATAAATTCCTGGAATAATATTTAAAGAAGCAAAATGAATGAATGAATAAATAAAGAGAAATAATATCAATGTTTACCTGTCACAGTCTATATTACCAGGTATGAGCGGCACAGGGAGCTGGACTTTGCACAGGCGAGGGAGTGCTTTGGCTCTATCGAGGATAACTCCCTTGTGCTTCAAATCTTCTATCTTTAAACATTTACAGAGTTCCCTTTTGTCTTTCCTGTTGATAGCATGCTGACTTAGCCATTTTAGAGATTTACAACACTTACCATCAGGTGATGAGACACTACCCAGCAAGAACGGGGCGCAGTTAAGCAATCCAGGCAAGCCTGTGCATGCATCGCTGCCATGGACAGAGTATGCACTCGCAAGCAAAATCACTGCCCAGAAAACAGAATACAACCCCATCTTTCTTTGTTAAGAGAAAGGTGCTAATATATTGAAGAGAAATAATATTCTTCTTATTATTTCAATCAATTTATACTAATGGTTCTACATCAGTATCCTGCACTGTTGTCTATAATCGAGCCTAATTATTTACAAACAAGGAAACAAATAATTTAACGATTCAATTACAAGTTTATTGCCTATTCAGTGTTGATTTGGTTTATTGCCTAATCAGTGCTAGATTTCCTGAACACTCCCCCTCAAGTTGGAGTGTATATTAATTATACCCAACTTGCTAAGTAAATTCTCAAACTGTGTGAAACTTAATGGCTTAGTAAATAAATCTGCCGGTTGCTGTGTAGTTCGAATGTAGGATGTCTGAATCATTCCTGCTTGAACTTCTCACGTATCAAGTGACAATCTATTTCGATGTGCTTTGTTCGCTCATAAAATACTGGTTTTGATGCGATGTGCATTGCTGCTTGATTATCACAGAACAAAGTCACTGACTGTGTGTGATTTATCTTCAAGTCCTTTAAAATATTTTTCAGCCATGTAATCTCGCAGCATGTAGTAGCCAGAGAGCGATATTCTGCCTCTGCACTTGAACGCAATACCGTCGTTTGTTTCTTGGTCCTCCAGGAAATAGGTGCTCCTCCATGTAAAATGCAATAACCGGTAACTGATCTCCTTGTGTTCTTACAACGAGCCCAATCAGCATCACAAAATGCTTGTAACTGAAGGTTACCCGTGGATGGTAACATGATGCCTTGTCCAGATGTTTGCTTGATATATTTGAGGACTTGATAAGCTGCTGCTAGATGGGGTTGCCGAGGTTTGTCCATGAACTGACTTAAAATGTGCACAACATAAGTTAAGTTGGGTCTAGTTATAGTCAGATATATCAACCTTCCAACTAACCTTCTGTATGTTGATCCATCCTTCAAGAGCTTCTCATCAGATTGTGTTAATGATACATTTTGGTCCAAAGGAAACCGGGATGGCTTGGCACCCAAAAATCTTGTATCATTCAAAATGTCGAGGGCGTATTTTCTCTGTGACAAACTGATCCCATTCCGTGATCTTGCAACTTCTATGCTGAGGAAGTACTTAAGTTGTCCCGAGTCTTTCAGCTTGAATTGTCTGGACAAGAAAAGCTTGGTGCTCTCTATGTCCTGCAAATTGTTTCCGGCCAATATCACATCATCCACATATATCAGTAATGCTAGAAAGTTACCCTGATAGCTGCGGACGAATAAAGAATAATCAGATAAAGACCGGTGGAATCCTGCAGCCTTGAGTGCATTGAACATGTAACAACCCGGCTTTTCAAGCCCAAAACAACAGTAAAAAAAAATATGCACTTGACACACATCGTGTCGATCATCGGCGAACATGTTCCCTTCACATCATCAATATACAATCCATACATCAACAACAATCAACATTTCATTTAAAAGTGAATCTTACATAAACTCATAATATTATGTTTGCATGATTAGAAGTTCACATTTAAAATATACATACATAGACATGAGTTTGTATTCTATCCTACAAATAGTCATCACGAATTTTATCTAAAAGGATCTAATAATAGTTATACATTCGGTACATTGATTCATATAAAATACATCATGATTTAGAATGCAACTACACTTTGCAAAAGTAGGTTCCCGTGTGTTGGGTTTCCTAGGCACCTTGTTGGTATGACGTCCCTATTGCAGTACAAAACATTTTCAAGAATGCAATTACTTAATAATAATAATAATAATAATAAGAAAACAAGCCATAACATGTATAAAATTATACATTCATATACTATAAGTTTGTTTGAGAAATAACAATAAAACATGTACATCTACTAACAAAATACATATACTAAAAAAACAATAAAATTGATATTTAAATGTTAAAATTTAAAAAGATAGAATTACTTACAAAAATTGATAAAATTCATCGGTAAATCAGAACATGGATGCTGTGACCACAAAACTTCAAGAAATATAACTTGTTGTGCTGAGATGAGGGAGATTTTTGTTTGGGGGGGAGGGGGGGCTGGTTGTTTGTAGATGGGGAGAGTTGGGATTAGGAAGAAGAAGGAGAAATAGGGGAGAAGAGGGTCGAGAGAGAGGGTATATATTAACTTTTTCCGACGGTTTCACCGACGGAATAATCCGTCGATGCGTCCGTCGGCTATTCTGACGGAAAAATTGACACGTCACCGTATGGATATGCTATTTTTAATCCCTCGGTGATTCCGTCAGCATTTTAAACGGTGAACCGGTCACATCACCGTACGGAGCTGCAGTTTTGAATTCGTCGGTAAAAATCACCCTAAAAAACCTCCACGTCAGCGAACCGTTTTTTTTTAATTCTGAACTTTCTGTCCGTAATTCAGTCGGTAACTACCGACAAACAGTTGTTCGTAATTCAGTCGGTAACTACCGACGAACACTGTCCTTAGGTAGCTACCGATTGAATTACGGACGGAAAAAGTTCCGTTGGTAAGTTTGACCTCAAATTATCAATAGAAATATTCCGTCGGTAAATCCGTTGCTATTAAGCGAATTTCTAGTAGTGATTCTTTTTTTAATCACTATAGATTCACATCTTGTTGGGGATTGCCATTGTTTATGAAAAACAATCTATGACTAGCTATCCCCTATTCATCCTATACAATTCAAATTCCATTTGAAGCATTTAAGTTGTTGTCATCTTTGCTTTAGCTGTTTCTTGATATTCTTTTTCATGGAATCCCAAATATCCATTGAGATATCCTTCTAAAGAATGTTTTCTAGGATTGACTAATTGATTGATTGGAAAAGATAATTATTTACCTTGAAAATTTTCAATTGTTTCCCTTCGTTATCCTTTTTGCACATCCATTATTTCTGTTCCGAATCGTGGTCAATTATTTCTTGAGAAACACTTTGCCAATACTCCTTGAACCTTAGAAAATCATCTATTAATATGCTATAATGATCATAATAACCATCAAAAGCGTCGAATGGTTGATTGAACAAAGTTTTCTAAAGCCATGAATTATTTTTTTTTCATTGGAGTTGTTACAGCCGCTATATGGTTGCTTTTTATGCCTTGGAAGGTCCCTATTGCTGCTGCAATTTCAAGGATGATCTGTTTGCCTTGAAGATTGCTACAGATGCTGCGTTTTTCTGCTGCGTACGACTACAACAGGTACTGCCAAAGAAGAAAACTTTGCTGGAATTTTTATGTTTGATATATGTCCATTTGTGAACAATATGCTGCTATAATTTCTGCGTATGTGAAGGAGTTGCTGCTCAGAAAGTCTGTTATAGCTTCAACTTCATTAAGCTATCGTTTCGTGTCAGTTCTGCTGTTTTGTTTTTGAGTCGTTATGTCTACAGCGTTTAGAGGTTTGCTTTCACAGAAATTAATGGTTGCTGTTGTTTTTGTATGTTGTTGTTGCCAAGGTGTTTTTTTTATTATTAACGTGGATGTCCGAATTAGTTTATGCGTATCTCGATTAATCTTATAGATCTTGAAATTAACGATCATGTAAGTCTTTAGTGACCTCGAAGTTTATAAAATTTAAACTAATAATTTCTAAAAACTAAATTTAAAATCTAACCAATTAAATTATAGCTCTCACAATTACAATTGTTACGAAGAAGTTTTTGTTATTGCAAGAGGCTACCAAATGCGTCTAGTTTTGCCATTGTGAGAGGGAGAAAGGCTGTTGCGTTTTTCTCTCTTGATAGACCTAAACTCTGATACTAGAATCTCAAATTATTTTATTGCAACATGGATTTTAATTAACTAATTAAACATGGTGTCTAAATATAAATATTTTTTTAATAAAAGATTCCTATTTTTGTTTGGATAAACAAGTCTTGCAGATCTATCTCTTAGAAAAGAAAATCTGGATGCATTCAACGTCTGATCATAAGGCTACATTTATTTGTAGGAGAGCAATTATATAACTTATTTATGAGAATAAATTTCATGATATAAATTATTTGAAAAATAGATTTTAATTTATGTTTTAACGTAAAAATTAATCCTTTTTTAAAATTAAATTTTCTAAGAAAATAAATCGTTTTTTAGCCAGATAACTAAATATTGATTTTATCTATTTTTTCTTCCAACATACATGAAAATAAATTAACAAAAATGTAAAAAACTAGATTTATATTTTTTATAGATTTATATTTTTCTTGTTTTTTCTACCTTATCGAGTTAACAAAGAATTCACTTAAATTTTATTCCTTTAGCATCGAGCAAACATCTTAATTCACTCCTCATCAGCAGCTTTTATCCTGCCCATCACAAAGAAAAATAGATTATTAGCAGCTAGTCAGATATCATGATAATTAACTTCTATTTATTTTTATATTTTAAAAGTACTTTTAAAAAAATTAAATTTTTTTATTTTTTATTTTAAATTAATAGTTTTTTATATTTTTAGATAATTTTAATATGTTGATGTCAAAAATAATTTTTGCAAAAAAATCTTTATCTTAATATATTTTTTAATAAAAATACTTTAAAAAACAACCACCGTATATAATACACTCAAACATTTTCTAGATCAAGGAGGCCCTAGGATTAATTTATATATCAACTGGAATTATTATTTTTTCAAATAGTTTAAAGGGAAATAAATTCTCTTAAATAATGGTTTCAAAGTTTGTATTAAAAAGAAATAATAATTATTCTTTATTTTCTTTTCCTTAAATAGCATTCAATTTATTGAGTTTTTTTTATTTAAAAAACAATGCTTCTGATAACAAAAAATAAATACATGAATAAATGAAAAAAAGTCTTGATGGAAGAGATACATGTTTTCTATTTAATTAAAATTATTGGAATTTTTAGAAATATTTATTTCAATTGTCTTTAGAAATATATAAGGAAACTTTTCCTAATAAAATATGTTTTTTCTCTAAAATTTAAAATATTTTATTTTTTAAAAAGTATTTATTTTAGTTACAAAAAAACTAAATAAAATATATTTTCAAAACTACCTTATGACATGGCTTAGGAAAATAACTAGTTTTTGTCTAAAACAAGTTATTAAGCTGAAAAATGGTGGGAAAACTCCTATTCAAAATCATCTCTAGATTTGTATTTTTTCCAAGGTGTAGATTTATTCTGGGAAAAAAAATATTTTTTTCACCGTCCACTTTGTAAAACCTTGCATTTGAATACAACTTCTTTCTCCATTTTTATTTTTATATATCTACATAAAATTAGAATAATAATTTTAAAATAATTATTCACCACTAAACAACTCCTATATATAGCTTTAATTTGAAAACATAAATGTGTTTATATTTTATTATATTAATGGATTATTAATCAAATTAGCTAATATCTGTAAATTATTTTTATAATTATTAAACCTGACTAAATTTACTAGATGATTTACAAAACCTATAATATAAAAGTTAATTAATATCAAACTTTAATTTAAAACAAAAAAAAAGACACTAATTTTGATAAACTCAATTGACTTGCATATTTATTTTTAATTTAATTAACTTATTGAACTTTAATTTAAAAAAAGACACTAATTTTGATTAAATCTTTCATATAGCTGCGAATTGCTTCTAATTAAAATTAAAAGATAAAAAATTAAAATGAAAAACATAAAAAACCCTAGACAATCATTTTAAAATGAACTCGTTTTTAGTCTTTTTAATTTTTTAAAATTCAATTCTCATTCAAAACTTTATTTCTCTTATTTTACATTTCCTAGACTACGTGAGGAGTTATAAATTCATCAAATTCTCATGATAAAAATAAAAATAATTAATTAACATCAATTTTAACCATCAAAATAATCAATCATGGTGTTAATGACTTCCCTACAATGTGAGAGTTTCTACTGATATATTCTTTTACCATTAAATTGCCTTGTAGACCAGATTCCACGTTGGAAAGTTTTTGGATTTTAGATTGATTTTTTTAAAAAAATTGAGTTAATTAAAAACATAAACAAGATCTTTAAATGTTTTTAAATAAAAATATGAAAAAATAGATTTTGGGGGTGTATAACACCCCTTGCTCCCAATGAACCAGTGGATCGCCGGATTCCAGGCACGCAGGCTACATATTATTTGCAATTTTTTTTCAAAAAACACTAGGATATCCTGTTATCCACTCTTTAATAATAATAATTAAAAAAAAAACTAATTGCGTGAGCTGGAGATTATTATTATTATTATTAAGAACTAGACGTGTCGGGCCATCCGGGCACATTCTGCCAGGTTTAAACATGAGTTTCAGACCTCCTCCTTTCAAACGTTTACACTTGTTAAGAAATGCTAACGTGCACGTGACTGTACATGGGACTGGTTAGCATGCATGCTAGTCCAGTGAGCTCCAACATTCTCGTTCCACTCATATGTCGTGAATCAAATTCTGCCTTCGCTTTCTACTTGAAAATCAAAGATGATTAAAGCTGTGTTTGGAAATACAATGTATATTATATTTTTAAAATTTTTAGATATTTTTTTTTAAATAAAAAAATTATATTTTTAAATTGTTTTGATATACTAATATTAAAAATAATTTTTTTAAAATTAAAAATATTTTATTTTAATCATTTCTAAATAAAAAAACATTTTAAATTATTATTATTACCACAATCTCAAGCAACCTTAAATCTTGTTGTTCTTGCCAATACTACCTTGACTTCTATGCCTATCATTCCTTGTAACCTTTATTATACACCAATATGAGAAATTATTGTCCTAAAGTATTTAAAAAATAAATAGAAAATAACACTTAAATTCTTAGCTTATGTTATAGATTTTTTTTTTGGGTTAACTATAAAAAAACTAGCTATCAATCGTACCCTTAATGTTATGCAAGGTTTTCAATTCTAATCTCTTCCGTTTACTATCATCCAAATCCATTAACAAAAATCATTGAAAACCCTTGCAAGTCGTGCTATTCTTGCCAAGAATAGAATATAAGTGTGTTTGGCAGTGTGGTAGTGGTTGTTTTTCAAATAGTTTTTTGTGCCGAAATACATGCCAGTGATTTTTTTTATTTTTTAAAAATTATTTTTAACATCAGCATATCAAAACGATCTAAAAAGTACAAACCGCACTTAATTTTAAAATTTTTTTTAAAATTTAATGAAATGCAGATTAAAACACACAGTCAAACAAGCCCATCGACATCTGTGCCTATCCATGCATTCTTTTGGGCTCCTCAATCCATTTACGACTATTGACAAATTAATGAGGGTCCAAACACATAACTTTTTTATATTGAGAGAGTATAAACACTTTTGTGTATTTAGAATTAAATAAAAAAATTACGATAATTAATGATAATAACATAGACAATTCAGATTCAGGAGATCAAAAACATAGTAAATATAATTTTTCGTAAAAAATATGCTACAAAAACAATGTTGTTGTCACTTAAATATAACTAACTCCTTACCTGAATCTTTGAAACCAATACATATTTTATGTTTTTTAATTTTTTTAATTATTAAATGGTAACTTCTAAATATTTTTCTCGATATCACATTTACCTTTTAATTTCAAGGAGTTCCTGAATAATATCACAGTGTGACAAATTATTAATATAAGTTATAGATTTATCGGATTAACTGTAAAAATACTTTATATAGTGCCCATCAATGTTATCATTCACCAATCATATTTGTTAATTTTACCCTTAATGTTATCTAAGGTTTTCAATTCTAACCTTCCATAAAATTTTATATAAAAATAAAGAAAGACAGCAGGCAACAAGGATCATAATATTATCCAAACAATATCACCATTAATTTCCAAACCATAGAAATTTTATCTAAAAAGAGACTGTATTATTTCAATAATTTTCTTTATTTCTTTATTATCTTATTATATAATGTGTTGTTCATAAAATTGCTTGGACTTCTGTAATGAGCCAGGAAAGGCTCTAAGATATCTAGGCACCATGCCTCCATGCAGTTTATTCCTTTAGTATTAAGCAGACATCTCAATTTACTCCTCATCAGCAGCTTGTATCCTGCCCGTCACAAAGAAAATAGATCAATATATTAGCAGCCAGGCAGAGATCATGAGAATTAAATTAAACATTTAAAAATAAATTCCTGGAATAATATTTAAAGAAGCAAAATGAATGAATGAATAAATAAAGAGAAATAATATCAATGTTTACCTGTCACAGTCTATATTACCAGGTATGAGCGGCACAGGGAGCTGGACTTTGCACAGGCGAGGGAGTGCTTTGGCTCTATCGAGGATAACGCCCTTGTGCTTCAAATCTTCTATCTTTAAACATTTACAGAGTTCCCTTTTGTCTTCCCTGTTGATAGCATGCTGACCTAGCCATTTTAGAGATTTACAACACTTGGCATCAGGTGATGAGACACTACCCAGCAAGAACGGGGCGCAGTTAAGCAATCCAGGCAAGCCTGTGCACGCATCGCTGCCATGGACAGAGCTTGCACTCGCAAGCAAAATGACTGCCCAGAAAACAGAATACAACCCCATCTTTCTTTGTTCAGAGAAAGGTGCTAATTGCCTTTATGAACAATTTGGTTGGCTGGACTTGATGCTTTGCCTATTTCTCAGGCATACGTACCCTCTGTGTTTTTATACTACTGTTTGCTACCAACGAGCAAAACCTATTCCTTGGATTTATACAGGTAGTGTTATCGGTGTTGCAAACACTAAACATCCAAGTACTCATAGAATTCTGAATACATATATCAGATTATTGTTAGGATAAAGGCATGCAAAACCCGACAAGATATAAGGTAAAGGATAGGATAAAATGAAAAATTAAACATACAAGAATGAGAAATTAAACACACAAGAATTTACATGGTTCACCCAATTTGGCTACGTCCACGGACAAGTATAGAAGGATTTTACTAAGTAATGTGGAAATTACAACCTCTCTCTACTAATAAGAGAACAACTGAAATCTCTCTATTATTAGGAGAAAACACCTCACTTACTATCTCATAAATACCTCACAACTTTGTGGGATTACTCTCCTTTACTCTCTCTTCTTGCTCTCTTGTTTTTCTCTTTTTGGTGTAATTTTTATGGCAAGAATGCACTGCCTATTTATAGGCAAGCATCGTTGCCTTTGTCTTGTAAAAGACAAAGCAAGGCAAATGGCATTGAATTGGTGTCCATTTTGTTGATTTAGCTGCACCAATTAGTGCTAGCTAACTTCACAATTATAACCTCAAACTATTATTCTAATTAACTAATTCAATAAATATTATAAACACAAATATGTTTTTTTTCAACGATTCCTACTTAGATTAGGATTTCAACTAATATCTCAATAATTTATCTCTTAAATTAATATTCTTAAACACTTGACTTAATAATGTTAACTCTTCTTTAAACAAGTTCTTTTCTAGAATGCACACACCAAGTAATTTTCTAAGATTCACAAATTAATAAATTTATCTATTCTGTTCTTATAGATTTTCATGTAGAAATGATGATAAATTTTAAGCTGCCAAAGTAATAATCAATTTAATTATATCATGTCGTATAATCAAAGCAAAAACTTTTTTATAATCGATATTATACTCTTACTTGCAATCTTTTCTAACACGTTTTAATCATCCACCGATTGTGGTGCATCCTTCACAGCCCTTTTTTTTAATTATTATTAATAAAAAAATTTTAAAATTAATATTTTTTATGGTTTTAAATCATTTTGAAACGTTATTTTTAAAAATATATATGTTTTAATATATTTCTAAATAAAAAAAACAAAGCTTCTGATAACAAGATATATTTTTATTGAAATAAAAAATAAATACATGAATAGATGAAAAAAAAATCTCGGAAGAGATACATGTTCTTTATTTAATTAAAGTTATTGGACTTTTTAAAAATATTTATTTCAATTGCCTTTAGTTTTTACTCCAAAAACATGCTAACATGTTTTTTTTATATAATATATATATATATATATTATATAAAGAAAAGGAAACTTTTCCTAACAAAATATATTTTTTCTGTAAATTATTTTTATAATTATTAAACCCACTAGATATACTAAATGATTTACAAAACCTATAATATAAAAGTTAATTAATATCAAACTTTAATTTAAAAAACACACACTAATTTTAATAA
>Ga0325403_1005496_pt1 | contig 11966 bp, 9 predicted proteins | sample PopdelMetagenome_19_FD_205665 | JGI IMG/M metagenome (GOLD analysis project Ga0325403, IMG submission 205665) | Populus deltoides microbial communities from Bellville, Georgia, United States - Xylem-PdKOR-R4 | ecosystem: Host-associated > Plants > Phyllosphere > Stem > Wood/Secondary xylem...
CCAAGAAAGATATGGGCTCCTTCAGGTTCTAGCCCTCATACTTAAAAAATGTAGAAATGTTGATGGGTTTGCGTGCAACATTTACGTTTTACCCGCTCCTTCGATCTTGCACTTGCCGAGCACCACCCCTCCCACGCTCTTAACACCACTGAAGGAGTCTAATTCACCCCAGAAGATGGATTATGATCTCTTATGATCAAATCATCAAAGCATGAACAAACAAAATTCCCCCTTACTGAAGACTGTTACAGGACACCGATAGCACATATTTTAAATGATTGCATATCATAAACAGGAGATAACCATCAGAAAACTAGTTGTTACAAGCATGCAATTACAGACTTCATAAACTGCAATGATTTTGTTGAATCGATCCCATTCATGCTAATTACCAAGAATTTAAGACTTTGAACCATCAATAACAAAAAACACGCTGAAATGCGGAGAGAAAAGAAGACGAGGCAAAGCAAAACCAAGGTTTTTTTTTTCTTCGAGTACATAAACCTGTTCAAACTGTCCACATAGCAAAACAGCAACACTGAGACCTGCCAACATTATAGGTAACCTCCATATGCAAGCGTGATTGTTCCTGCACAAACACACTAATCAATTCTACCCCATAGATTGATCCCTGAAGCTTTTTCTTAAGAAATGAATCCTTCCCTCTTTAAACTTTCAACTGCATCCTTGATAATTTGCTCCATGGGAATAAATTCTAAACCCAAGTCCATCAGCTTCTTGGCTCCATTCTTTGCCCTCAACAACCCAGGTTGGGTATCCTTCGGCAACCTGCACCAATAGGCACATTAAGGATCAAGCAGTAATGATTCACACCATCAAACAGCCAGAAAGAGGTTCTAAGATCTCAATAAAGCAGGGGTGGCAATGGACGGAAGTTTGATCCACAACACAACAGCAAGCACAACTCTGTATGAAAATAAAGAGCAAGACTTAAATTTAATGCTCCCAACTACCGAGACACTTTGAACGACAATCAAGACTTCAATAGCTTTAATGCTCCTCGCACATGTACATCCACGGGCAAAGTTTAGATAAATTACGTAGTAGAGCATTTTGAAGAGGAAAGTAGATTTCAGAATATAGTACATGGTTTCAATAGTGTTTTGCAGACAACAGACAATCAAATTCCTAGGCATAAAAAATGTACATAGGTCGGGTCAAATATTCACCACACAGTACACACTCAGAAAAACAAACTTAAATTCTTTACCTAGGAATCTTATATTCAGGATATAGCTCAGCAACCTTGGCCGCAAAGTCACCATAATGAGATATAGCTTCAACACACATGTGTCTGCCAGTTGCTGATGGGTTCTCATACACTATAATATGTGCCAAGGCTACATCTTTAAAATGGACAGATCCAATAAAGAAGTTCTGGTATGTCTCAGTGCAGCCTGCAATAAGGACAAAATGTCATTGTTAGTGCTTTCCTTATTCAAGAAATCATTATAGCAAAGTTAAATTAGTACCAGTTTGCCAATGAAGTAAAGGAAATTGAAATCCAAGAGTCAAAATGATTGAGTTAGAGGCTTATTAGCAAGATACTTCCATAAACATGTTTGCATGTCTGCAATAGTATAAAGGAATGTTAGCTTATTGAAAAAGGGTATGCACATGAACAGACAATCAAAACTAACAAAAATTTTAATCTTTGTTCCTGGTTCTTGCAATTTTCTATGCATTTTCCTCAAAAACTTTTCCTTGACACAGCTACTATCCGGCAGGAGAAAGAGGTGCATTAGAAGGAAATCTAATTGTGCTGTTGAAGCTATAAGCTATAAGCCTATTAGTGCAAAAGAAATAAAAGTGATGTTGGATTCTAGTTCATGACTAATTCTGCTGTTCTACAAACTATGGATAGGCTACTTCTATGATCTGACTGCTTAGAGTGTCCAAGTGCCAACTCAATTATGGCAAGGAAGCTAAACATTGACAACTTGTTGGGTAGGTGGGAAGTGGGAGGGAAGATGAAGGACTGGAAGCGAAATTGAACCAAGTGAACACTACTTCCCTTGTTCACAAATAGTAGCTAAAAAAAGGAAAATTTAGCTTCCATTTAACAACCATAAAGTCCTTTCAATCCAAGAACATGTGGACACGGGAGGAAAGCACGATTTAATTATTATTTTTTACCCTTCCTACTCGCTTCCTCTATTTCTACCCTCGGCTCTACCAACCAAGATAAAGAGAAAAGAACTTCAATCTTTTCCACACCTTTTCCTTCGTCCCTATAACTTTCTTTCTGTTCACTTTCCCCATTTCCTAGTGTTACTCAAATTACCCCATATCTTAAACCAGACATCCACAATAAGCTACATGCTTTCAAACTCTACTTTCACCTCAAACCTCAGTCAGATGTCTCAGATTAAATGGTTTGAATTGCAAAAATAATGTACATTCAAAGAAACATAAAGGTACACAGCCCTAACACTATATAAATCTTCAACATTAGTTGACGAACATACACATTTCCCAGAATGACAATGCAGTTAACAAGTAATCATAGATTGAGTTAGTGAGCAACATAACCTTGGAGAAGGCGCACAAGCATCACCATGCTAGCATTCAGCACCGGTGAAATAACCGGACCCATAACTGTACCCGGATTCACCACCACCATATCCAAACCCTTCTCCTTTGAAAACTCCCACGCAGCTTTCTCGGCTAGTGTTTTTGACAATGGATACCATAACTAATCACCACAACAAAACAAACAAAATCAACCACATTATAATCCACAAAAGTCAACAAAGTAATATTTATTAGGAAATAAATTAAAAGAACAAGACGCTACTCAGTACTCACTCCATTTTGCTTGCAGTACTCAACGTCCGTCCAGCAATCCTCATTCTTGATGACGTCTGCAGGCCAGTTAGGACTTGGCGCAATAGAAGAAACCGAAGACGTTACCACGACGCGCCTGACGCCGTTCTCCTTTGCCGCCGTTAGTACATTTATTGTTCCTTTAATTGCCGGATCCAAAAGCTCATTCTTTCAGGAAAAATAAAGAAGGAAATGCACAGAAATTTTGTGTAACTAAACAAATAAAAAATTAATCAAAGGCAAAAAGGCGACAAGTTATCACTACAACTCTAGTACCTGAGGATCATGGACTTCATCAACGATGCACGGAGAGGCCAGGTGAAAGACGCCAGCACAGCCGTTGATTGCGGCGACAATGGAGTCATAATCGAGGAGATCAATTTGGTAAAGACGGAGACGCGTGTCTGCTCCTTCAAGTGATTCTAGATGCTTCGTCTCCTTTTCATCCTCTTCAATTCAAAATCAGAGGAAAGAGAATTAGCAAAACACAATAGGACGACCACTGCTAACAATATTGGACGGACTACAAGTCGTTTTTTAACTTACTGAGATTTTTTGCGGTGGCGTGAACGGTATACCCACGGTCGAGAAGGAGACGGACAAGCCAAGAGCCAATACAACCGCTTCCACCAGTAACACACACCACTTCTCCTTTCTTCGACATGATTTCTTCTTTTTTCTTTCTCTCCTTCGTGTTCTTGTTTCACAGACTTCAGTATCTAGCTATGTGCTTTTTTATAAAGGATAGTGGATTATTAACAATTACCATTAATATTAACATTAACAATTAACATTTTTAAAAAAACACTCTTTTATAATAACTCTTCTCACAAAACATTATTTACTTCGATTTTTTTTTCTCATTCCTTCGACTTTTATTTTATTTATAAATTTAATTATAACCTTTAAAATTATATTTATTATAAATTATACTTTATAATTTCTTTTTGTTAAGATATTTTGATTTGAACCATGAATTTCTCTCTGTTTCGTGCTAGTTCTCTCTGTCCGTCCATTTGTGTTTGTTCAGCATCCAGTACATAAAATACAGATACGAAAATGTATTTTTGGTTGAAGATAGAGAGTTTTTTTTGACAGTATCGTTGCGGTTGTTTTTTAAATAGTTTTTCATGCTAAAATATATATTAATAATATTTTTTTATTTTTTAAAAATTATTTTTAACATCAGCACATCAAAATAATTTGAAAACACTAAAAACATATTAATTTGAAGTTAATAAAAAAATTTCAAATTTTATCAAAAACACTTTTAAAATACAAAAACAAACAGACCCAGAGGCACTATTTTAGACATTTTAAATAGAATTTAGGAAGTCTTTTTAGATCTTAATTTTTTTAATATTTTTTATAAAAAAATAACTCGCGGCATCACGCGACTCATATAACTAGTTATAAGTGAAATCATGTATCTTACAATATTTTTAAAATAAAATAATTAAAAGCAGCCTCCACCTATATTTGTTTTTTGATCAAATTCCACATTACATTTAATTCATAATTTTAGTAATGCTTGTGGATGAAAATGCATGCGGGGTCATGAATCCATTATCCACCCATAAAGAAGCAAACAAAAAGTCAAATTAAAGACCCCACGCCATTATTCTATTAAGATTAAGCTTATACATCTCTGTCTCTCTGTCACTATAAATCTCCCCACGCCGTGCTGGAAATCCACGAGTTGCTTTCTCAATGAATTATCATTTTCCTTTCATTGTTATTATTGAGTGTCTGCGAGGGTAATAATTTTTATTTTTGGGTTCATTTTAAAAAATTTTTTTGCATGGAAAAATATTTAATTAATATTTTTTATGATTTTGATGTATTAGTATAAAAAAATTAAAAATTATTTTAATATATTTGAATTTTTTTAATATTTTTTTTCAAACATAATCAATGTTAAATAGTTTTATATCTCGATGCATCAAATGTTGGTGACAGTTACATGATTATTTTCAAACTAAAATTATTTTTGGTTTTTTTAGATAAGGTTTTACTTTTTTTTTAAAAAAAAAGTATCAAAGCTTTATTCTCTTAATCAAAATCGAAAATGGAATTCAGAAGCTAAGGAGAGGAGAAATTTATTTCTTATTTTTAACTTTTCAGTTTTCTTGGCTTGAGTGTTGTTCTATTTATCCTTTTTTATGAATAATAATAAAAAAAAGCAATGCAATCCTCCTTAAATAGAAAATTGATGTAATATTATTCAAAGCATAGCACTAATTAATTACACTTTAGCCTTAACTTTGGTTAGATTCTTTTGCTAATACAGCCAGATTTGAATGACATGATGTGATCTACTCTGTCTTTTGCTAAAATAATGCCATTAATATTATAGCACATAGTTTTAATTACTGTAAACCCAATTAGGGAAAAGCTAACCTTTTCTAATATACAAATGACTTTTTTATTTTTTAATGCTTTCCATGATAGCTAGGTTTAAGTTAAAAAAGTAGAAGAAGGGTAACAGTATACAAAAATTTTATAAATACCTTATTCTTAAAAAGTTATAGCGATAAACAAAAACTAAATGACAACAAAATAACTTTATAAAAAGAAAAATAAAAGAAATTCAAAGTTTAATTACCAATAAAGTAAAAAAAAATTAATTTAAAAAGAGACAAAAACCTTACTAAAATGAACATGTCAAATTCATGGTTTGATCATAAGACCAAGATAACCCTGCACAGAAAAAAAATTAAATAAAATAATAGAGGTCAGCCCATAATCAAACTAAATGGTGAAAGATAAAAGTAAAAAAAATTAATTTTAAAAGAAACATAGAAAAAAAACGAATCATCCTAGGTTAACTCAATTAATCGGCAACATGAAATATAAGATCTGGATAACTTCATAAAAAAAAAAGTGAAAAAAATTCTCAAGACCCAATAACATAATGTCAAAAGATAAAATTGAGAAAAAAATAAATTAAAAAAATCTTAAAAAACCAAATTTAAATTGTGCTAATATTCAAAATTCATGATCCAAGTCATGAGACTGAGATTATCTTATATAAGGCAAACACAAAAAAATCACGAGACAAGATTCTTAATCATCCAAAAATTTTTAAAAATAGCAATAAAAACATCGAGGATCAAATTTGGTATAAAAAATAAATGAAAGAAAATAACAAGGGACTAAATTGAAAAATAAATAATTCAAGAAAAAAGATTAAAAAATAGCAATCAAAAGAATAAGGACTAAAATGGATAAAAAATTAAATTAAATAAAACATTGATGGATGAAATTAGAAAAAAAAAATCTAAGAAAAGAATAAAAAATAGCAATAAAAAAATGAGGACCGGGTTAGATAAAAAAATACATGAAATAAAGTGTCGATGGACAAAAAAATCAACTTAAAAAAGCACTAAAAGCAAAACAAATATCAATTAAAAAAATAAGAATCAAAATCAATACAAATATAAACTAAAATGACATATTTAAGTTTTAAAAATGACAACGCAAAATCCGTGATGAAAAAAAAAATGAAGAGAAAAAAAGTTCATCAGAGCTCAACCATTGATCCACACAAAGAGTGTGTGTGCCTTTCACTTATTGCACGTGTCAACTACTTTTATTTTTTAAATTAAGTTTATATTTATTAAAAAACTAAATTGTCTTTCATTCGAATTGATTATAACTAAAAACAACGATGAATATATAAAAATAAAACCTTTGAACATCAAGTTTTTTTTTTTAAGAGCATTCAGTCAAAACATTAAAAAACTGAAAAGCTCCTAAATTATAATTTTATTTCATTTTTATTTTTAAGAGTATTTAAATTATTTCATTGTATATCTAAAATGTTAAATGATCACTTTATCCTTCATCAATAAAATAATAACAAATAAACCCTATAAAAAAAATCATTTTACTTTCAATAACTAATTTTATTTAAAAAGAATAAAATAATTATTTTACTATTTCAATCTACATGAAACTAATATCCTGGTTACATTTAAAGACAAATCTCTTTTAGCATTTGCTTTAATATCTTCCTAGGATTTCCCGATACATTGAAAGAATTATTACAATTTACCCTTATCCAGAACCCAGGATAGCTGCCTAGGATTCATCTGTGTTTTTGGTGGTAATGAAAGGGATTAGTTTTCTACCAACTCCATAATCTTTAGACCTTATCCAGAACCTTCATCATCCAATTTGAGAAGTGAGAAAATCACTTCTCTCCTGTTTTTTTAATGTCCCTACACATAAAATATCCAAGGCTTAGCTTGATTTAAGTGAAATTCCAACGTAGGTTTAAGAGAAATTTATTTCTTATTTTTAACTTTTCAGTTTTCTTGGCTTGAGTGTTATTCTATTTATCCTTTTTTATGAATAATAATAAAAAAAGGAATGCAATCCTCCTTAAATAGAAAATTGATGTAATATTATTCAAAGCATAGCACTAATTAATTACACTTTAGCCTTAACTTTGGTTAGATTCTTTTGCTAATACAGCCAGATTTGAATGATATGATGTGATCTACTCTGTCTTTTGCTAAAATAATGCCATTAATATTATAGCACATAGTTTTAATTACTGTAAACCCAATTAGGGAAAAGCTAACCTTTTCTAATATACAAATGACTTTTTTATTTTTTAATGCTTTCCATGATAGCCAGGTTTAAGTGAGATTCCAACCGAGGTACAGATCTCTTATGCCGTTTCTGATGATTTTTTACAAGCAGCTTTAAGCTGGGATCGATTTTTGTTAATTGGTGACTCCGGTTACTTTATGTTGCTTTCTTAATTTTGAATCTTTTCTCGTTTTTTCCTGATCTGCAACTTGACTTTATACTGCTAATAAAGTTGTATTTTTTGGTTAGAAATTTGGGTAACCAGCAGCCTGTAAGTTTTTGTCACATCTTTAGAACCGTGGCATTGCTAGCGGCTGCCGCTAGCATCCCTCTTTGTAATACAATCCACACTGAATATTCTCGGGGTGATGTATCAGTTAATGATGGGGCAGAAAATCGAAAACGAAATAGTACAAGATTACACGAAACTTGCTCCTATATTAAGGTCATTCTCCTTCATTGAGGGCAGAAATTTAATTCGAATAAAAAATGAAAGTGTAGAAAAAAGATATAATTTCTCTGCTAGCTGCTAGACTGCTAGGTCTCTAATCCAAAGCCAGCCTGCAAAACTGGATCCGGGTACTTGTCCACTCAAGTATGTCTGTCTAGGAATTTCTCTATCAAAACTGAGAATGCAGCAAACCCAGCACAACCAAAACATGCTGCTTTCGGACCACCTAAAAAAAGACAGGAGTGTAAGATAACCTGGAAAGGGGAAGCAGAGTGAGAGCAAAACAAACTGCAGACAGGTAAGATAGTGAATGATGATAATCCAACCAAAAATACGCAAGAAAGAGATTGCATATTGAAGTATTGATGTTAAGAGTAGAAGTGGATAAGTTAAAGCCAACAGCCATTGCCATAGCATTTAGAGATGGTTGCAAAATTAGCAGCTTGAAAAATCAAACTTGAGTTTTTCCCTAAATAATTCAACATCAAAGTTCAAGTGCAGCAGTAGACTGAGACACAGATAAACAATGGTCGGGGCCAGATAGATAATTCCACGAAGCACAGTTCAACATGACCACCCGTCGTCATCAATGCTAACATAACTCTAAATTTATGGGCGGAAAACTTCCAACCCTTAATCATCCATGCCATAACATTATTTACGGATGGCATAGTTGGAAATCCAACCCTTAATCATCCATGCCAAAATGGATAAGCCTTGCTGTGTTGAAAATCCAAATCCATCTAGAAAATACCAAAAGGAATTGGCACTAGATATCATAAAATATTTGAAGAGAATGAAAAAGCTAAATGATTTGAAAGGTTCTAACTTGTAAATCTGAACCTAAAATATGTTCCTTAAAGATACTCAAGCAGTTGCGAAGCCCTAAATAATTGTTGGGGGGGGGGGGGGGGGGGGCGTAATTTTTTTCATTAACAAGAAAAAAAATCATGGGGGACAATTGATCATTTTTATTTGGACTTGTGTGAAAAGATTAAAAAATATAAGGACCAAAGGGGAAGTTCAAAAAAATAAAGGGGGCAATTGTCCCGCTTCTCTATATGGTATATTCACCCCTGCAATCAGGATAAAGGTCATACTGCTGAGATCAAGTTGATTAATGAACAGGACTCAAAATAAACCAAAATGATGATGATAATAGTTAAAGAGAAAATTAAAATTGGATAACCGCTAGGTTTATTCACACTCTTACAGGTTTTGAAATACCAAAACTATCCTGAGCTTGTACGGGTAATTAACTGAAACTACAGGAAAATAGCTGTTTAACAGAAGAGTGAAATCAATTAATAAAAAAGAGCAAAGTTCCTAACAGGAACAGCCAAAAGTGAAGCTGCCCCTTTCATTAGCCACGTAACAAAAAAAAAAAAAGAACGGTGAGGTTATGTCCTTGCATCACCATATTAACACTGGTCATTCAAGAGGATGGAATACAAGGATGATAAAGTGCATAAAGAAGAAAGTGGAAAGGTTGCGGGATGGAAACTATCCATCATTCTAGTTGTTTAAATGTGGGAAGGAGGTAAACAAAAAGGATTCATGAGATAAAATCAGAAAAGTTTCATGCCATTCATGCCTCTTCTTCCGTATTTTCCAATTTGGAAGGATTGAAAGAACTGAAGGGATGAATTCTTCCATTCCTTTCTTGAGTATACAACTATCCTACCAAACAAGATGAGCACCTCTTCCGCCTACAGTCTAAACCTATCCACTCCCTTTCCTTTCCATCTCAACAAACAAAGATAACAGTCAAAATGCCTAAAATATTTCACCACTCTCGTTGCATTCATATACAGTTCTCCACATTTTCCTAAGTTTTTCCCTTTGGTTTCCTAATAAATAAAGTTTCTCTGTTCCTTTGAAATTGCTTCGGAAGTACATGCAAGTACACCACAGATGTCATTTAGTTCCACTAACAAGATACTATCGGAAAATATAGTCAGAAATTCTTAAGTAAAATAGACTACTTGCATACCATGCCCAAACCATGCAGGTTAATTTCATCAAAATTTAATCTGACATATGTAAATTTATCGTTTGGACCACGAGACTATGCAAAACACAGAGCAAATACGATGGGGTCATAACATCAGAAATTTAACTTTATGCTTGATGAAACATCCAATATTTGAGTCCTCGTGCATACAAAAATTGCAAAGGTATGATAAAGCACGTGGATTCAAAAAATTAGCACCAAGGGGATTCAACGAACATCTTTTATGAAGCTGTGCGGGGGAAGTGAATTGATTGCATGGTATCAGGAACCATGAATTGACAGATTTAAAAGCTCTAAGACAAGTGAGTGCTGAGTTGTGTAAATGAAATCCATACCTTGGCTACTTAATCTCAAACTGAAAGCAATTAACAAGAAAAGTATTGAACATAGGCCAAAAAAAAACATACCTTTTGCTGACATGGCACCTCCAGTGACACACCCAGCAACTACAGTATTTGTGGTGTCATGTTTTGCTCGTGCCTACAAACCACCAACCTAAATTAAGCTCCTATCGGCTATAAAGAAATTTTGAAACTTCGAAGATACATAAAAATCATGGTTTTTATAAGTGCATTCTCCTTAGTATATTACCTTCTCAGCAACACACTCGGCAGCTGAGAAAACCAAGCCCATAATTGCAAACGCTTTACAAGAACTCCAACTCCTCCGCCCCATTTGCTTTGCAGTATAAATAAATTGCTGCCTTCCTGTCATCTCATCTTGCATGATAGGATTATCCAAGGCACCAAGAAACAGTCCCATGAACAACCCCAACCCACCTCCTACAAACAAAAATTTCCATTTCACAGAACGCATCGATCATTTTACTTCAAACCAAAATCCTCCCAAAACCAAGCATAAACCCACCCCAGAAATTTAAAATTTCTCACTCTTAGAGGCTAGAATTATTAAAAATTCAATCCACCTATAACCCCTATAACAACATAAGAGCTTGTTATTGAAAGCACGTTAAAAAAAAATTAGTTGCAATGAGTTGAAAACCAAAAGGGAAGGTAAATTAATCAACCAGTCCTCACCCATGACTCCACTAGCCACACTGCGAACAGCACAGTTATTCCAAACTTCCTGGGCACGAACCTCTTCTATTGTAGGCATTCTAAAAGGCTGAATCTGAGTGGGTGTTTCTCCAGCTTTGGAGGTCGAAGAAGAAGCAGCAGCATCACCACCATTAATATTAGATTCACTTCCTGGATCATCATTGCTAGCCATTGATAAAAAGCATACAAACAAGAACCCACCAAAGCCGAACAAATTTAAAGGCTACGGAATAATTACTAAATTTATATGGCGTGGAGGTTAAGATGGATCAGGGGTTTTAGCCGCCAATGCATGAACGGTGTTGGGGTTCAGCTGGGGTTTTGAAGAAGACGAAAAGAGGCTTAATCGTGGGCTGCAAGAAGTGGCTTGTACGTTAGCAGAATGACTTTAGATTGGAGTGTTCTTGTTCCATGCCAAAAGTTTGCCCTCTTTCGTGGTAAAAGAAGCTAAGCTGTGAGGCCCTTAATACTGGGCTTCAACCCCAATTGATCAGACAAGTATTTAAACCCATGGCCCAGAGTGGACCACTCTAATTAGCGACCTTCTCCTCCGTGTGGCAAGATTTTTTTAAGTGAATGTTGGTGTACGAGTTAATTTGTACTTGATTAATTTTATTAATTTTAAAATTAAAAATCATATAAATTTTAAATAATTTTAAAAATATTTAACTTTATAATTATTAAAAAATAAATTTAAAATTCCACCAATTAAACTACCATTTGTTTCTCTGTGTCGCAAGATTAATCCATAGTGATGATGCTCTAATTAATGAGCAAGAAGATATTTCATGAACTGCGATCAGCTTGAAGCAACTATGCATCGTATGCGCATCAATATTTTGTTAGCTTGTCCCTCTGGATTTTATTCTGCCTGAGTTTATAACGGCTTGTATTGGTTTGACATGCATTGTTATATTATATGGTACCTGCCCTGTATGCATGTTGACGTCAATCTTTCATACTAGCGATATGTCTTCTCTTTTAATGTTTATTTTTT
>Ga0325403_1005500_pt1 | contig 11962 bp, 16 predicted proteins | sample PopdelMetagenome_19_FD_205665 | JGI IMG/M metagenome (GOLD analysis project Ga0325403, IMG submission 205665) | Populus deltoides microbial communities from Bellville, Georgia, United States - Xylem-PdKOR-R4 | ecosystem: Host-associated > Plants > Phyllosphere > Stem > Wood/Secondary xylem...
TTTTTTATTTTGCATTAACAAACCCTACTTCTTTTTTATAAGAACAAATTTATTATTGTGACTCTAACTTTATCTTGTAAACCAACTTGTATATCTTTATTATTAAATAGAATTCTGTCTATATCTCTAGTTATGTTCTTTTTATGAAATTATAAACATTGTAATATAATGGATTATTAAAATTATAATGATTTATTACAATACAAGCACTACTAAAAAAAAGGCTATAAGATGAAGAACTACATGATTAAAAGTAATCATGCAAATACCTTATTGTAAAAAAGAATTCATCGTAAGGACTAAATAGTATTTTCATGAAATTATAAGAAAAACGTTGTTGGTTTTTTTTTTAAAAAAAAAATAGAAATCAAGTTTTGGGCCTTTTCTCTTTAATTTTTCAATAACATGCACATATATTTAACATACCACATCCAATGCAATGGAATTGAATGGAAGAATATAACATATTTAGTTGAGTGGAAGAATATAATATATTTTACATTTGATTAATGTACTATGGCATAAAAAATAAATATAAAAAAATAAAAATGTATCTGATTAAAAAAATAAAGCAAATATATAAAATAAATTTATTTTTGAAATAGTTTTGGTATGAATTTATATCCATTTAAAATAAATAAAATTAGAAAATATATCCTTTCTATTTTAATTGTTTTCTCTTGAGACATTAACTACACTACTTTAAAGTTGAAGAGAGTATTTAGAATTATAGCAAATGTTGTTTTTTAAATTATTTTTTAAAAAAAATATATTAAAATAATTTTTTTTTTCATTAACATCAGCATATCAAAATAATCTAAAAACATAAAAAAATTTAAATTTTTAAAAAACATAACTTCAACTGTGTTATCAATTGCACCAAAAATCCAAGTTTTCTTTACATTTCCTTCTTGATCAATCACAAAACTATAATATTGTCATCATAACTTCCGGATTGCTTTTTTAAAGGCTATTTATTTTTATAGTTGAAATCATGATTTTTTTTAAAAAAAAATTTACTTAAAATTATTTTTTTAATATTTTTGGATTATTTAAATATAATGATGTTAAAAATAATTTTTTTAAAATAAAAAATATTATTTTTATATATTTCCAAACAAAAAATACTTTAAAAAACAACTGCTAGCACACTCATAAACATTACCTTAATCACATCAATAAAGAGTATCAACATTGAGCTAATCCTATAATTAGAGAATTTCCATTTAGGTTCCTCTTACCCTTCAATTTCATCATGATTTCAATTACTTCAGTTTTCTGCTTTGTTTGAATCAAATAGGAAGAATATTCAACAAAGGTATTTTACATTCAAATCAAGGAAAATCACAATTATTAAAATATTGTAAAAATAAAGGCCTCTACTAGTCGGAGTATCGCTCTCTTACCAATTTCATATTCTATTGAAAAACATGAAATACAGAATATTAGCTAAAGAGTGAGTTCAAGCTTTTCAATGATTAAAATTTAAATATATCATGGAGGAAATATGAAATAGGGCATGCCCAGAAAGAAGCAACAAAGAAAACCTACCACCACCTTGCATGATCAGTTGTGCCAGCAACACACCATCATTGATCATCCATGCATCTTTATTTCAAGACACAGCTAGAGTTCACTGGAATTAGCTCATCACTCTCCTACAATCTCATATGCCATCAAAATATGTTTAATGCTCCTTCATAAATTACAAAATGCATGTCTAGCTAGCCATTTCAGTCACAGACAATATACATGACTAGTAACTTGTTTATGGTTCCAGAAGCTGGTGAAGTCCATTGAGCATCACATCTCTCCGCGATCAATCTGCACGAAAAAAACAAATAATTTAACTGGATAATACAAAAAATATGCACTTGTATGTGATTTTTGGGGCGAACTGAAAATCCATGGATTAATTGTATTGTTACATCTGGTACTTTTTGAATTCTCAGAATCTGGTTCTTGTACTGTTTTTTCTGTAATGTAGTTCCTACACCTGCAATCCCATCCCACACTACTAAATGCAGGCATGATCTATTTTTCCATTTTTAACATGAAATTCAACTAGTTCAGCACTTTGTTGAGGTTCACAGAAAGCACCATGCTACATAATTGATACATGAAACTCGGCATACTTTTCAGATACAAGTCCCAATTAGATACGGCAACGGACCGGATAATTACATAACCTAGCTCTTCCTACCTCAAAAGGGAAGCAAAAACGGAGAAAATAAGGAGGCCACTTGTAATCAGCTAAAGGTGTTCATGTTGGGGATGACAAGGATTCTTGACCTTGCCTTAGATTAGATATCTATACTATTTACTGAACTCCTATTCTTAGTTTCACTCCCATTTCCCTCACTACAGCAACACAATGTTTGCCACCCAACATCATCAGAAAATAGCACCTTCGATCTCCATAAATACTTCCTCCCTAACCTCAAAAGTAAGACCTTCCATCTTCAATCTCTCTAGAAAGCAGCAAAAAGAAGTTAATATTTTTACTGTTCACAATAGAAAATTGGGCAGATCATACCAACCGACTCCTGAGTGACTTGGATTAATCAATCTTCTTTTCGAAATGACACATCAGGACTCCTACATTATGAAGTTTCACTGTGCCAAAAACTCCAGAGGTTTGCTGTTATTAAAATGACTGAATCCTGGCAATTCATTACGTTTCCTTCCCTCTATGAGACACAATCAATGACCTTTTGTTTATGTTTTTCCCAGGTGGGGGGGTGCAGATAAAATAGTTTTGTCACCTCATTTGATGGAACTTCATGACTTGATGACGAGGAGTGTTCTCGTGCCTGCAATGAATCATCATGAGCACTAAAGTTACTAGATAGCTTATCATTTAACTGAATGTCATGCAAAGCCCGAGATAAAATTTTACTATCAGATTCACGGCATCACCAAAGGTACCTGTTTTGAACCCAAGCCTTTAGATGGTTCACTGACACCCATCTTCTCAAAGAAATTCTGCATGCTTGAAGCCATCCTAGCTATCTGTGTTTCCATACTTGCATACTTCTTCTCCATGGCCTCCATTTTACCCAACATCTTGCTTACCTCTTCATTAGCTGATTTTTTGGCCTCAGATGCCATCCTGATGAGCTCAATATGGCCAAGTTTTTGGCCCCAAAGGTCAGAAGGGTTAGGACCCAACCCATATGTGCGCACATGGCCATTTTTTTCTTCTCCCATAACTTGGAAGAAAGCATCACCCCAGTCATTACTGTCATTTGAAGTCTGTTGTTTCTGAGTTTCTTGTTCACGGAGTTTCGACTGGAATGAAAACCAGTGTTCCAAATCATAAAAGTTATAAAAGAAAGAAAAAATATATTACAAAGAAAAGAATGCAAGAGAAAATTAAGAGAACAAGACATCTTCAAAAGTGAAAGAAAATCATGACATAAGAAGCAACACTTAACCCCACTGAATACTAGATAAAGAAACACCCCTAGAAAGCTATTGCATGACATCAGAAAAAAAGCAAGACCAAGTTCTATCCCACGTAAATTTTCTTGTACTATTGGTATTTGAAATTTTTTGAAAAACTACAATAAAGGTAAAAAAAAATGGATTTCCATGGTTGTGTTCATTAAACCTACAATTATTTCTGCTGCTACATTATTCATAGGCTGTCCATCCTTACGAGTACGGGTCTTTATGTATAGCTCTGCCCTGGTTGGCTCCTTTCCATCAGACTTCTTTGTCCTCTATCCTCAAATGACAGCAGTCTGCATGTCAAAATAGACATCACGAGAGCAGTAATAAGTTTCCAATGTAGAAGTTACCTCTTCCTCACGTATCCTTGCAAAACTCTTTGAGCCTGCAGTGTGGGTACTCTTCTGGTTCAAGCGGTTGGCCTTATTTTTTGCACTACGCAACTACAAATTTCATATAAAAGAATTAAGTTTCCAATTTTTATGTGAGAGAATATCAATGGTATAACACAGATCTTGCAATCATCGCTTGCACATACTTGTGCCTCTTCGGAGTTCCAATAGGAAATGAGGATTGCCCATTGCTCAGGAAGGACTCTTCTATCACGATCATTCAGGCGCTCCTCATCAGTTTTATGAGGATAATAATGTTCAGACTTCAATTTTGCTTTCCAATTCCTCCATTTTGATGCGAGGGATCTCAGTACCCAAGTTTTGCACATGGGCTCAATGTCAAATTTTGTCTGTAAAGCATAAAAAAGAAGAAACAATCATGAATGAACACCAAGAAATGATTGTTTAAGGAAGTAAAAAGTTCTTTCTTTTCCTTTGTTAGTAAAAAATGAACTTAGGACCTATTTCTACCCCCATCCTTGTCCACGTGCCACTTGAGAACAAAGTTTTATTTATTAATACCTGGACAAACTGCCACATGTTCTCCTTCTTTTCATCTGGCATTGCAAACCAATCCACAAAAGTAAGGGGTGCCATCTCACCATTCCGTGCAACAGTTCCCAGGAAAGTACTTAGCTTAGATGCTTCAGGACCAACAGGCTGCCCCAATGTGTTGATGGGAACAGCTATCTGTTCACCATCACACATGTCCCACATGTCACGGCACAGAGTGGGGCCTCTAACTCGAGTCCTCTTCTTTGTCTTTTGTGTTGGCTGCTCTGGGCTGTCTGGATGGCTGTGACTCCCTGAGGGCTGCTGAGGTGAGCAAAAGCCTGAAACTAATGGTGTTCTGGTGCACGGGTCCTCAGAGCTCCTCTGTGTATTTCTCCTCCCCCTCCCGCTAGTGTTTGCTAGTCCTGCATAGAAGAATACCAAAATAAAGAGGCAATACCAATTACTACATTGTAAATGTCTAAAACACAACAAACAAGATGGCTATAACCCACACACGCGCGCACTCAAGATTTACATAAAAAATTACCATGCAGGCATGGAGAAAGGAAAATATAAAGCCTAAGCCATGTTCATATGAGACTGTTTTCTGGCCATAACAACTGAACAGAGCTTGAGTTTAAAAGGATGTCAAAAGAGGAGGAATGCAATCCTAGTACAAGAGAAATGCACAGAGGAAACACCAAAAGAAGGAAACTAAAGAAAAGAAATAAAAACTTGTCTCCAAGACCTGATGTAAAAAAAAAACACAACATATTCTTTTGGTTTTATTGATTGTTTCAGTCATTCTTGTAACTTCTTGAAACAACGATGAAGACAAACCAGACAACAAAGTGTCCAGTACTGGCATCAGAATCCTGAAAAGTATTTAATTTACAAAATTTTGAACTTCACAGCAGCATACCAGGACTAGAAATATCTAAACTAGTCAGCGGCTGAGATGGCTGGGGCTGCCCAATGCTTGACTCAGGCTGATGCAGTACATTTGGTTGGTTGCAGCTTAATGGGGGCTGTTGGGCATGCAATTCACTTTGATTGACAACCACAGGGCCCACTGGACACCCAGGCACATCTCCATTGTGCTCCATTGCACAATCCACAGGATCCACTGGACACACAGGCACATATCCATTTTGCTCCATGGGACAATCCACTGTAGGCAGTGGCGGATGTCCTACAAATGGTAGACGCAACCCAAATTGTAAAGACAAACACTTGATTGAAACACTGTTGATGATAGGGATGGATACACTGGATTGAATTGAAGTAGAAAGGAAGCTTTCTCTGTATATATGAAAATTTTGGTCCATGCCATACCTGCACCGTCAATATCTACACCAACATGTTCCTGGGAGGTGCTTTGCTGGGATTGCCATAAATGACATGAACTTGGTTGGGGTTGTTGCTGCTTGGAATGGGTAGGGCAACTCATCATGGAGACCATTGAATGCCTGGTTGCATATTTTTTCTGCCTCGTGGAGCGACCCATAAGAGCAGCTAATTTTGAATGTCCTGAAAGAAAAATGGCAAGATAATAGAGGTTAAATAATATACATGGACAGGAGGAATAAGATCCTTATGTTGCATATTTGATTCCAAATGATACTGAGATCTTTCACAAATCAATGATTACATTAAAATAATAGAGTCAAACTTGCACTTTAACCCCATGGATCTTAAGCTAACTACCAAGCATCCCTTGTCCTGAACTTTGGCTAATGGACAACATGTCCCTTCATTACTAATTTCATAACAGAGAATATGCAGTTCTTCAAAACCATCATAGCCCTAATAAACAGCAAGACCTCCCTCCTCACTCAAATTACTGGAAGCATTCAATCCAGTCTATCCCCTTCTATTTTGCCAAACACAGCAATGTTTGCTCACACATGATCCCCTAGCCACCAATAACGCCTGCCCTGATAGAGTGGCAGAAGGCAGGTGTGCCAAGGCTCCAAGGCAAATGCACCTAGCCTCAAAAGCCCTTCACGCATTCTATAAAATGTTTCTTTTTATATCCCATTCCATCTTGACAAAGATGAATGCCACATCCTATAAATTACATGGCACACTAACCGTCTTCCTTTTTAAATTACCTCAATATAACAGTTTGAAGACTGCCAAAGCTTATCTCAGTAAAGTCATTGAATCCATTTTTTCCCTCTTTGCTATGATCTAAGCCCTTACTTCTGATAACAAATCCATCATAGCTCTTGAATAATCCTTAAAGTTTTATCTTGAATAGGGTTGCCTCGACAAAGGTCACAACATCTCATATCAAACATCAAGTTCAAAAGAATCAAGGTACATGAGGAAAAAACAGTTAGGGTTGAATATGACAGCTCAAATTTTCACCTCCACGCCCAACAAGTAATGTCATTTAGCTCTTTTTTCCTCTTAATGGATTATTCTTGAACATTTTCACTTTCATGTTTTCTCACTTCATGTTTTGTAGAAAACAAGGACGAGAAGAAAGATTAGAGACCATATGTGGAAATGGACCAGGGCAAATGATGCCACATGACATGCAAATCAACCGCTAATCTCAGCAGATACATCAGAGAAGGTAGCAGATTGAACAGACACACAAAAGTCATAGTAGCATGGATCATTCCAACCAAGACCTAAAGCTTGAGGGAATGAAACAAAAACAACGTTCACAAATATAAGAATATCCGCAAAATCAAATTTTATTCTATCTTCATTGTCAAACTTCAAGAAAACCGAAAAAAAAATGCTTTATGGATTTTCAAAATCAACTGCCTTGGATTCCTTTGTGTTAAATGTGATTCAGGAATTTCAAAGTCAAATAATAAAAACATTGAAAATTTGACCAATAATCAATTTATTTCTTATCAACTTAAATAGCATGTGGATATCAATATATTTTCTTATGTATAGAGATATCTAACTATCAATAATCAATTAGACTCATTAAGGTAGTTTATGACCCAGCTAAGTTTTATTTCTCAAGAAAAAGTGGACAATTTTGCAATGGCTATAAAGCATGAAACTTTCATCCACCTCACATCTACTTCCATAATAACTGCAACACAAACAAGACCTGCCATAAGGCATGGAATTTTCATCTATCTCACATTTACTTCTGTTTCAGGTGCAACGCACCTGAATAATTACTGTCTGCACCAGCCTGTGAATGGGAAAGTTGTGGTGGTAGGTCGGTGCTTGGCTGAGGCTGATGCGGCTGACAAGGCTGCCTAAAGCCTGGGAGGGGCATCTGAGATCGGGACTGGCTGGTGCCAAAATTATCCTGCTGCATATGATTGCCAACAATATGGTTCCCTGTAGACATAATATCACATTTATTATACCTCACAGTTTGATTATTGGAAAGCACCAAGTAAGAATTTCCTACAAAATGAATACTATTGATAATAATGATAATAAAAAAACTAAATACCATGATAATGAAAAAAGTTCATGAATTTGATTTTGTTTCTTCCTCATAAAATTGCTATATTATAAGAATGTCTACGAATAAGTCATGCATGATTGTGTTAACACAACTAGAAATTTGAAATTACATAAGCCAAAAAGAGAGGAAACTGTAGCAATAGAAGTATAGGGTCCCAAAGACCTACTAAACATATGAAAGTTGTATCTATCCTGTGTATATTTTTGTTTTTACAGGGCTATGTACCTGCACAATTACTTTCTGCAACTGCTTGTGACTGGAAAAGCTGTGGCTGGGTATTGCTCAGCTGAGGCTGATGTGACTGACAAGGCTGGTTATATTGGTGCACCTGAGAAAGTGCTTGGACGGTGCCAAAATTATCTGGTCGTGTCTGGCTGCTGACTGCGTGGCTCACCATAGAAATAGTGTCACCCTTGCTATGCCTCTTAGAATGATCATTAGAAGGCAAAAGGTGAGGATTTCCTACAACAATTAAATCAATCGACGATAAATAAAAATAAGTATGAGTGCATTATTATGTTAGATGAAGTGCAAAAATGGATACGATATCAAATTTCTTAATAGACCAGCGTTAGACCCAGTTGAAATAAAATTTCAGTGCCTTGAATGGATATGGACACCAGCCATCAGCATGAAACTTGTACATTTCAATTATCTATTTTTGTTTTCGAAGCTCCATGTACCTGGAGGCTGATGCAACTGATAAGGCTGGCTATAGCCTGGTAGGGGCACCTGAGATTGAGGTTGATGTGACTTATAATGCTGGCTATAGCATGGTAAGGGCACCTGATATTGAGGTTGATGTGACTGACAAGGCAGGCTGTAGCCTGATAAGGGCACCTGAGATTGAGGCTGATGTGACTGATAAGGCTGGCTGTAGCTTGGCAGGGGCACCTGAGACTGAGTGTGAATGATACCAAAATCAGTCTGTTGCATCTGCTTGAGATCGCATACCACATGGTTGACCACAGACATAGCATCGCATTGGCTAAGCCTTATAGCATGGTCATTTGAAAGCACAAAGTGAGAATGTCCTACAAGAACAAAATCAAATGATTGTGACTGAGATTATTAGGAAAAAGAAATAATAATAGCTGAGAATCACTACCTCAATAATGAGAAGAAATCTTCAAGGCTAATGTATTCGGTGATTGCAAAAAATGAAAAGAAAAGAAAAACGTATTAATAAGCCAACAAAGATGCACAGAGGGGGGGGGGGTAAGTTGCTTGACTTTGGGAGATTCATGTAAAAATAAAACACTAAATCCTAATCAGTTGGTTATCCATTATAAGCAGGAAATTCTATAAAAGGTGTACTAGCTACAATGAGCAAAGTGATGAAAAACACTAGAAGAAATATAGAAAAAAGCAGAACCTTGAAACTCGTACCACTAGTTTTGGTCAGTATTTCACTTTTCAAGCCAGCTGCCATCCAGTATTTCATAAACTTCTTCTTCACTCTTTTCATAAGGTACACGATATAGTCACCCTTCTTGTTATACTTGAGACAATTCTCCCAGATATACTGTACATCCTTGTATACATCCTCACCATTTAGGTACTTGACACCATTTTGAAGATTCTTACATATGGTTCCAAAATCCATTGGTGTATCTACGACATCAAAGTAATCCTAATCACAATCAGACAACCCCAACCCCAATATTAGAGAGAGAGAAGTCCGCATGGTATATAGGCATTTGAGTATGAGAAAATATCCAGCATAGTGTTATTTTTACATAAAATATCCAGTGTAGTGCATGACAGCATGAGCATGAACAATACCTAAAAAGTAACAGGTCATTTTTATGAATCACCATGCATCCATTTTGCAACAACAAAATCATGATTAAGGTGAAATACCTTTCAAGCTCCATGGGATTTTTATAGAAAGTTGAAGAACGAAGATAATAGACTAGACATAAAGGAAACCACTAACAAATTATTTGTGCTCAAAAGTAGCAAACTAGAGTTTTTTGACCCAAAGTTGTCAAAGATGAGCGGTTAGTGCAAAAGATACTGCAAAAGCATTTTTTTTTCTTGTGGTCATGGTTCAATAGCGCATAATTTCCTCTAGCCTAGGCAGCATTGCTTCATTTACCAAACAATAACACCATTAGAACATTACGCCAACCATTATTCCTCGCCCTTCCAGGTTCAAGGTCAAAATGAAACAGACAGCTGCATATATAACATCACAAATTACTTCAGTGATTATCCATGCAACTAAGAGAAGGATTAATGCAAAGTGGTAACTGGACACATTAGAAATGAGACCATTCCTTTTATTTCTCAGTTAGTGCCTGAAGGTCCCACGCTTGACCCATAGACGTTCTGGACACATAAACTGTACCCTCACTGCAGTGCTACCACATCCAGCACTCATACTTCCACATGAACTTGGGGTCACAAGCAGTTTCCTATCCTGCCAGTTTTAATGAGTATACACCCATCCAAACCTATGCATTACACTAAATAGCAATTCATACTTACATGTAATCCCAGAGAAGCAGGATCCACAGGGGAATTGAAAGACTTGGCCTCATCCATTTCCATTATCTTCTTAATCACCTTGAAGACAAATCCAACAACAGAGACCAAAAGAATCAATAGGTTTAGTATTGACACATTACCTAGAGTCTAAACTTAACAAGAAGAAAGTTCTATTATACACAAATCAATAAATGAAAAACAATCATTAACCATAGAAATTGTCAGACATACTGCAAAGCAAGCTTTCAATTCTTCCTTGTTATATGTACGATCGTGAGGTGGCATGCCTGTTTGTTTTCCTTTCCTACACGTAGAATGCAACCCCTTTGATGACTTACCCTGCACATCCATAGCTTTGTTTATTGCTTTCCCTTTCTTAGGAGGTCGGCCACGCTTTTTAACTGATTTTTGCACTCCCTTATCAAGTGCTGGTTCATCACCACTGTCAACATGCAATGATCCATCATGTCCACTCAAAGATGATGCCGATGAGCTAGACTCTGAACCGGAATCAATTTCACCAAACTTACCAACACAAAATTCATTAAACCCAGAATTTTGTCTAGCATTTTGGTCGACTTCATTAAATTCAGTGTTCTGTTTGGCATTTTGGTCAACAAAGTTCAAGAACGCTTGTTCATTACTAGTCACAACAAGGGGCTTCTCTTTTGTGATTTTCTTGTTAGCACGCTTCTTCTTCCTCACCATTTTTCTTTCCCTGCCAGATAACATCCTCTAAGTTCGTATTCTTCCGGGAAAAAAAAAGATTGTAAAACATTATCCCAAACTTCTTACACTACAAAAATCAAACAAAACCTATGCTAAACTAATTACCACAACAAAAATTGCTAACCTTTTTTAGCTTAAAAATTCACTCCACAAAGCTTAAAAGCTTATTAATAACATCTTCACCACTTAAAATCTTTAGCTTTGTCTGCTGCTAATTAACACTACCAAAAATCCACATAAGAAAACAACATTATGATCAGAAATTTAAGTTCAATAACCCATAAAACAGAATAAAAATTACATTTTTACTCTTACACAAGAACAATAAAAAACAGAAACCCTAGAGAAAAGAGCTTAAACATTCAGTAATAAAAGGGTACAAAATTAAAGAAGAAAAAAATCAAAACTATTTCATTTATTCATCAAAATTTTAGCTGCTTCTTCTACAAGATCAAATCATATCTAATAAAAAAAAACACAGAGAGATAGAGAGAGAGACATTACCTAGTTTGGTTTTGGTCTGAGATTGAGAGTGTCTAAGGTTTAAAAAATATGGGGGGTTTTATTTAGGTTTTAGAAACGGAAAAAACATAGCCTGTGTGTCGGTTTGTCGCTAAAAGTACAGAGAGAGAGAGATTAGCGAACAGCTTTAGTGGCACGGTTTCGCTTTCACAGCCTGCAGTGATAAAGAAGTGTCACTTTTTGTGGAAAGCCAACGTTAGAAACTTAGAAACGTCAGAACAGACACACTATGCTCTTTACAATTCACTCCCTCAAACTTATAACTGCCCTCCTTTCCTTTTTCTTTTTTCTTTACCTTTTTCAGAATTTCTAAATTTATTTTTTGGTCATCTAAATGTAAATGATCGAGACGTTTCATGGTATTTGGTCTTCAAACTAGCAAAATTCACCACTTTTTGGCTAAAATTTTGGTATTTATAATATG
>Ga0325403_1005501_pt1 | contig 11961 bp, 7 predicted proteins | sample PopdelMetagenome_19_FD_205665 | JGI IMG/M metagenome (GOLD analysis project Ga0325403, IMG submission 205665) | Populus deltoides microbial communities from Bellville, Georgia, United States - Xylem-PdKOR-R4 | ecosystem: Host-associated > Plants > Phyllosphere > Stem > Wood/Secondary xylem...
GATCAAAATAAAAAAATAATTATAAAAAGAAAGATCAAAATAAAAAACAATAACAGAGTTTTTTTAATTAAATCCACGCAAAATAGTTCATGTCCCACCCAAAATTCTTCTTTTACTCATTTTTTATCTCTCTTGTTTTATAATGCTTTTACTTTTAAATTCTAAACTTTATTTTTTAAAGTTTCAATCCAAAAGTTTTCTAAGAAAAGAAAGAAAGCAGCTGAAAAATAAGAGACGAGAAAAAAATAATAAATTAAACATGTTTTGACAATAAAAAAAAAAATAATTCTTAGTTTTATTTGGCTCCTCTTCACGAGAGTAGTGCATTTGAGATGTCAATGAACTTTCATCTCATTAAAAAAAAAAGATTTAAGATCAAATAAAATTATTTGATTTTTTTATTTTTTTATTTTTCAACTAATTTGATAGTGTTTTAAAGTTAAAAATAGATTTATTAAGGTGTTTATAATGTATTTTTTAATAAAAAAACATGGTTAAAAAAAAAAAAAAGCAATAAATCTAGGAGCACGAGCACGACCCCAACCTTGCATGCTCAAGCGCGTTTAGACTTCTTCCTATTGCTTCTTCTTATTGCCAGATGCACGGCCCAACCTTCAAGGCCTAGGAATATGCACGACCTCTTTTTATACAACCTTTTAGCAATTATTTTGTTAATTATTATATATGAACATATCATGCAAAAGTTTTTTTAAATTTGTGATTATGAGTATTTGATAAAAATAAAATTTATTATTTTTATTTTTTTATCATAGATCTTTTACAAAAGTTGCACGGATTAATTTTTTTCTTTAATAACAAGAAATGATTTTCAATGTTTTTAATTGATATAATAAGTTTTTTATTTAAAAGACAACTCTTCTAATGAAATAAATATGTCTTTGTTGAGAAAAAAAAAAAGAAATGCGTTAATTAATACAGAAATATAATTTCTTTATTTATTTATTCAATTTAAAATTTACAAAAACTTTATTTTATTATTTATTCAAGAAACTCTCTACTAATAAGAAATGAATAGTTCATTTAATAAAATAATTTAAATTGTAACATTTTACAAAAATATCTATTTTAATTATAAAAAAAGATTTAAAAAACTATGGGTAAAGCACTAGTTTTCTATTATAAGCGTAAATAAAATGTGACTAGCAAACTCTCTTTATTTTTTTTAATTTAATATCAGTGTCTGAATCATTTATATATATTTTAACTAATCCCACGAGTTTTAAAATTAACAATTATATAAATATCCGTTAATTTCTTCATTTTTACTCTGCCAAAATGTGGAGCTACGAAAGATAAATGTGCAAACGTTTAAAATATGGCGCCTGGTGGAGGGGGTAATTTAACAGCCGTAATCTTAACGTGATGCTCTTTTTTTTATTATTTATTTTTTAATGAGAGGTGGAGAAAGGAAATTAATTATTACTCTTTTTGACAAAAATAAAAGTAGTGATATTTTTATGTATCGGCACTGCCTCCTAAAGTGCATGCACATGGTACTTTAGCAATGGAACAATAGCTTCCGCGGCGGCCGGGAATTAAAAAACAAAATTGTTTTTAATTATAATTTTTTAAAAATAGATTTTTAAAAAACTATATCTAATTAAAATTTATATAGAGTGAATTTTTATTTATAAAATAAATAGAAAACAGATCATCACGATTAAAAAAAATGTGATTTTTATTTAATTCCGATGAGTGAATTTTTACACTCATCGGAAGCCGATGATAGGAGGCCGCAGCTGGCAAGAAACACATGTAGCTTTTTGTTTAATTAGACAGTTGGTTAAAGTTCTATTTTCTGAACAAGCATTTTCCGCAGCTAACTATGACTTTAACACATATAATTATGGGAATGACCAGCAAATCATTCCAGTTTGAAAACTGCACTCAATTTAAAAATTATATAGTTAAGTGGGCTTTTTTTATTGGCTATTTACGAGGATCCCGTGACGTCGAGGTAAAATTTAATGCTTAGTTGATGTTTAGTTTTGAAAATTTAAAGTAAATTTAGCAAATATAAAATAATTAAGTGTTAAGGAGTGGGAGGCTTTCACGGTCTTAAAGCGACGTGTGAGTTGTATCTTGATGGCCAAATCAAGACTTATTGAAAGTGTCACGCCGCTCTTTTCATGGTGATGCAACATGTGTCATAACGATTGGATTTTGATGATTTTTTTAAAAAAATTAAAAAATATCATGTTATTTATTTATTATATTAAATTTAATTTTTATTTTTTATTGTTATTTTTTTACTTTTTTTTATTGATTTGTTTTTTAATTTATCCCTTAATTTATTTATTTTTTAATTTTTCTTTCATCGGTGTTTATTTTTCTATCCTTTTATTCATTGAATTTATTTTTCAATTCCATCCCTTAATATTTTGTTTCATTTTATTTTAATATTAAATTTGATCTTCATTCTTTTAATTGATATTTTTTTCTTTAGATCTTTTCTTTTAATTTGATTTTATTTTTTAAATTTTATCTTTTAACATTAAGTTGGTTGGAAATTACTCTTCATAATCTTTTTGATGTGGTGATGTTAGTCTCATAACTCGGGTCACGTTTATACAACATTAACCCGGATTGACATCGATTATTTTTTTATCTCTTTATTTACAGTGATTTTATTTTTTTGATTTTATCTCTAACATTAAATTTGTTGGGAATTGAGCTTCATATTTTTTTTTTGTTTTCCTTTCTATAATGTTATTGTCGTCTCATGATCTAAATCATGTGTCCGGCGGGTTTTTCCAAGTTAGCTTAATCTTGTTTTTTAAGTTATTTTTTTAATATTGAATATTTTTTTTAACTCCAACTTTTAACATTTTTTTTCTTTGAGATTTAGGGCTTCATATTTGTTGTCATAACTCATTCCAGGATTATTCCCCAAATTCACCTTTTTCTTTCCAAAATAAAAATCAAAAAATAAAATAATATTAGCAAAAAGACTGACAACGCGGGAAAATCTGGTTGAGGAAGGCTTTAAAACATATAGGAAGATCAAGCTATAATTTTAGACAAATTAAAAGCCTAATTGTACCCCATTACACCCACAACTGGAGAGATAATGTAGATTCAATGTCAAATTAAATGATTATTTGACGAATCTACTTAAAAATTAAGTCGAATGACATAATTAAATTTTTAATAGGCCAATTTGATTTTATCATGGGTCAAATTAAAATTTAATTATGTTTAAAAATTAATTTGGGTCCAATTGAATGATTTAATTAGGTGCAAAGACTTAATTATACTTTAAATTGGTCAAATTAATTTTATTAAGGGTTTAATTGGTGAAAAATTAAGTTTGAAAGCCCAATTTGGGTTTAATTGAAAATATTGAAATTTTAGAATACTAATTTTAATTACATTTAAGGGCAAAATCACAAGAAAATTAGAGTTTTAGAGTCAATTAGAAGTTAAATTAAAAAAATTAGGGCGTAGAACTATGAGAAACCAATTGACGCAAATCAAGGGTAAAATTAAAGAAAATTGAAAGTTTAATGGTCAATTGAGGGTCTCATTGCATAAATTCAAGGTCAAGGATCAAACTGAAAAGACACTAAAATTAGGGGCTGATTTTGAAATTTGATAAGGGTAAAATTGCATTAAATCAAAAGTTTGGAGTCAATTAGGGGTAAAATTAAAAGAAATCAAAAGAAGAAGGACCAAATTAAACTTTGACCAAAATCCCTATTTCAATGTAAAACAATGTTGTTTTTTAACAGTAAAAAAAAAAAGAATGAACTAGACGACATGTCGTCTGTTTATTGTTCATTGTTTTCTTTTTTTACCTGAAAAAGCTATCTGGGTGGCTACTTTTCAGAGGTATTTACTACTTCATCTCTCAACCAAACCAGACAAACCATACTCCACCGTAATGGGTTGACATAGGTCTTCATCTCTCAACCAAACCAGACAAACCATATTCCACTATGATGGGTTGACATTGTATTACACCCCATAATAGGTCACACCAGCCAATTATCCCTACGGCCATCGCGATGTCAGGGGTCATTTATCATTTCATCTCTCAACCACACTATACCACCATGATGGGCTGGCATTGTACTACACCCCAGAATAGGTCACACCAGTCCATTGTCTCTACAACCACCGCGACGCCGCTCTAAAGTGGTCAACGGACTAGCCTTTAGCATTCAATTTTAACAGTTCATGATGATGACTTTGAACCAACGGTTAGGATCATTCTGTGTCAAATCGAGGGCCAAGATTTGACACCATTAAAGACAAAATATTCCTCTTTTATTCACTATAAATATGGGTGGATTCCATGCCAAGGGCATGAAGAAATCAGAAGTCAAAGTTAAGTAAAAAGCATCTCTACCCAGTTTTTTTCTTTCCTCTCTTCAACCGACCTCCATTTCCCTCTATTTTCTCCACCTTCGGTGACACTATACAAGACCTTCTCTGCAACACCAAGAATGCTTCCAAGAACACTTTGCCTCTGTCGAAGCAAGGTTGCTTTTTCTTTTTCACTTCAAAACCCTCACCTTTGGCAGCCATTTATATGCAAAATTCCTTTTGCATGCAAATGGAAAAATGCTATTTTCAAGGCCTAGGGTTTTCTAAGTAAATGTTTTGTTTTCTAACCGTTAGTTTATCTAGGGTTTGAGAAAAGCTTTTCTCAGTAACGAGATTCTTATCTTATTAGGTTAAAAATTAATCGTTTTAATGTCAACATAAGAAATAAAATAAATTGTCTTTTTATTTAATATCAGGAATATGTCTTACGTATAAGTTTATAATCTTATATATTAAAAGAAACAAAAAAGTTGTTTTGATATTTTTGAAATATAGACCAAAATCCTTTGAAATTTTGCAAATTTATTGTAAATCCCTTCAATATTTTTTTAAAACATGCAAAAATATTTTAATTTTTCTTTGAAAAAGACGCTAAAATATTTTTGGAATTTTTGGCCATATGCAAGAAAAAAAAATTTATTATTTTTAGGCTTTGTTTGGAAAAAAAAAACTCATTTTTTGTAATAAAATTACCCAAAATAAGTCATAAGGGTGTTTGCCAAACATACCCTTAAACTAAAAAACAAACTTAACAAAAATAGCAAACAAAACAGGGTACAAGACACTTTGACCCAATTGTTTTTAACATAACCCGACCGGGTTGACCTGAAATTTTTGGTTCCACCATAAACCAAACAAAAAATGTTGGTTTGACCCGAAACAACCAAAAAACAAAACCAAAGCCAAAAACAATTAAACACAAAAACTCAAAAATTCTTAAACAAAATTGATCAATCCCCAAAAAAAATAAAGAACACTTGAAACCAAACCTAGAAAAATAGGTTCCAAATCAGACCAAATTTGGTCACAATGAAGGTACTAACATGTTGAAAATCATGCAAGGATCAATAATCTAGCATCCAATCACTTCAATTATCACTAAAACATCATGATTTTGTCAAAATGAGTTTCAGTTATAAAATGAAACCTTAGGATTAAAAGCCATTGAAATCATGTTATTGATTCAAATAAATATTAGATTATTTGTTAATTATACATAAGGAAAGGTTCTTGGCAAATAAATGAAACAAAACAAGTCAAAATCATGTAGCTAAGGCAATGTTCTTGTGAAGTACACGAAGAACAAATGAAGAACATTCAATGTGAACCCAACAACATGGCTCTCAAACAGTTACCATCTTGAACATAACCCCTAGGTTTGGTTTTAAATATGGATAATCAATCAACCTTAGAACAATCATTTCTAAAAAAATAAGTGTATGTGTAATAAACTTGTTAACATTGCTTAGTAAAATCAAAGACATTGTCGATATTGCAGAGTCTAACCTTTGTATTAATTTCGACCAAACCATAATGGAAATCTACTTTGATTCCTTTATCGGTGATATCATACCAATAATATTTGAATAAAAAGACTCTATTATGATCGCTATGATATTACAATTCATTAACCTTTTCTAACTTTTCATAATAGTCAATTTCAAACTCATTAGAAGTCGATCCCTTAACAAAAACCTCGTTATTATACGTATTTTTAGTATGATCATACTCTTTAATATAAAAAATATGTTCATTTATGAAATAGTCGTTATAGCACTTTATCTTTCTTTCAGGACCTAGACATAGTAAATTCAAAGTAACGCTAGTATTCCCTCTCAATCGATAAACCTGGTATAGAATTACAATCACTCACGATTAACAAAAAATATATAATAAAATTAAGTACTTTAAGATATAAAAATAATTAAGCAGACCATACATGTGTTCTAAACCATGTGAAAAATGCTCATTTTGTAATCAAAAAGTTTGAAATTCAATTAGCTATGAATTTTGGGATAGTAAAAATTGATGATGTTGCCGACAAAAAATTATTTAATCTATCAATTTATAATAGTATAAAAGAAATATTATTCAAAAATTACGACATGTTAATTATTATACTTACTAAATAAAAGCTTTAAGTTCATTGCAATTAAATAACATATAATTATGTGCATGTCTGAATTCAATTTCTGTCAAGTATCATCTATTCATAGTATTTTTTGGTACAGATCATCGAGGATGGGAAAATATTGGCAAGTTCTCACTCAAAAACATTTCACCACCATCATCGTGCCTTAGAACGCAATTGATTTTTGTTCTCAGGTGAGGCTTAAAATAGTACGAGATAAATGTTGATATCGCTTTAACAATAAAAACCTCGCATATCAAAGCCTCAACATGCACTTTGTTTTTTACTTTTCTCTTAAGGTTAAACAAGTATTTTCATGGAGTTAAATTAATGTTTTGAGTTAAAACAAAGACAATAAAAATTTAATTAGGATGCATGTGTAATCTCTAACCTCTCAAATGGATATATCCATTTATATTGAATATGGCCTCTAACTTTTACATCAAATAGTAAATATATGGGTAGATGCTCTACTGAGACAAAGAATGATGGAGAGAATATCATCTCCAGTTTGTAGATTATCTAGATGATATTCATTCCAAGACTCTCCATGTGTTGGTATGCAACTTGTTAAAGCATATATCTCTAAAAAAGTGACTAATCTCTATAAGTGCATCTCATATCCCTTTTAAGAATAAATCCTGATAAGCAACTGGAATGAGTATTTGTATAAACAGGTGACAGTCATTACACTTCATTCCATACAATCTATAATCCTTCAAATTCACCAATCTAGATATGTTAGAAGCATGTCAATCGAAAAAACATAGACTTTTAAGCTATTGGTAGATAAATAACTATGCATTTTTGTGTAAGGTGAAACTGACTTTGAGTTTTACGACCTGTGACCCATCATAAATCAATTTTATATTTTTATGGTGACAAAACAGAGGTATATCCATTTTAGCCTTCATGATTTTTTTGCTTCCCTTTCACATCCATAACTATGTTAAAAGTATTTTCAAACATGTTCATTTCAATGTACATGACATCAAGATTAGAGCTGAATATTAATCTTTCAATAAGGAAGGTCCTATAAAATACTTTACTTTACCCAATTGTGGGTCATGTCAAAACCAGGAGACTTCTGCTTACCAGATTCAAAACCAAACACAATGTCATTGCTCCACGATACCATGTCATACACTTCTTCACCTGGCAGTGCAACATTCATTTTAACTCTACCAACAAAGAAGTCCTTTATGTTATTTTTATACATGTGATCAATTGGTAAGAACTGTAGGTGGCAATAAAAAAAAGACATTATACCACCATTTGTTCAGGTGAAGGCCTTGTTATTTTCTATACAGTATGAACATGTTAATTTATCATGTGTGCTCCAACAAAAAACCATTCCATACGCAAGAAATTATTGATAATCCATATCAAAGTTGCCTTCATCTGAAAATTTTGTTTCCTTAAGACATCATAAGTCAAAGTCTTAGATGGCCACAAATGTTTCAACTCATCAATCAACAGTTGAAGATAAACATCTATATTTCGACCTGAACTATTAGAACCAGGTATGATCATAGATGAAGACATGAACTTTAGCCTCATACACATCCTCGATGACAAGTTATAAACCATAAGTATCATCGGCCAACAAGAATAAGAAGCAGTAAATGAACTAAATGAATTGAATCTGGATGTACATAACCCAAGATATATGTTTATTGTTTCCATTAAAAACTAAAAATGCACCTTATTAAAATATTTGCAGGCTTCACCATCATAAGGGTACACCATGACTCCATCCACCGCATCATGTGAAAGATGTCATGTCATATGCTCAGCGGTCTTTGGAGATGTGAACAACCTTTACAATCTATGAGTGATTGCGAAGTATCTAAGTTTTCTATGAGTGATAATAATCCTTCCTCTACCCCTTATAGGTTTATAACGACCATGTCCATAGTTTTTACACTCGATCAAATCTGTTTTTTCAAGGTAGTACAACATGCAGAAGTTTGGACACATGTCAATTTTATAGTATCTTAAGCCGGGGGTTTAATCATAGATTTATCAGCATATAAGTTCTCTTTCAACTTATTCCTTTAGGTAAAATGCTTCTCGCACATTTGACAATTTTGGCGTTATCGGCCTCACACTGCCTATGATCTTACTTGATGGTGAATACATGTGCAATGACCAATAATTTACAATGATTTGTTCACTCATCTCATTCATCAGAGTCTTTCAAAAGATCAAAAAACCTAGTAACATCTACGTTTGGTTCTTCATTTATGATTGAATATTCATCTGCATAACCCTAATTCATTCTCATCGTATCCATAACCATATTCTTATAAGGACTATTATTATCATCATCTACAACTTCATGCACGTTGCTAGAACTAAAATTTGACCCAATCATCCTTTCTACCATGGTCTCATAAGGAATATATGGTTCTTCGTGTATAAATCAACACAAGTATTTCCTTATGAACCCTTTTTTTGTAGAATATGCATCGTTACAATATCTGGATCGAGAAACGTTTTATTCTTACAACTCTTACATGGACATCTAATATTGCCTCCACTAATATTTCTTAGATTAGATAGTGCATAATTAATAAAACCCTTAATCCTATTATAATAATCCATCTTGTGCAACCCTTTAGGTAAAACTCAATACATCCAAAAACGATCATCCATTAGTTATATCAAATTTATATAGAATATTGATAACAACATATATTAATTAATTATATGAATTAAATAAATTAAATAACATTGGTTTAACTCAAACTTATTCAATATATTTTAATAGTACTTTTAAATCATTATCAATTATCTACATAAATTTAAATTCCTCAATATTTACCAAAATTTGCAACTCAATAATAAAATTGACAAAATATGAAACGTGCCCATTAAATAAGTCATTATTTATTTCATTACAAAATACCTAATTCACAAAATCCAAATCAATTTCATCAAATTACAAACAAATATAATTTTTTAAAATCTCAAACAAACTCTAACATGTACAAATCATACATTCATATAACAAGTTTCCATGGGGAAAAGTTATAAAACAAGTAAACACACACACAAACAAACTACATATACTAAAAAAATATGCAATAAAAATTAACATTTTAAAATTGAGTTGACATACTAGGGATATGGGGAATCCTAAAAGAAATTGAACTAGAATAGGGATGTTGACAGACTGAGTGTTGGGATGGTCGAATTTTTGGTGATGGAAGTTTGATTTGTGATAAAATGGAGGGGATATACTGTTTTTTGCTGGAAAAATAATAGAGGAGGAAGAAAAAGGGAAGGGAAAGAGAGGAGGGTCACTCGTCAGATCATAACTTAAATACTACCGATGAATTTATGGGCGGATTTTACTGACATATTTTTTTCGTCGATAATACCATTTATAAGCATGCCACGCCATTATTTATTTTTTTTTTCATTTTTTTTCCCACTATAATTCCCTCAGTATACATCAACGAGAAATTTTCATTGATGTATATCGAGGGACATAACAAGTAAATATTTTGTCAGTAAATCTCACTACAATTTACTAATGGAATTTTTGTTATTAGTATTTCTATTTCTATTTGTTAATTTTCCGGTAGTATATTAAATTTATCTTTTTGATGCATATTAATTGTTTTTTTTTTCTCATTGCATTTGATAGATTCATTTAGAAGTTGATTGAGTTCAGGTACATCAAAAAGATTTAAGCTTTATGGTAGATGAATTCATTCTCAATTATATATTTTTAATACTTTATGTTTTTATTTTATGTAGAATTCAATTTTTATACTATATAGCCGGCCATGTTATTTTACCTTGACCAGGACACTCAGAATGAACTGTAAATCAAATACCGTACCCTTCTTAGAGTCAAAATCTGGCTGCTTTAGTTCTCGGACAAGGGGACAAAGCCCACGGCTTTGTCAATGAGAGGTAATTGTCAAAAGGCCATGCACATTGCCACTGTTATATATTCCCACACAAAGGGGTTTCTTAGCCCTACCACTTTATATAATTTATGGCAACTTGAAGAATGTTATCGCCTGTTTGTTTTTATGTTTTAAAAATATTTTTAATAAAATTTAAAATTTTTTTATTTTTTTATTAATTTTAAATTAATATGTTTTTAGTATTTTCAAATTATTTTGATGTGCTAATGTCAAAAATAATTTTTTTTAAAAAAAATATCATTTGTATGTATTTTAGCATAAAAAACTATTTGAAAAGCAACTGCACCCATACTGCTAAATACACTCATTTTATTGCCAATCATTTATTAAATAAAATTATCAATTATTTATTAAATAAATAAATAAATAAATAAATAAGGGTTTGGATGTATGAGGTTGACAAAAGCGTCCTTCAGAGCCATAAAATTCATAAATCTAAGCTCTAAGAAATTATTGCATGAGTGTCCTTTCATTTTCACCAAGCCTGGCAGGTCAACCAAGGCAATCACATCATTGTGTCAATCAATTACAAATAAATAATAATTAAAATTGTTTGGTAAAATAAATTAGATTTTTACAATAACTCATTCTACAAGTTTTTAAATATATTTTTTTTAATAAATAAGTTCTATAGAACTTCGTTGGTGGCAAAAAGGAAATTAACCCCTACCTAGTTTTAAGTGCATATATTCTATCCAATAAATAAATAAAAGTTAGAATTGCGTACATGTAGAACAAGAAAAGAAAAGAAATATTCATGCCAAAAAAAAAAAAGCAATGCGGATGTAGCATAGGCTGCCTACCTCAATGACTCAAGACTACTCTTTCTGCTATACTTTGTTTGTCCACTATCAAATTTTCAACTAGTTATCATGATATTACTTTATTTTCCATGCTTAATCTCAAAAAAAACACTAAAATTGTAAATTTTCATGTATTTTATGTTATAAAATGACTAAATATATATTTTATGTTATAGCATAACTAAATTTTTTATAAGAAAATGAATTTTTCTACTCCAAATCCCCGTAACTAAAGAATTATTTATGCATCTATTTTTTGTTTCAACAAAACATGTCGTTTTTATTAACATTATAATTTTTAAGAAATTAAAAACTAAGAGTAATTAAAATAAATATTCATGAGAATTTCAATAATTAAAATTCAAGAGGAAAAATATATTTTTTAGGAAAAACTCCCTTTTTTTTCTTTATTTATTTTTTTTATTTTGGCAAAAACATATGTTTCTTATTAGTAGTGTGTTTAAAAACTTACATGATTTAAAAGGCAAGTTTAAAAAAAAAACCAAAATATCATGCCTCGAGTAAAACAATATTTATCACAATATCATACTTATCATATTTATCATGATTTGAAAAATAAGTTTCAAGCTAAAAATAATATTTTATTGGAAGAGTAAAACACATATGTATTTCAGTTTAATTTATAATTATATTGTTCAATATTAGAATTTCAACTATTTATCATAATATCATTTATTACTTTATTTTCTATTTATAATCTCAAAAGGATCTA
>Ga0325403_1005503_pt1 | contig 11960 bp, 12 predicted proteins | sample PopdelMetagenome_19_FD_205665 | JGI IMG/M metagenome (GOLD analysis project Ga0325403, IMG submission 205665) | Populus deltoides microbial communities from Bellville, Georgia, United States - Xylem-PdKOR-R4 | ecosystem: Host-associated > Plants > Phyllosphere > Stem > Wood/Secondary xylem...
TCAAATCCTGCCCCCGCTACAACAGTCGAAGGCCCCCTGGCTCAGCCAGGGGGCCTTCGTGGTTCTGTGCGGCAGTGCTCCGGTGCGGCCCCCGGCGACCGGGGTCCGCACCGCAGCACCGCACCGCTGGATCAGTCGTCCTCCACGAACACCTTCTCGCGGCGCTTCTGCATCGCCGGGGTGACCGCCAGCAGCACCATCAGCAGGGCCAGCCCGAGCAGCGTGGCCGAGATGGGCCGGGTGACGAAGGTCGTCGGGTCGCCGCGGGAGATGAGCAGGGCCCGGCGCAGGTACTCCTCCAGCAGCGGGCCGAGGATGAAGCCCAGCAGCAGCGGCGCCGGCTCGCAGCCGCACCGCAGCAGCACGAAGCCGACGATGCCGAAGACGGCGATGGACAGCACGTGGAAGGCGTTCAGGCCCACCGAGTACGTGCCGATCGAGGCCAGGACCACGATGACCGGGAACAGGATCCAGTAGGGGACCGAGGTCATCTTCACCCAGAGCCCCACCAGGGGCAGGTTCAGCAGCACCAGCAGCAGGTTGCCGATCCACATCGAGGCGATCAGGCCCCAGAACAGCACCGGCTCGTCGTTGATGACGTTCGGGCCGGGCTGGATGCCCTGGATGATGAACGCGCCGATGAGCAGGGCCATCACGGGGTTGGCCGGGATGCCGAGGGTCAGCAGCGGGATGAAGGACGTCTGCGCCGCCGCGTTGTTCGCGGCCTCGGGGCCCGCGACGCCCTCGATGGCGCCGTGGCCGAACTCCCGCGGGTGCCTGCTGAGCTTCTTCTCCACCGAGTACGAGGCGAAGGACGAGAGCACGTGGCCGCCACCGGGCAGGACGCCGAGCAGCGAGCCCAGGCCGGTGGCGCGGACCACGGGCGCGGCCATGCGCCGGAAGTCGTCACGGCTGGGCATGAGGTCGGCCAGCCTGGTCCGCGCCACGACCCTTCCCCGCGGCTGCGGGTCCACGAGGTTCTTGACGATCTCGGTGATGCCGAAGAGCGCCACCGCGAGCGCCACGAAGCTGACGCCCCCGTAGAGCTCGCGGATGCCGAACGTGAACCGTGGGGTGCCGGTGTAGACGTCCTGGCCGACGCAGCCCACGAGGATGCCCAGCACGATCATCGCGAGCGCCTTGAGCACCGAGCCGCGCGCCAGGGCGATGGAGACGATGAGGCCGAGGACGACGAGCGCGAAGTACTCGGCGGCGCCGAAGCTGAGCGCGAGCACCGTCAGCGGGGGAGCCGCCACGGCCAGGACGACGGTGGCGACGGTGCCGGCGACGAACGAGGCGATGGCTGCCGTCGCCAGCGCCACCCCCGCCCGACCGCGCTTGGCCATCTCGTGCCCGTCGATGGCGGTGACCGCCGAGGAGGACTCCCCGGGGAGGTTGATGAGGATGGCGGTGGTCGACCCGCCGTACTGGGCGCCGTAGTAGATGCCCGCGAGCATGATGATCGCCGTCACCGGCTCGTCGAAGCTGAAGGTGATCGGCAGGAGCATCGCGATGGTGGCGGTGGGCCCGATGCCGGGCAGCACGCCCACGGCGGTGCCGAGGGCGACGCCGAGGAGGCAGAACAGGATGTTCTGCCACTGCAGGGCGGTCTCGAAGCCGAGACCCAGGTTGCTGAGGAGGTCCACGTCGGTCCCCTCGCCTCAGGAGCCGAACAGCGGCAGCCGCAGCTGCAGCAGGAGCACGAAGATGACGTAGCACCCGGCGGTGAGGCCCGCGGCCAGCGCGAGGACCTTCAGCAGGGGCGTGCCGCGGCCGGCGAGGGCGGCGAGCACGGCCGTGACGAAGGTCGCCGGGACGAAGCCGAGCACGTCGATGGTGGTGGCGAAGGCCACCAGCGCCAGCGAGATCATGACCACCGGGCGCAGCGGGAAGCGCGTGAAGGCGCCGGACTCACCGGCCACCAGCCCCTTGCCGGCCACGGCGAGGCCGAGGACCACGAGGAGCAGGCCGCCGACGGCGGGGAAGAAGCCCGGGCCCATCCTGCTGACGCTGCCCACCTCGTAGCCGAGGGAGGCGAACGCGAAGGCGGCGCCCAGCACCACGAAGAGGGCCCCGGCGACGACGTCGGCCGAGGAGCGCCTGGGCGCGCGTGCCGTGGGCGGTGGGGCGGTCGGTGGGGCGGGGGGAGGTGGTGTGGTGGAGGTGCTCACGGTGTGGCCTTCCCGCGCCCGCCCGTGGGGGCGCTGGTGAGCTCGTGCGGGTCTGGGGGACCGGTGGGGCGACCTGGGGGCCGGCCGCCCCACCGGTGGTCGGGGGGCGCTCAGGCGGCGCCGCGGCGGCTCAGGACTGGATCAGCCCGCGCCACTGCTCGGTCTGCTCCGCGAGCTCGCTGCGCAGCGCGTCCGGCGTCGCCTCGGAGGCCTCGACGGGGGCGGTGCCCAGGTCGGCCATCTGGTCGACGACGCCCTGGTCGGCGAGGGCTGCCTGCAGGCCGGTCGAGAGCCGCTCGACCACGGCGGCCGGGGTGCCCGTCGGCGCGTACAGGCCGTGCCAGACGGTCACCGCGATGTCGGGGTGACCGGCCTCGGCGGTGGTGGGCAGGTCGGGCAGCGAGGCGACGCGCTCGTCGCTGGTGACCGCGTAGGCCTTGACCTCGTCCGCGGCGATCTGCCCCGAGGTGTTGGTGGTCTGGTCGCACATGAAGTCGACCTGGCCGCCGACCACGTCGGCGATCGCGGGACCGGTGCCGTCGTAGGCGACCTCCTGGAGGTCGACCCCCAGCTCCTTCTCGATGAGCAGGCCGCAGAGGTTCGAGGCCGAGCCGACGCCGGCGTGGGCGTAGGTGACGGTGTCGATGTTCGCGGTGACGTGCTCGACGAGCTCCTCCAGCGTCGACGGCTCGAAGTCGGACCGGGCGATGATCGTCATCGGCACCCGGGTCACCAGGCCGACCGGCTCGAAGTCCTCGGTGGGGGAGTAGGCGAGGTCGGGGTACAGCGAGGGCGCCGTCGACATGCCGATGTGGTGCAGCAGCAGCGTGTAGCCGTCCGGGTCGGCCGTGGCGGCCTCCCCGGCACCGACGGTGCCACCGGCGCCCTCGACGTTCTGCACGACCACCTGGACCCCCAGGTCGGTGCCCATGGGGTCGGCGACCATGCGCGTCACCGTGTCGGTGGGCCCGCCGGCGGCGAAGGGGACGATGACGGTGATGTCGTCCTCGGGGTAGGCGTCCGAGCCGCTGGCGGCACCCTCGGTGCCCCCTCCGCCGCAGGCGGCCAGGGCCAGTGCGGCGGCACCGGCGGCACCGGCGGTGAGCAGGGATCGGCAGGTGCGGCGAGCACGTCCGTGGTCCATGGGCGGGCCTCTTCTCTCGACTCCGTCGTCTGGCCGGCGGGAGGTCCCGGGACTCCTGCGTCCCGGCCCGCTGTGCGGCTGGCTGGAACGTAGGTGGCCCGCAGCCGGGCGCTCCCCGTCCTTAACGAACCCCTAACACGGAGGGCTCCGATCGGTGGACCTGCACCGGACGGGCACGTGCGCCGTGATCTCCTGCGTATGCTCCGGCCCAGTGCGGATCCTCATCGCGGAGGACGACCCCTCCCTGGCGCGAGCGCTCACCGACGTGCTCCGCCACCACGGACACGCGTGCTGGCAGGTGGCGCGCGGTGACGACGCGCTGCGCCAGCACCGCGACGCCGACCTCCTGCTCCTGGACCTGCAGCTGCTGGACACCGACGGGTTCAGCGTGCTGCAGCGGCTGCGGACCGTCAGCACGGTGCCGGTCGTCGTCGTCACCGCCCGGGGCGACGAGCGCTCGACGGTGCGCGCCCTCCACCTCGGCGCCGACGACTACCTGGTGAAGCCGGTCCGCATGAACGAGCTGGTGGCGCGCGTCCAGGCCGTGGCCCGGCGCCGACCTCCCGCCGACCCCGGGGAGCCCCCGGGCGCGCACGGCGGGGTGGTGCGCGCCGGTGACGACGGGGACGTCGTCGTCGACCTGGAGGCCCGGTCGGTGCAGGTCGCGGGGCGGCCCGTGGCGCTCACGGCCAAGGAGTTCGACCTGCTCGCCGTCCTGGCGCGGCGCCCGGGCGAGGCGGTGCGCCGCCAGCAGGTCCTCGACGAGCTGTGGGGCGACGCCTTCGTCGGCACGTCGAGGTCCCTCGACGTGCACCTCGCCTCGCTGCGCTCCAAGCTCGGCCGTCCTGACCTCATCACCACCATCCGCGGCTTCGGGTACCGGCTGCGGGCGGTCCGCTCGTGAGGTGGCGCATCCTGGCCGCGATGCTGGGCCTCCTGGCGGCGGCCGCGGTCCTCGTCGTCGTGCCGGTCCTGGCCCTGGTGTCCGAGGACCGCGGCCGCGAGCTGGTCACCTCCCGAGCCACCGCCCTGGAGCGGGTCGCCGAGCTCGCGCGCTCCGCCGACGAGGGCCGGAGCACCGCGGCGCTGCAGCGCTACCTCGACCGCCACCACGAGCTCCTCGGGGAGAGCGCCGTGGTGGTGGGGCTCGCCGGCGCGGAGCTGGCGGGGGCCGGTGACGCGGACGTCCGCGCCGCTCTCGTGGAGCAGCGCCGGACGGCCTACGGCTACACCCTCCCGCAGCTCTCGCTCGGCACTGTCCACCCGTGGAGCCCCGACACCGCGCTCATGTCGGTGCCGGTGGAGGTCGACGAGATCGGCGGGGGGACCGCGGTGCTGCAGGTGGACCTCCGCCCGGCCAGGACCGACGTCCGCGAGGCGTGGCTGGCGGTGCTCGGCGCGGCGCTGGCGGTCACCGCGGTGCTGGTCGCCGGGGCCCTGGTGGTGGTGCGGTGGGTGCTGCGGCCCGTCGCCGAGCTCGACCGGGCGGCCCACGACCTGGCCGGCGGAGCGGAGCGAGGGGGAGGACCGTCGGCGGTGGCCGCCCCGCAGGGGCCCCCCGAGCTGCGCCGGCTGGCGAGCGCCTTCTGGGAGATGGTCGGCGTCCTCACCCTGGCCCTGCGCCAGCAGCGCGACCTGCTGGCCCACACCTCCCACAACCTGCGCAACCCCCTCGCGGCGGTCCGCCTGCGGATCGACCTGCTGGCCCAGGCCGCCGAGCCCGACCTGCGCGACCAGCTCCACGGGGTCCAGGACGACCTCGACCGGCTCGACGGGCTCGTGGAGGGCCTGCTGCTGCTGGCGCACGCCGAGCACGAGGGCTCCCGGCGCCGCGCCGCAGCCCTCGGCGGGGGCGCCCCGCCGGAGGGCGTCAGCTCCCTGCTCGACCCGGCGGCGGTGGCGCGGCGCTGGGCGGAGCGGGCGCAGCGGGCCGGTGCCCTGGTCGTCGGGGAGGGTGAGGCGGCGGGGGTGGCGGTCCCGCAGCGCGACCTCGAGGTGGTCGTCGACGCCCTCGTCGACAACGCCATGAAGTACGGGGGACCCGGGGGGCGGGTCGTGGTGGCCGTCGTCGTCGAGGAGGCCGACGACGCCGCCGACGGGGCCGACGGGACCACCACCGGCGGCGGGGCCGGTCTGGTGCTGCTCGCGGTGGACGACGACGGGCCCGGCCTGCCCCCGGAGGACCTCGCCCGGGCGGGGGAGCGCTTCTGGCGCTCGGAGCAGCACGCCCAGCGGCCCGGGACCGGTCTCGGGCTGGCGATCGTGACCGACCTCGCGCAGGCGCACGGCGGCCGGGTGCACCTGAGCGCGTCGGAGCGCGGGGGCCTGCGCGCGGAGGTGCGGCTGCCGCTCCCCGCCGGCGAGGGCAGCTGGGACGGCCACGACCGCTCGGCGGACCGCGACCCGGCCGGGCGGCCGGACGCGGCGGTCGGCGCGTGAGGGGCGGGGCGGCGAGCCGGCGCCAGGTGCTCCTCGCCGGGGCCGCGGCGCTCCTGGCCGGTTGCTCCTCGAGCACCGCTCCGGTCCGCGAGCTCGTCATCGCCGGGGGGCCGCAGGGCGGGTCGTCCCTGCGGCAGTCGAGGCTGCTCGCCGCGGCGCTGCAGACCACCGGCGCCGCGGGGTCCGTGCGGGTCCTCCCCACCGCGGGGAGCGCGGAGAACCTCGCCCTGCTCCAGGCCGGGCGAGCCCACCTGGCGCTCTGCCTCGCCGACGCGGTGGTCCGCGCAGCGTGGCGCCCCACGGCCCTGGCGCGCTCGCACTCCGCGCTGCTGCAGCTGCTCGTGCGCGACGACAGCCCCGTCACCCGCCTCGACGACCTGCGCGGCCGGCGCACCAGCGTGGGCCTGGCGGGCTCGGGCACCGCTGACACCGGCAGCGACCTCGTCGCGGGGTTCACCCCCGACGAGCGGGCCGGCCTCGTGCACCGCGGCCTGCGCGACAGCGTCATCGCGCTCGCGGCCGGGCGCCTCGACGCGGTGCTGTGGTGGGGCGGGCTGCCGCCGGCGGAGGTCGCGTCGGTGCACCGCGCCGCACCCCTGCGGCCGCTGGACCTCAGCGGAGCGCTGGCCGCGATGTCGCGCCTGCGCCCGGGGGCCTACGAGCTGGCCGGTCTGCCCGCCGCGGCCTACGACCGTCCGGCGCGCACCCCGACCCTCGGGGTGGCCGACCTCCTGGTCTGCCGCGCCGACCTGCCGGACGGGGTCGCGCGCGCGGTCGTCGGGCTGTGCCTGACCCGGGCTCCGCAGCTGGTGCCGCAGCCCTCCGACGGCGTGCCGCACCTCGAGCGCTCCGCCCTCGTCGACACCGCCCCGGTGCCCCTGCACGAGGCAGCAGCCGACGCCTACCGGCGGGCGTACGGGTGAGCCCGCGGGTCAGCGCCGGGCCAGCAGGCCCAGCACCTCCTCGTGGAGCAGCCCGTTGGTGGCGACGGCGTTGCCGCCGTGCGGTCCGTCCTCGCCCTCCAGCGACGTGAAGCGCCCGCCGGCCTCGGTCACCAGCGGCACGAGCGCGGCCATGTCGTGCAGCGCCAGCTCGGGCTCGCACGCGATGTCGGCGCTGCCCTCGGCCACCAGCGCGTAGCTCCAGAAGTCTCCGTACCCGCGGGTGCGCCAGACCTTCTTGGTGAGGTCCAGGAAGCCCGGCAGGCGGCCGGCCTCCTCCCACTCCCAGATCTCGGAGTGGCTCAGGCTGGCGTCGCCCAGGTCGGCCACCTGGGAGACCTGCAGCCGCTTCGCGGCGCTCAGCCGCGGGCCCGACCACGCGCCGGTGCCCTGGGCGGCCCACCAGCGGCGGTTCAGCGCCGGGGCCGAGACCACGCCCAGCACCGGGACGCCGTCGTCGAGCAGGGAGATGAGGGTGGCCCACACGGGCACCCCGCGCACGAAGTTCTTGGTGCCGTCGATCGGGTCGACCACCCACTGGCGCCCCGAGGAGCCGCGGGAGCTGCCGCTCTCCTCGCCGACGAAGCCGTCGCGCGAGCGGGTCCGCGACAGCTGCGACTTCACGATCTCCTCGGCGGCGCGGTCGGCGTCCGTCACGGGGGTGAGGTCGGGCTTGGTCTCGACCACGAGGTCGCGCGCCTTGAAGCGCGTGGAGGTCAGGTTGTCGACGGCGTCCGCGATGATGTGGGCGAGCCTCAGGTCGTCGTCGTAGCCAGGCACACGCCGCACCGTAGCGGGCCGACCTACCCTGGGTGGCGTGGACTCCGCAGCCGACGGCGCCATCGGTGCCCCGCTCCAGGAGGCGCTCGCGTCGCGCGAGCGGGTGCTCAAGGCCTTCCTCGGCGCCGACGGGCGGCTCGTGTCGATCCCGGCGAAGCGGGCGAAGCGCCTGGTGGTGCTCGACCTGCTGGCCCGCCTGTTCGAGCCGGGGGAGCGCTACCCCGAGGTGGAGGTGAACGCCCTGCTGCGGGCCTTCCACGACGACGTCGCCGCCCTGCGGCGCTACCTCGTCGACGAGGGCTTCCTCGACCGCGCCGACGGCGTCTACTGGCGCACCGGCGGCAGCGTCGACCTCTGACCCCCTCCCCCCCACCGTGATCATGGGCCTCCTGAGCACTTTCGGGCGTGATCATGGGCTCCTGGAACAGGATCGGGGGGTGCCGCTGCAGCCCTACGCCGCCTCGCCCGCCCGCCGCGCCCGTCAGGTGGCGGCTGACCTGGGCGTCCTCGCCTGGGCGGTGGTGTGCGTCGTCACCGGCGTCGCGGTCCACGGCGCCGTGGTCGCCCTGGCCGACCCGGCGCGCTCCCTGGCCCGAGGGGCCGACGGCCTGGGCGACCAGCTCGGAGGTGCCGCCGACGCCGCGGGGCGCGTGCCGCTGGTGGGAGACGAGCTCGCCGCGCCCCTGAGCGGCGCCAGCGGCTCGGCGCTCGACGTCGCCACCGCGGGCACCGAGCTGGCGACCACGATCGGCCACCTGGCCCTCGTGCTCGGGCTGGCGGTCGCGCTGCTGCCGGTGCTGCTCGTCGTGGCGGTCTGGCTGCCGGTGCGGCTGCGCTTCGCCCGCCGCGCGGGGACGGCCGCCGCCTGGCTGAGCGGTGGGAGCGACGACGGCGAGGGCGGCGGCGCTGAGGCGCGGACCGAGCTGCTCGCGTGGCGGGCCCTCGGGTCGCAGCCGCTGGGGGTGCTCGCCCGCGTCAGTGCTGACCCCCTGGGCGACCTGCGTCGCCGGGACGCCCGCACCACCGCCGCCCTCGCTGACCTCGAGCGGCGGTCGATCGGACTGCCCGCGGCTCCTCGGCGGTGAGGGTGCTCCGCACCCCCATGATCACGGCAGGGGAGCGGGCGGGGAGTCCATGACCACGGCCGGCGGACGGGGGTCAGCGGGGGTCGGTCTCCCCGGCGCGGCTGCGCATCAGGCGCCGCAGGGAGTCCAGCCGCGCCGGACCGGCCTCGCCCGCCGCCCCCGACGCCACCCACGCGTCCAGCCCGCACTCGGCCTCGTCGTGCGAGCAGCCGCGGGGGCACTCGGCCGTGCCGGGGGACAGGTCGTCGAAGGCGCGCAGCAGGTCGTCGGCGGACAGGTGCGCCAGCCCGAAGCTCCGCACGCCGGGGGTGTCGATGACCCACCCCTCGCGCTGGCCACCGGCCGCCCGCAGCGACAGCGCCACCGCCGAGCTGGACGTGTGGCGCCCGCGGCCGGTGTTCTCGTTGACCACGCCGGTGGCCCGGCCCGCACCGGGCACGAGCGCGTTGACGAGCGTCGACTTGCCCACGCCCGAGGGCCCGACGAGCACGCTCTCGCGCCCCACGAGCAGGTCGCGGACGGCGTCGACGCCCTCCAGCGCCCGCTCGCCGTCGGGCCCGACGACCCGTCGCACCACGACGACCGGCACGTCGAGGGCCGACCAGGCGGCCAGCGCGTCGGCCGGGTCGCCGAGGTCGGCCTTGGTCAGCACCAGCACGGGCTGGATGCCGGCGCTCCACGCCGCGGCGAGGCACCTGTCCACGAGCCGCTGCTGGGGCGCCGGGTCGGCGACGGCGGTCACCACCAGCAGCTGGTGGGCGTTCGCCACGAGCACCCGCTCGACGGGGTCGGTGTCGTCGGCGCTGCGGCGCAGCACCGTGGAGCGCTCCTCGATCCTGACGATGCGCGCGAGGGTGTCGGGAGCACCGGAGACGTCACCCACCAGCGCGACCCGGTCGCCGACGGCGATGCCCGCCCTGCCCAGCTCCCGGGCGCGCATCGCCGTGACCACGTGCTCGCCGTCGGCCCCCGTGCCCTCGCCGACCAGCGTGGTGATGCGCCCGCGGTCGATGGTCAGCACGCGGCCGGCGACGGCGTCGGCGTGGTCGGGGCGGTCCTTGGTGCGCGGGCGCGAGCCGCGGCGGTTGGGCCGGACCCGGACGTCGCGCTCGTCGTGGTCGGAGGCGCGCCGCCGCTCGCTCACAGCTGCGGCTCTCCCGACAGCATCGAGCGCCACATCCCCGGGAAGTCGGGGAGCGTCTTGGCGGTGGTGCCCACGTCGAGGACGACGACGCCCGGGACCACCAGGCCGAGCACCGCGGCGGCGGTGGCCATGCGGTGGTCGCCGTAGGTGGCGAACCGGCCCCCGTGCAGGGGGCGGGGCCTGATGAGGAGCCCGTCCTCGGTCTCGCTCACACCACCGCCCAGGCCGTTCAGCTCGGTGGCGAGCGCGGCCAGGCGGTCGGTCTCGTGACCGCGCAGGTGGGCGATGCCGCGCAGGCGGCTGGGGGTGTCGGCCAGCGCCGCCACCGCGGCCAGCACCGGGGTGAGCTCGCCGACGTCGTGGAGGTCGGCGTCGATGCCGGAGACGCCGTCGCCGCCGCGCACGCGCAGGCCCTCGGGGGTGAGGTCGACGTCGGCGCCCATCTCGTCGAGCAGGTCGCGCAGCGCGTCACCGGCCTGGGTGGTCCGCTGCGGCCACCCGGGCACGGTCACGGACCCGCCGGTGACCAGCGCCGCGGCCAGGAACGGGGCGGCGTTGGACAGGTCGGGCTCGACGTCGGCGTCCATCGCGCCGACGCGTCCCGGTGCGACGCTCCAGCGCGTCCCGGAGCGGCCGCCGCTGGCCGCCAGGTCGGAGGACACCTCGACGCCGGCGTCGCGCAGCACCTGCTCGGTCATCGCCAGGTGCGGGGCGCTCGGCACGGGAGGACCCTCGTGCACGACCTCGACACCGGCCTCGGCGCGAGCCCCCGCGAGCAGCAGGGCGGAGACGAACTGGCTGGACGCGCTCGCGTCGAGGACGGTGCGACCGCCGCGGAGCCGCCCGTCGCTGCGGACGGTGAAGGGCATCAGGCCGCGCCCGCCGTCGTCGACGGTGGCGCCGAGGTCGCGCAGGGCCCCCAGCAGCGGGGCCATCGGGCGCGTGCGCGCGTGCGCGTCGCCGTCGAAGGTGGTCTCGCCGGCGGCCAGCGCCGCGACCGGCGGCAGGAACCGCATCACCGTGCCGGCGAGGCCGCAGTCGATGGTCCCGGCGCCGGCGAGCGCGCCCGGCTCCACGCGCCAGCCGGGGCTGGACGGGTCGGCGGCGGAGGGGACGTCGACGACGCGGGCGCCCAGGGAGCGCAGCGCCGCCGCCATGAGCAGCGTGTCGCGCGAGCGCAGCGGGGCGCGCAGCTCGGAGGGCCCGTCGGCGAGGGCGGCCAGCACCAGGTAGCGGTTGGTGAGGGACTTCGAGCCCGGCAGACGGACCTCGGCGCTGACGGCGCCGTCGGCCAGGGGGGCCGGCCACTCGGCGGGGGACGGGCCCGAGGGGGAGGTGCTGCTCGTGCTGGTCGTGTCGCTCATCGGGGCCGAGCCTACGGCCGGGCAGCGACGAGCCCCTCCCGCCGAGGTGGCGCGAGGGGCTCGTCGGGTGACGGGGTGCTGGCGTCAGCTGACCGTCTTCTCGAGCTTCCTGTGGGTGCGCTTCGCCTTCTTGGCGGCCTTCTTCTGCGCGCGCTTCGCGGCGGCGGTGCCGGCCACGGTCACGGCCTTGGTGGTGCGCTCGGCCTGCTTCGCCGCGTGGTGGGCCCGCCAGGCCAGACCCGGCTTGCCGTTCGTGTCGACGGCGGCGATCAGCAGGCCGCCGAACAGGGCGGCGTTCTTGAGCGCCTGCACCAGCTGCAGCTGCTTGGTCTTCTCGTCGGGGGCCTCCCAGAACCGGTGCCCCGTCAGCGTGGTGGGCACCAGCGACGCGGCGAGCACCACCGACGACAGGCGGGGAGCGCGGCCCGTGGCCAGGCCGAGGCCGGCCCCGGTCATCAGCGCGCCGTTGAGGCGGACCAGTCCGGCCTCCTCGCTGGGCAGGGTCACCGGTCCCACGGCGAGCCCCTTCAGCGCGGGGATGACCGGCCCACCGCCGTCCGTCTTGCGGTCGGGACGGCGCAGCTGGTCGATCCCGCCGTAGATGAACGGGGCCGCCAGCAGCGGGCGGGCGAGACGGCGCACGAGGGTCATGACCACCGTCCTACCGCACCCGCACGCCCGGCGCACCACGGCCCCCGCACCCCGGACCGCCCCTGGACCGCCGCGGTCCGCCGCGGTCCGGAACAACGCCCCCGGGAGCGGCGTTGTGACGCCCGTGCGGCGGAACCGGCCGCCACCCGAACGCCCACCCGGGCGCCACCGCCGGAGCAGGAGGAGCGCGTGCTCGTCGCCGAAGCGCCTGGAGAGGCCCCAGCCCTGGCCCCACCACTAC
>Ga0325403_1005505_pt1 | contig 11958 bp, 6 predicted proteins | sample PopdelMetagenome_19_FD_205665 | JGI IMG/M metagenome (GOLD analysis project Ga0325403, IMG submission 205665) | Populus deltoides microbial communities from Bellville, Georgia, United States - Xylem-PdKOR-R4 | ecosystem: Host-associated > Plants > Phyllosphere > Stem > Wood/Secondary xylem...
TGGCCTTCTCTGAAGTCTAGTTTTAGCCCATTATAAGTTTATTAGCTGGCTATTTGCTTTTAAAGTGCCACGTAGCACCTAAACTAACTTCATGAAGGAACAAGGTTTATTTAACACACAAATCCTAAAAAAAGAAAACAGCAATAAACTAAAATTTGAAAATTGATTATTGAGTTTCAAATAACAAAAAGAACAAAGGAAAGGAGTTCAATTAGTTTTCATAATCAATCACGAGCTAAACAAAAAATAAAAATAGTATAAAATTCAAAATTCACATTAAAATAAAAGGAAATGCTAGATAGAAAAGTTGAATCTTTAAAGCATGAGCAGTCTAGGATGGTTCTAAAGATCACTGTTGAGCTGACATTGTTCATATACTCAAAAAAATGATGTGAACATACTGTGTAGTTTTTAATAATTCATTTTGGTCCTTCAAGTTTTCTTTTGTGTGATATAATCCTAATTGAAAGTCAATTACATCTTAATTCTTAGTCAATAGTGAAATTGAAAGAAGGAAGATCAAAATGAAAAAGACACTAAACTTCATGAAGGAACACGGTTTATTTAACACACAAATCCTAGAAAAAAGAAAACAGCAATAAACTATAAGAAAAACTCACAAGTCTGAGTGTTTTTGAAAATTGATTATTGAGTTTCAAATAACAAAAAGAACAAAGGAAAAGAGTTCAATTAGTTTTTCATAATCAATCACGAGCTAAACAGAAAATAAAAATAATATAAAATTCAAAATTCACATTAAAATGAAAGGAAATGCTAGATAGAAAAGCTAAATCTTTAAAATATGAGCAATCTAGGATGGTTCTAAAGATCATTGTTGAGCTGCTATTGTTCACATACTTAAAAACACGATAGACATATTGTGTATGTTTTAATAATTCATTTTGGTCTTTAAAATTTTATTTTATGTGATTTCATCCTAATTGAAAAGTCAATTATATCCGAATTCTTAGTTGGTAGTGAAATTGAAAAAAATGAGACTAAAATAAAAAAAGACACTAAACATGGGTGGTGTGCTAGAGATTACATGAAAAATATACGTAGATCCTCAATATTTAAAAACAACGTAATGTATACAATTTAAGTCTTCTTAGATTTTAAAAAATTAATTTTGGCATACAAGTTTTTTTTTCTTTTAATCCCTGATTAGAAAGAGGGGTTGCTGAATTCTAAAGATAAGAGAAAAAGTTGTTATTCACTCCATTGTTTGCCATCAAAATGGGTTTTATTAGTGTTCACGGATTCCATAAGATGGCAGGAGTTTTATGATGATTTTTTAGAGCCTCAATGTTGCATAAAAAACTAGATATGAGCCGAGAGAGCCAAAAGTAAACCGATTTGACTTTGGGTTTTCGAACCATTTTTTGGGTCTTTAGAGTTGATGAGATGGTTTGTGAAAGAGGAGTCGTTGGATTCCAATGTTGAAAGAAAGTCGCCAATCATTTCATTTTTGGCAACTAAAATAAGTTTTATTAGTGTCCACGAGTTTCATGAGATGAGAAGGGTTTTATGATGGTTGTTTAGAATCTCAACATTGCATAAAAAACCATACATGAGATTTGAGAGCCACAACTAAACCGATTTGATTTTGGATTTTGTGACTATTTTTTGAGTATTTGAAGTTGATGAGATGGTTTGTGAGAGAGGAGTTGTTGAAAGAAAGTCGTTGATCATTTTATTTTTGGCCACCAAAATAAGTTTTGTTGATGTCCATGGGTTTTATGAGATTAGAGAGGTTTCATTGTGGTTGTTTAGAATCTCGATGTTGCATAAAAAACAATGCGTGAGATTTGAGAGCCAAAACTAAACTGATTTGATTTTAGGTTTTTGGACTTTTTTTAGGTAATTGGAGTTGATGAAATGGTTTGTGGATGTTATAAAAGTGTTTATGAGGTTTTCTTGGGTTGAAATAGCTTGAAAATTGGGTTTTTTTGGCCAAAAGACTAGTTACTCAATTTTACAGCCACCATAATGGTAGCCGAAATTTGGGCTTGCAGATAACGGGTCGTCTGTTTTTTTTTTTCAAAAAGTGAAGACGAACAAGTCTATGCTTTTTTTGGCCTTCTTTTTTTGGGTTGAATATAAATTTAAAAGAAAAAATATTAAATCCGGTTGAGTTCATGGTTCAGGTCGTAAGTCTCACAAGTAAAGCCATAACAACCAGGTATTATTTTTTTACTGATATTTTTTTTGATATATATATATATATATATATATATATATATTTAATAATTTTTAAATTCATTTTTCAATTAATATCCCTCATTTATATGGGTTTTTTTTCTTATTTAATCTTTTTTGGATAGAGATTGTTTTTTTTTTAATAATGTTGTACATATTTAATTTTTGAAAAGATTATATTGATTTATCTATAATTTTTTTTATCTTTTTCTATAAAAAAATTTTACTTTTTAAAATAAAAATATATATTTTCAGATAATATTTTTAATATGTACAGCCCTCCATAATATTTTTTATTTTTATTTTATTTAATTAATTTAATATATATTTTTATTTTTAATATCATGATAAAAAATTAATTTTAATCAAGTTAATTACGTGGGCCCTTGGATCAACATAAATAGAAAATCTGAAACATGATTATCGTTTTCCGAACCTAGCCCACCTTTTGTTTTTCTTTCTTTATTTATTTGTGTTTTTTCTTCTTCATGTGGTGGGCTCACTAATATTCTTGATTTTGTTTTTTTAATTTTTTTCAAACCTCTCATCATATACATTCTATTCATGAGGTGCAATTCATGTCTCACATTGCCTAATTATAGATATTATAAGGAATATTATATTTTGTAATGTGGTTAAATCTGTTTATCAAATAAATAATTTTTTTATCTAAAAAAAATTAAATTAATATTTTCTATATGTGTCTTTGAACTGTATATTTTGATAAGTTTATTTTAAAAAAAATTAAAAAAAAATTATTTTAATATATTTTTAATTAAAAAATATTTCTTAAGATCACTTTTAATGAATGCCAATATCTTCAGTGAGTGAGGGTTGAAGAAGAAAGCTATGCAGACATGCACTATCTAGAGAGGTTATGCTCAATCATTGTCGCAATTATTGCATGGAGCCTGTACATCATTTTAGGCCTACAGAATCCCACATGGTGCGGCGCTACACTGCCATCAACATGCTACTTCACGATCCCCCATCATAGTACCTTCACTGCCACAGCCACTGTTACTGGTCTGTCACCTTCTAGATTCGCCACCGTAACCATTTCTTACATACTGTTATTTATATATATATCATGACAAAAGGCCTTTCGTTTGTTGTTCCTTATGATCCACAATCATGTTTGTTGTTATTATTATTATTACAATTATTATTAAGAATTGAAGCTGCAAAGCGGGGGAAAGAGAAAGAAAGACTTACCTGGAGCTGCTACTTAAAGACGAAGACGATGGTGATGGAGGGCTGGCTGACCAATGTTACTTTCTTCCCCTCTACTTCTGTTTTTCGTTTACTTCACCTCTGTTCTTGCTTTTCTCTACTTGTTTTCTCTCTCTCTCTTTTTTTTATATATATCTCTTGTTCCCTCTGTCTCTCTCTGTTATTGTTCCTCTTGTCTCTCTCTGTATTATCTGTGTTTATTCATTTTTCGTCTGTGTTTTTTGGTATTATCTATTTGTGGTTCTCCCCTTCTTTGTGGCTTTTCTCTGTTCGTCCTAGTTTCTCTAGGTTTGTATTTAGTTGGTTGGATCAACAAACTACGGTGAGGGGAAGTTGAAGTTCCCTTTTGTTGGAGGAAGGTCACAAGTCTCTCTGTCTTCTCTAAGTCTCTGTCTTTCTCCCCCCCCTGTCTCTTCGTCTCTGTGTGTTGTGGTTTTTATAGGGCAAGAGAATGCCCCTTCATCTCTCCCAGGATAGTGTGGAGATTAGCACGATTCAGTCGTGCATGATAAAAAAAAAGGATACCCATTACTGGACTGTTAGTGTCACATCGTGGGGGAGAGATACGTGACAATGATCTGCTGCCGTTTCCTTTGAATCAGTGGGATGAAGGAGATGAATAGCTTGTTTTGAGATGGCGTTGTTTTCACCTGAAATGGCTATTTTAATTTCTTGCAATGTTAACTCAAATCAGCCTCAAATATTATTATTTCTTCAATTAAACCCTAACTTTCATTAATTAAACTAATTCAAAGTTTATTTAAGTCCTCAAACTTATCAATTCTTTTAATATCTGACCAAATTAACTTCTAAATTTATAATCACATCTTTATTGGTCTTTAAATTCCCAATTTGTGTTATCTTGATCCAATTCTCAAATTATTATTATTTTTATTTATTTTAAAAAAATTAAAAAATTAGGTTGTAACACGTGATATATCGTTGGTTTAAAGGAACCGATTGATTTACACATATCGGATTACAAATCGAGAGGAATCATGGTTATTTTATAAAACTGCCAAAAACTTTCAAGACCGAAGTTATTCCATAGATGTTGTATTCATGCGTGTTTGAAATCTGAATCACAGTGTTTATTCTTACTGGGATATAAAGGCCTTTTACCTGTTCCGGAAATTCTGTGAGCAATCTTCCTTTACCAATATATATATATATATATAATGGGATATAAAGGATTGTCTAGCAATGGAGCTGACGATTCATTCTGAACGAATGATGTGAAGGGCTGTCCAAATACTCGTTCTCGATACTCTACTACAGTGAAAGCCTATAAAACTGGATGAGTAATTGGACTGCAGTATGCCTAACCTGGAGTATAGTACTGTGCAAATTTGTCTATGAATCTTTGAGTTTTAGACTTGCTGTTTTGAGCTTCTTCCACAAGCTTTGTCATTTTAGCTACCACACAGTCTTCAGCTAAAGCAGTAGTTCTAACACTGACACCATTTAAGTTAACAGTTCCAACCCACACTACGAACCCACTTGTTTGGCAACCGGAAATGACTCTCCAATTAAACCCTAGATATTTGTCGCAGAACAAGTAGGTCATCTAATCGCAAATCTCGAGCAAGTCACCCGAAAACAAACTTTTCATGAAGAATCCTATATATTCTTCACACAACAGCTAGTCCTATTCTCAAAATAATTGAGATTGAAATATCTACAAGAATAACCGCCTCATGATTTATTAATATCAAAACCCCGGATTTCTCTTCTAACCTCGGAAGGCTTTCATATATATATATATATATATTTATAAATTTACTTTCTAAAATTCTTTACAAGAGTTTATACAGTAAGTGTTGTAAAAATATGGTAATTGTCGTAACTCAATTTTGATCTTTTTTTCAAAATATATTTTTTAAAAAATCTAAATATAAAAAAAAACAGTGAAAAACCCTAAAAATGTATTTTTGATGCATTCATGTAATTTTCAATGTCTTTTCAAAAAAGTTTAAAATCCAAAAATTTATTTTAATGCGTTCAACTATTAACATGTTTATTTTAATATCTTTGATTAATTTTTCTCATTGAGTTAGCGTTGACATTATTATTTTTTTTAAAATCAAAATATAAAAATAAATAGGAAAACAAAAGGAAAAATGAAAAAAAAAAGAAGATCAAAGGCATAAAGAAAGAAAATAAACAACTAAAGTGAATTTAAATTTCTTGACCCTTCGTCTCCTCCCATTCCAAGCCATCCTCATTACCATCATAAACCTATTTTTCACCAACAAAAATCATCCCTCAGTCCATTATTGTCAAAAACATAAAACACACGAATAAAAATATATCTCTCTCACAGTCTTCTTCCCTATCACTGTCGACACCATGCCAGGAGCAAACCAAGCTTTTCCATTTCTTCCTCCTGGCCAACAGCAATACCAGTGGCAGCCAACACTCCCACACAGGTAGTTTCTTTTAGACCCAAATACACCAGCCACAGCAGCTCCACCATAAACCGTTTCCCCTCATTTTTTCATTGTAAATGACCAAAAGCCACATAAAAACTTCATCTTCCCTAAATTTTCTTCTTTCCCACCGTGACTGCCACTGCCATAGCGGTGGAAAAGAAACAGCAGTGCCACGTTGTCCTGCCACTTCCAGCCTCATTCCCAAGGCTAGATAAAAATGATATTGCATCCTGAAATTTAAATTCATTACGGTAGGAGTATTTTTATATTTAAACAAAGATTAAATATTACTTTAAAAACTTTGTTGATGCATAAACCCACGCTAGTAAGTGGATGACTTATGACTTACGTGCCTTTCAAGCGTTATGTGCAGGGTTATCTAGTTAATAAACACTACCTTTCACGGAAACATTTTAATTGTCTTAGCAGCATTTGAATTGTCTTATTATTTTTTCTATGTGCAAGGTTGTCTAGTTAATTAATAAACACTCTGGTTTGGTGTTGGTATCCCTTTTTTTTTCCCCTTCATTTATCCTTTTTGATTTTCAATTCTATCTTATAAAATTTCAAAGCAACTCTTTGATTTTATTTCTTTATATTTTGTGCTTATTTTTTTATTTATTTTATTTAAAACAATTCATAAATTTGGAATTCTTTTTCATTTTTATCCTTTTTTAATTTTTTTCATCTTTCAATTTTTGTCTTTATTCTTTTGACTTTTATTTATTTTATTTGAGATAATTTCTTAAATTCTTTTTTTTTTACAATTTTATCCTTCTTAGGTTTTCTTTCCTAACAAATTTAATCTTCATTCTTTTAATTGTTGTTTTTTTCACTTTGGCAATTTTTTTAATTGATTTTTTCTCTGATTTCATCCTTCAACATTAAATTAGTTGCGAATTAAATTCTCATTCTTTTGATTTCTATTTGTTTTATTTTAGATAATATTTTAAATTGATTTTTTTTTATAATTTCATCCTCATTTTGTTTTCCTATCAAATTTGATCATCATTCTTTTTATTGTTACTTTTTCACTTTGATAGTTTTTCAAAAAAAAATTCATCCTTCAACATTAAATTGATTGGGAGTTAAACTTATTGATTGAACCCATGTTTATAATTTCACGCTTACGAGTTTTAAAGATTAACTCAAGGTTCATCTATGTTTGCTTGTTTTAAAAAAAAAAACTCGTATTTTTTTTAATTTCATCCTTCAATATTTATTCAATTGGATATCGAGCTTTGTTATTTTTATTTATTTTCTTTCTATATAATTGTTTTCTAATTTTAAAAATAGTATGGGTTATCTTAATTCTTTTTATTTATCTTTCTATGTTGAATTTATTTTGGTAAATTTTTTAAATTAATTTGTTTTTCCTATTTCATCTTTCAATATTATACTTGTTGGTAATTAATTTTCTTTTTCAGTTACATCCTTCAAGAATTAAGATTTTTTATATTGGGCTTCATTATTTTCTTCTATCCTTTATATTTCTTTACCCTGGTCTCATCACATAAACCATGAGTTTGATAGGTTAATCTAAGTTGGCGACCATGAGTTTTTTTTACAAAAATTTTTCAATTTAATATTTATTACATTTTTTCCTTTAACATTAAGTTGTTTTAAAGTTAAGCTTCATAATCTTTTCTAATTTGCTGATTTTTTTTGTCCTTTTATTTTTCAATTTCATCCCTCTATGTTTGATTTGTTTAGAATCGGACTTCAGATTTTTTTTATTGGCTTATCTCGGTCTCATGACATGGTTTGTATATTTGACATGCTCATTTAAGTTGACTCAAGAAAATTTTTTACCCTTTTTTTATCTTTTTTTTTTTAAATTTGATTGGTTGGAATCATAGCTTCATTGTCTTTTTTTTGGGTTTCGGTGACCTTTTTTTTCAGGTTCCTATGATTTATTTTTTTAAATTGTACCATTAACTTTGGTTATTTGTTCTTTTATTAACTGATTAGATTACACGTTTTTTTTATCAGTCAAATCTATATTCCGAGTCATTTTTTTTTAACTTCTTTAAAACATACTTGCATCACCCAGGAGTTTTTTGAACAAATAAAAAGAACATGACCTGTGTAGTAGCGCAAAACCACAAATCTATTACTTACACGCACGGGTGTGTTTGTTTGTGTGGTAGATTTTGTGGTTAAAGTTTTAAAAAAGTTGGTTTTCAAAAATCACTTTTTTATTGTGGTGTGTTTGATTTAAATAAGTGTTTTATTAAAACTATGATTGAAAATACTTTTCAAAAAATAATAAGTTATAGTGGCCGTTTGGGAGTGTGGCTGCGGGTGAGGTTCACCCACAGCCACACATAACAATGTTTGGTTAAGGAAAAAAAATGTGTCTTGCTAGTACGACCCACTAAAATAAGAGATTGGACCGCAAGTTTTGAGAAGCAGCATTTTGCTGCTTCTCGTGGTGGGAAAGGAACTTCAACAATGGAGCCATGCTCCATTACACACTGTTCACTAAGTGAACAATTTTATTTTTATTTTTTGAAAAACCAACACGCAAAGTATTTTTTTCTGAAAAACTAGTGCAGTTAATTAAGTGCACTCGCATTGTTCACGTGAACGTGAACGTGAACAATATTTTTTTTTGTTTTTTTAAAAAATTAGTTTAAGGTGAATTAAATTTACTTGTACTGTAATCTCAATTTTATTCATGATAATATTTTACCTAATTTTATTGCACGCAGGATAAATCATGGAAACTGTAGTTATTGCCGAATGAATTTTGTACGTAATGAAATTGTTGATTTTTTAAAAAAAATTATGTTTTACTCAAACAACTAGTATTTAATATTATTTAATAACACTACATAAATTAGAAGGATATCGCATGATGACGTATCATTTGTGAAATTTGATCGCAATTCCAATTATGTTCTTGCCGGGTCTGGCCCAGTTAAAAAAAAAACAGTTTTTATTTTTACTGTGTTCTATTCAAAAAATTAGAAGGAGATCGCTTGATGACGTAACAAAAAAATTTAGTTTTTGTTGTTGCGCGCTTAAGAAACCATGAAAAATATAGTCATTGTTGGATAGATTTCGTATGTGATGACATTGCACATAGTTTAATGGAATAATAAAAAATATTTGATATCAATATTATTTATTTCATGATGTAATAACAGTAGTTAAATCTACAATATTTAAATTAAAAATCATTAATATTAATATATATTTTTAATTATTTTATAACATCAATTTGAAAAACATTTTTTTAACCAAACACATTAAACTACTTTTTCTTCAACCTCAATTTCAACCACAGTTTTAACCAAACATCTATTTTTTCAAACCAACCTCAACTAAAAATACTTTTTATAAAACAACTTTTTTCAAACCACAACCACAATAGTTACCGCAATACCAAACACACTCATAATTGTTTGTTTAAAAGTGTGGTTGAAGTTGAAGATGCATGTTAAATTACTATAAAGGACAACTAATTTATGTATTAATTTGCATTGTATTTAAACATACATTTACATAAGATAAATTAAAAATAAGGAAACTTATTTTTTATTGTATTTAAATATGTATTATCATAAGATAAACTAAAAATTAAATATATGATTGATTTACAAAGGTTGAGATATATTTTGTAATGTAAGATAGAAAGTGTTATGATTCTTTAAATTTTAAAATGTTATTTTCAAACTTTAGTTAAATAGTTTTAAGATTTGTTAAGTGGAGTATATGATTGATCCTCATTCTTTTGATTGCTAGTTATTTTATTTGAAATAATTTATGAAATATTAATTATTATTATTTTAATTTCTTCATCTTTGAATGTTTTAATTTTTTAGATTTGATCTCTATTATTTTGATTATTTAAGATAATTTATGAAATTATATTTTTTTCAATTTAACTCTCATTCAACTTTTTAATTTGTAAGATTTGTTTGTCATTATTTTAATAAACTTGAAAAAAATAAAACATTAATAAATTATTTTTTAACTCATTTTCTATGACATAACCAAATACTGAAAAGTATTTTCCAATTTATTTTCTATTACACTATTAAATATCGGAAAATAATTCACTTTCTTGAAATTTATTTTCTCAAAATTTACTTTTAAAAAAAAACTATTTTCTAACCAACAAAGAATAAATTAGTTTGTTTGCGACAATCCTTTCCACTCCCAGCGTATGATTTTGCTTTTTTCGGACCATGTTCTCCTTTTATTCCAACTAGAATTCTGTTATTTCCCTATTCAGTTTTAGTTTGCGGGCAAGACTTCATCTTCTGGTTTGTAATGTCGCTATCTCAGTTCATGTCGTGCCCTTTTGCTGGGGGTGTTTTTGGTTTTTCCTTTTTTGACATATCAGTTCTTGAGAGTCTTCGTCGCAAGGACTTTTCTTAAGGCTGGGTCTTGAATTTCCAATTAGCTCTTCATTACTTGTTTTCTTTTGCTTTCAAGTATGGGCATCACTCTTTGGCCATTTGTTGCTACGCCATCAGTGTAGTCTTCTTTTTTTTCCCTCCATTGCTTCTTCTCTTATCCTTGGGTTAATTTCCCATGCTTTCACATATTTGTGTGGGTTGGAGTTGATAGATTCATTTGCATTTTGTCTTGGTTTTCTTTCAAGCCTCTCTCTTTGTTATTTTTTTTTGCTTTCTTTTCTGTTCATATGGTTTTCTTACCATTGGTGCTCATTTTTCTAGAGTTCCTCTTCCTTTATTTTGATTAACTTGCTTTTGTTTTTTATTTTTTTTCTGTTGATTTCATTGAGTTTATCTTCCTGATTTCTTAGTTTCTTTTCTTTTAATGTAGGTTTGTGTTGTGTTATCACTATCTCTGCAGGATCTCTTTTCGGTTGGTTTGCTGGAGCTTTTCATTCCTTAGTGGATGTTCTTCTTTCCCAGGTTCTTTCTCTTTTCATTGCCTTTTGGTTTTCGTCGTATTCATTATGTCATTCTGCCAGAGGTTTTGAGTTTTAGTTGAATGTTCATTACAAAAAAAAGAGACGTGTGGAATAGAACAGTTCTTCATTATGTTTTTAATGCATAAACCCACTTGGCCTCACCTTGGGTTTCTTCCCAACGTTGGGAGAGGTTATTCTGTTGAAGTTGAGCTAATGTGGTGGCTACTTCTTTCTATGATTGGGACAACAACATCATTATGTATTTAATGCATAAACCCACTTGGAGGTTATTCTGTTGAGTTGAAGTAATGAACAAACACAACACCAGAAGTTTATTGGAAATCCAAAGGATGAGAGAAATTTTTGTAGATCAGAGTCCTTATGAGGTTGAAGCAATTAGCACGTGGCCATTTTGTGTTCCAACTTCTGGTGTTGTGTTTGTTCATTACTTTGATGCTTTTTCTATTTTGATTTAGAAAACAAGAAAAATATTAAAATTTGGGTCCACGTGAATTTTCACCTCTGATTTGTTGTTACTTGGATATAATTTATTCTTCTTTCTCTCTTGGTTGTTGAATTTTGCAGCGGTGGCAGCACTTCAGGTCATTCAGCAGTCTACTAGCTTGGATCTCGGGTGGGAGGATAACTCACCGATAATATGGGAACCTATTGATTTTCTTAGAGAGCTTTCAGACATTAATTTGAGGTTAATTAGTCCTCCTTTGGGTGACTTATTGGACCTTAAAACACTGTAAACTTAACTCTGACTTTTCCTGTTGTTTTCATTTGATTTCACTTTTTTTTTTTTTTACTTCATTTCTCATTCCATTGCAATTTGCTTTAGGGATTTGCACAACACATCACATGCTGGAGAGATACAGAACTTGGAAGGCCTTCAACATCTCGAGAAACTGTATGCACGCATCACTTGCTGGCAACAATTTTCAACTGAAGACAAAGTCCTGAGTAGCTTATGTTGTTCCCAGTAATGATATGGAAAAAAGGAGGTCTAACTTCCATAATTTTGGTTAATATGCTGCCTATTAGATGGTAGACTAACCAATCCTGCTGGTGAGCCTGTTATTAAGAGTGTTAGGACTAAAGAAGAAGGGAGAAACAATGGGGAGGCTCTTCTTTCTCCTCTACAAATTTTAGCTACTGTTTCCAGTGAAAAAGCCATAGGTAGTATCCAGCTTTCCTATG